>ERZ778019.2313-NODE-2313-length-18959-cov-11.589611_pt1 | contig 18959 bp, 17 predicted proteins | sample MGYA00375749_ERZ778019 | MGnify/ENA primary metagenome ERZ778019 (study PRJEB29350, sample SAMN05389821) | bioreactor metagenome | isolation source: Ammonium sulfate bioreactor | place: South Africa: University of Cape Town | collected 2014-03-17 ... | reverse complement strand
CGGAAATTACCAAATGCTCATCGGTTCGATAGAATATTTTCTTCAATAAATAATATTTTTGTACGACACACACACAGGGAAACAACGAATGCAATTGGACTCATATTTGATTAATAACTTTCAGTAGATGTCGCACATTCACTATCATCATCTTTCTTTCTCTTGCTCAGAGACATTAGCAAATCTGTTAGCTGAATTTTAAGTCAAAGACAAATTCGCGTGTAAAACCAATATTTGTCAGATATCAATAAACACCCGATGAAATTCGAGATCATTTCAGATTCTCATCGATTAGTAGATTTTGTAAAGGTCAAAACAATATTTTGATTCAAAGTAAAATCACCAACAATCTTGCAGAGAGAGAGACGAAAAAAAAGGTCTCAATTCACTGTTAATTGTCGGAGCTGTGAGAATCTGCAATGAACCAGTAAAAATCAAGTTTAGATTTCGATTCTTTTTCGTGTGTTCGACGCGTATTAATGAGGAAGAAAAGGCGTACGCTTATTTATATACAATTGCGAAGTAAAAGAGGAAAAAATTATTTCTCGAATAAGATGATTAGGTGAAATAACAATAAAAGAAACATTGAAATTCTGTGTATTCGAAGTCGTAGTCAAACAATTTTTCTTCTCGTTCTGGATTACGAAACGCTTTTTTTCTTCTCTCCTTCTGCTCGCACTATGCTTTCATTTATTGTCAACTCTGTTAACAATTACCTACTGAAAGCGACGGAGAGAGAGAGAGCGAATATTACTCGAAGTGTGTTTGCATTATTTCGTTTTGAAAAAGAAACGAAACTTCCTTTTCGATCGTTTTTTCTTCTTCGTTTTGAACTCACAATAAAAAAACAGATAATGATCGATTGAATTCTCAGCGAATCAAAGGTAAAACAAGAATCCGAAAAAGTAATTTCAGAACTTTTTTTTCAAATCCGAATGTTGCTTTTTCGATCGGTAGTTAAATCAACATTTTGTTTGTGTGTTTTTTCCTCTCTCTCTCTCTTCTCTGTTCTGCGTTAATTAACCGTCGAATCGTGTTTTTTTTTTCATGCTCGCAGAATTAAAACCATATTGCGAGAAGTGTATTTTGTTATTTTTTACATTATATTTACGAGATTAATCCCATCCGAAAAAAAAGAACGAACAACTCATTTCTGTTTTTACTTGTTAGCCGAAGTCGAAATCAGTACATGTGATATTTATTATTTATGGCTCATCGCGCCGATCACCATCGTCAATATCTTCATTATGCGTCGATTCTACCGTCGAATGGCAACGCACATGAACATCGTCATCACGAGCCACGTGCTCCACGAAGATCAAGCGAACAGGAACGACCGAGAGCAGTACGAGTTTAACCTTTTTTTGCTTTGATTTCGATCGGTTTTTTTTCAGCTGTATCTCGATTTCGAAGACGCATTTCAAGATGAATGTGCAAACGACGACGATTATTTCGGTTTTCAACCGACTGAACCCGCGTCTCATCAACCAAATAACTTCCATCTACAATCGGTCGAAATGATTTCCGAAGTATCGAACCGAAATTTCTCGCCGAATCTTCGTTATCAAGCATCACGTGAAACTAGTCATTCGTCCTCAACAACCTCCGACCCACGTCTCGCCTATCTTCACCGAGATTTCACTCACCTAAATCTCAATCGTTCGAACAACAACAATCACCATCATCATCATCACCATTCGCCCGCTCCGTTCACCCCCGATGCCGTTCGATTTCTAGTTCAAAAACAAGAATCTAACCCGACGAATCTACCGCAATATTTTCTTGTCAAATATCTAGGACGCTCGTTATGTTCTCAACTTTGGGGCGCAAAAGCCGTGCGAACGCCCATCGACGACATGGTTCGCAATGCTCGACAATTATCCTCGATGAACGACGTGCCAACGCTCGAAATCTGCGTCAGTACACGCGGTCTCACTCTCACACATCGACATGCGCCGCCCGTTTCCTCCAATCACCATCGATCTCGTTTTCAAAGTCCCGAACGACATCAGCATGGTCTCATTCCTCTCGAGAATATTTCCTATGCAATGCACGATGTCAAATATTCGAAGATTGCATCTTGTATTGTCCTACGACAAGCCAAACTTGCCAATGACGAACAGAAAACGGTGGCAACCGAAACATTGACTGAATGCTATGCTTTTCTTTTTCAAACGAAAGATTACGCACATCGATTTGCGCTCGCACTTGCCGAGGCATTTAATGCACACAAACAATCAACACGAGTGTCGAGAACGAATCACAATGAGAAACGAGACAGACGTTCGCCACAACGACGGTCAAAATCCAAACATCATCATCATCATCGAACGAGAAGTCCAGACAAATATCGAAATCATCATTTAAAAGATTCGAAAGCATAATTTCGAACTCATCACGTATTTTATTTTTTTAAACATTCAGTCTTTCATTGATCCGTGATACCGAACAGATTGGACTAGGTTTACTATTCTGTATATTAGTTTTCATTTCGTCGTTTTTTTTTTCTAATTTAAATTTATTAAATTATGAGAGAGAATATTTGAATTCAACCTTGAACGATTACCTAAAACTCGAAGACAAATAGAGAAATAATTTTTTGTGGTTTTTTTTTTCTTCGATATTTTTTTCATTTGTCAAATAAAATAGTATTTCGATTTGTTGGTTTTCACTTAATGTAGGACAGCCCTGTTTTATTCTGTTAAATTTAATTCGATTTCACGAACGAATACGAGTAGTTGAAGAGTATTCGAAATAGAATTATTTTATTAGTCATTGACTTTCTTTTTTTTTTCTTCTTCTCTATCTGATTTTGATAAGAACAAACGAAATCTCTCGATTGGACGTGTTTCATCCGATAATTTTATTAGAGTACATTCGATTATATATCAGTCTAGTGAAAACTTCGATGAGCTTGCTGATGAAAATATCAAAAATATGACGAACCGAATAATTAATCGGATCGATTACAAATTAAAAGAAAAAAACAGATTCATTTCCTTTATTTTTTTTGTTTTTGATGAAAAAATAAAGATCGAAATCAAGAAGTGAATTTGTTTAACGATTAATTAAATTCATTCGACGAGAAATTGATTTAATAGAATCTTACGAAATCATTAGAGCGTGACTAGATATTTAAATAAGCGCGATAATCCTTTTCCGATTACTTGAATCTGAGATAGTTTTCTAGTTAAGAATTTCTTCTTAGCTTAACAATTTTCTTCTTTCTTCCCATCGTCTTTTTGTTGTCGATATGTCGGCTTAGCTTTCTCACTCTTTATTTTATTCGACATTGATTCATTTTAGTATGCTTCTATGAAGAAAGACATTGCCGTCAGGCGCTTAATGTTCGTAATGTGAATCTGAAAAGAAAGAGACAAAAAAGAAAAGAAGAGGAAAAGACAATTGTTCAACGCACAAAGCAAAGAGCGAATCTTGTCTTCCGATCAATTGTTCCAAAGTATCTACTCATCTTTTCCCGTCAACTTGGCTGTCGTCATTTGTAGACACTCACGAAGATGTAATGATGAAAAAAAAACGAAGAAAAGGAGGAAAAGAACTCGTATGATCAGAAAAAAGAGCAACAGAGAGAGAGAGAAAATGTAATTTTCCTTATACATTTTAACATTACTAAGAGGAGAGAGAGAGAGAGAAGATGATCCGATCATCGTTAGTTCACATCGTTTTGTGTCGAGCGCAACTGAGACAGATAACATGGGGATTCGCTAAGACATAAAGAGGAATACTAATAAAAAAATTTTCTTTGTGTCGTTTTTTTCTTCTTCTTCTTCTTCTTCTTTCCATAGGCTCGAAATTCTTTTCTCTTTGAATTTGTCTACAGATACATTTCTCTCTTCTCTGATGTATTAGCTCAAGGACTATGAATACAAGTAGAAAAACTAATGATTTCAAATGCGAAGCGATTTCTGTATGGATGTGTGCGTGTGTGTTCTTCTGCAGTCATAAATAATAACTCGGATAACAAAAAGAAAAAGAGAGGAGGAGAAGAAAGATTATTGCGTGCTAACATTGAAGCTCGGAATCTCACAGCCCAAGTGAACAACAATAGTAAGATTTTTCTAAACATTCCGAGTTATACTTTTTCTACATTAGGTATGTATGGAATGAATGTGTGTTTGCATTTTAGATGATTTGACACATCATCATCATTATTATTGCTTCCATTATCCTTGTATTTAGTCACGTTTTGTTCCTGGATATTTCTCTTTCTTTTTTAAAAGTACTCGCTAGTCGATAGAAACATAAATCCCTTTCCCGGTTGCGCATTGACGGCGCATGGATGGGTAATTTTCATCATAAGTCACTGATGGTATTTGCATCGGTCAGTGCGTATACAGCACCAACACTTATGACCGTTTGTCTACTAACTGATCATTGGATCCATGGCAATCAAACGAAATTATCATCGAATCCAATGTCCAAGCCAGGTGATACACGAATTCTTAATTATACAATTCATCATATTGGACTTTGGAAAGAATGTGTGAGAGATGTTCATGAGACTGTTTATAAATGTGAGACTGTTAAATATTCGAAAAAAGAAGCGAAATCAGAGAAAGGTTTCAAAGCTGTTGCATGTAAGATTGCTCGCGTTGTGTGTTTTTAAGAAACAAATCGATTCGTTTAATTTGATAAACAGATCGATCAGCACCGAGTATGGCTTGTTTTGCAGCTGCATCTGGCCTGTTAATACTTGCTATTGTTTTGTTCACTCGTGGTCTTTGTAAACGACGTCGAAAAGCTGTTTTCTTCATCTCAGGACTTTTATTTTCTATATCAGGTTGAGTTCTTTTCTCTTCTCGAAAAAAAAACAAACGAAATTGCATCATTGTTTTTGCTTAGGTTTGATTACAATGGTAGGTGTAACTCTGTACGTGTCAATAACAACCGAAGAATCTGTTAAACACGAACAAGGCAATCCGGTGATGTACCGTTCCTATGGATATTCATTTCTTTGTGCCGTTTTTTCGTTTGTTCTACAAGAATTAACTGGCGTTTTAACTGTCTACTGGTTTATCTATCGTTTTCGTGCATTAGTACGTAAACAAGAGAAATTACGCGAACGAACACGTCAAATGATGGGCAATTGTCTGTCAGTAACAACGGCAATGCCATTAAATTTCGTTGCAGCTCATGCATCCAATCATCATCCATCGAAATCATTATCAAATCTCAATCATATTCAATATCCATCGACATCAAACGAAAATTCATATCCATTTATATACAAAAAACAATTACAACAACAACAACGACGACGTCAACAACCACCACCACCACCACCACCACAATTCGAAAGATCTCAAACACCAACAGCAACAACATTGCCATTGAATGATAGAATACTTTATTCAGTAACACGTTCACCAACACTCGCCTATGGAGATTATTGTCGAGTGTTGATACGTGCTGAAGATATGGATTTATTGGCACAAATGGTTAAATCGAAATCTCAAGCTCAATTAGCCAATTCACGACCGACAACACCTGCACCGAGTCTACCGATGAAATCTTGTGTAACTTCTCATGTATCCAGACGAACCACACATAAAGGTGTTAAACGAACTACATCTGTTTGATTTTATTTATTGAATAAGAACTTTGCTTTCTTTCTTTTCCTGTTCTCTCTGTCTGACTTCGGTTTTTTAGCAAGATTTTTCTTCTTCTTCTTCTTCTTAATTAGTTGTTATTCTCTATTTCTTCATGGCTAATATTCTAATTTCCAATGCAAAAAAGAAAAGAAAATCACATGAGAATACATGTGCCTTTGATTCGTAGAAAGTATTGTCAATTGACCAAAAGATATCGAGATTGCGAACACGCTGAAGTCAAATGTGTTTTATTATTTAACTGATTATGTTAATATTTCACTTGATATCAACATTAAAAACTTGCGCAAACATGCCCCCCCCCCAATCGCTTGTCAATATGCCGCCATCGAGTAAAGAAGAAGAAGAAGAAAAAACCATGTGGTGCCGTTATTTCATTTCGTCAAATTGACAAATTCATTTTCTTCACTCTATTTTTTTCAATTCAACTTCGATCTATTCTGTTGTTGTATTTGTCAAAAACGCATGTATATACATATATATATATATACGTTTTGGTTGGCATGACTTTGCATTACATCGATGCGTCCTTGTATTTCTTTCTTTTTTTTCTACATTTTGGCATCGCTGCTTACAAATCTGTAGAGGCACGTAGTTCGGTGAGCAGAAGGAAAGAAGAAGAAAAAAGTTTTCGGATTAATATTCAAGCAGTGCAGTACGAGAGAAAAAAGGTAATGATTACGAAAACATTTATTCACTCGCTTGAATAAGAATAACACGTAGGTAGAAAAATAGAAATCGTTTGGTTTCGTCATTCGATCGTTTATTTATTTTTGATTTGAAGATATTTTGTTTTCGGAATTCCTCTATTTTCATGGCGTATGCAAATACGAATTCATCTAAACGAGCACTGTATACACGTAATACGAGAGGCAATTCTCGATCATCAGAACAACCGACATACTCCCATGCTCAAGAACAACATATTTATGAAGAACAACCGTATTATTCAAACGAAAGATCAACTTCAAGACAAAATCTCAGCGGTGATAATCGACGATCGGATGGGGTTTGTAACTTGCCAAGTTTTGCTTTCATTTCATCATCATTATTCTGACAAGTCGAGGTCTTTTTTTGAATTCAAATCTATTTTTCTCTAAGGTGCAGTATCGCATTCGAATGAATGTAGGTACCATAAAAGCAACAAATCATTTTCTTTTTCCTTCTTGTTCACTATTTTATTTACGTAAACTATATATGCATGCATTCATTCATTAAGCCACATACAAAAAAAGAAAAGCTTCGGGGCATGGCTTATAAAAACATTCGAGTTGCTTATTCTAAAAGCAGAAGAAGAAGAAGAAGAAAAAGAGCATACTTGATTTTATTGAAAATAATTACTATCGACCGTTTTCTCTATCAAATAATTATATAGTCGTTTAAATTGATTGAGAAAAAGAAAACAATTTTCGATGAATATTCAATATTGACCATTGTTAATCAAAATTTCGATGACAAACCGCAAAACGTAAAGATTTTATACGTTGAAGTTCGTTCTCTTTCAATATTTGACACTGAGACAACAGAAGAAAATAAGTAGGGTATCATCTATTCTATTCTTCAATCGAAAAGCGACATTTTATTTTGATATTCGATATCATTACGAAAGATTTCCCTCGTATTCTACCTTTGTTATTGTTCTTTCATTTGACTGTTGGTGGTGGTACTCCTGTAAGAATAATGTACACACACACACACACACACACACATATATATATATATATATGTATATACATTTCAACGGTGAGAATAAAAAAAACGAAAACGTTTCGAATGACCGCAAGTATATCCATCCTCCCTATCTGACGACAACGTCAAATCATCATTGAACTTACTCTTTCTTTCAACATTAAGAAAAGAAAAGAATTCATCTTATCAAACATCACATGGGTGTGTGTATGTGACATCGAGATGTAATAACGTCACCAAGATTTAGCATGTCTTTCTCTCTTATGCTTCTATTCATTTTCTTTTAGTCTACACGCTTATATGTGCTATTTGCACATAATTGCTCAGTCTCTCTTTCTCTTTTTTTTTCTTTAACCTCAACCTAAGCGTGTATATCCTTCGCTTACATATACATTTCTCTCAACTAGTTCGTTTGTCCGGCCAATAGTACTTTTAAAAGAAGAAAAAAAAAGAGGACAAAGAAAAGAACTATTCATACAGCAACATTTCTTTCTCTCTCTCTCTCTCTTTGCTCTCTTTTTCTTTTTGTCATGAGTCTCATTGCCTAAATGATATGCGCTTATTCTCGTCATTATTATTCAACTATTATTGTTATTCGAATTTAATTTGATAAACATGGAACACGAATACGCACACGTGAGTTTTGCCTGTTATTTTTACTGAAACCAACAGAAAAAAAAAGTCTTAGAAATGACCAAATTCAATATTGAAATCATTGTTTAGGTCTCATATAATAATGGTACGGGAGATTACGGTCGTTCATTGAATAGCACAACTGCTCATGTTAATCACGGGCAACCATCATATCAGTATAGTTCATTTGAGAATACAACTGGTCAAGAGCAATTTTCTTGTTCGAGTTGTACACGAAATCTGTCGGGTTCTCGATATATTCTTCGAGATGATCATCCTTATTGTATTAAATGCTATGAAGATCGTTTTGCTAATGTTTGTGAAGAATGTCGACGAAAGATCGGCACCGATTCGAAAGATCTTTCGTATAAAGATCGACATTGGCACGAGAAATGTTTCTTTTGTTCAATGTGCAAAACTCCACTCGTTGACAAACCATTCGGATGTAAAAACGATCAATTATTTTGTGGCGAATGCTATAATCAACAATTTGCATCACGTTGTGATAAATGCCAACAAATCTTTAAACCAGGTAGGCGACGAATTCAGTTTCGTACGGAGAAAAAAAAGGTCAAATTCAATTAATTAGGCTCGAAAAAACTTGAATATCGTGGCCAACAATTTCATGAACATTGTTTCACGTGTGTTTCTTGTTCACAACCGATTGGAACGAAGAGTTTCATTCCAAAAGATCAAAAAAGTTACTGTGTACCATGTTATGAAGAACATTTCGCGACGAAATGCACTCGTTGCCTCAAAGTTATCAGTCAAGGAGGCGTAACATACAAAAATCAGCCTTGGTAAACGCAGAAAATCTTCGGTTTTTCGATAGATTCTTGTCTTTTTTCTTCTTCTTCTCAGGCATCGTGAATGTTTTACATGTACAAATTGCAAAAATTCTCTCGCAGGTCAACGATTTACTTCGCGAGATGAACATCCCTATTGTGCCGATTGTTTCGGTCGATTATTTGCTAAGAAATGCGTCGCCTGCAGTAAACCAATAACTGGTAAAACAAAAACGAAAAGCAAATTTCGATAAAATGAAGTTCTTTCGTTTGAATAGGCGTTGGCGGTACGCGTTACATTTCATTCGAAGATCGTCATTGGCATAACGAATGTTTCGCTTGTCATCGTTGTCGATCGTCGCTCGTTGGCCGAGGTTTTCTAACCGAAGGCCCTGAAATTCTCTGTCCTGACTGTGGCAAACGAGATCATTACTACGAACCCGAACGTAATAATGGTTATCAAACAACAAATCAACGTACTGTTGTTAGTTATCATCAAAGAACAAATTAATTTTCCAATCTGTTTTGCTTTTGCAACCGAAAAATTCAATTGATCTGCGTTTCGTTTTGTTCTTCTTCGTTTTCTTTTCTCGATCTGAATGAGTGCGTGATCAACTAACACATGAAATCTTTAATCTCTCCATTATTCCTTTCATATACTCATCGTTTTTTTTGTTCTGTTTCGTAAGACTTCATTCTTCATTCTCCTTTTTTTTCTGAATTCATTAAAAAAAAGCAGCAGGAGCCGATTTTCTTTTTTACACTCGAATTGTGATTCATTTATATCGATTATTTCGAAGAAAAAAAAACACAGACACTGTTCTGTACACGTAATTCAGATATTCGACAACGCACCGGGCGTCGTGATACGGAAAGATGTTAGCGTCGGATTAGTCTCTTGGGATTAAGCTGTTCGCGGCGGTTTGGGCAAATCATTTTGACTGGCAAACCGTAGGACACGAATCCATTCCTTTTGTTCGTCTTCAGTTGTTGCCGACATTCGATAAACCGAATGATTTCCTTCAGTCATTCTTCCAGTTTCATTAGCGATCGCTTTACTTGATTTGACTTTTTCGCCAGCAAGTGGAAATAATTCGAAACAAAATGCTTTCTGTCGATCGTCGTCGATTTCACGAATACCAATGTCAATCAACGGAATCATGCCACGAATGTTATCAATATCTGTCCGAGAATCGAAATAGTAGAGACACTCTTCGACAAGAACAAACCATCGCCGTTTCCAATTCTTAACTCGACCTCCTAGGAAATCAATTCTGGATGTTTTATTTGTTTTTAGTTTTTATTTATCTAACCTTGTTTCCATAGCCAGCCTTCTTTAATTATCGTTGAATCTCTAGAAATTCAAGCAAATTCAAACAAATTCTTTCGATTTCTGATTTCTACCCCTCGCGAATTCGTGCATTGATATTGGTTAAATTCATCTCATCATCAGGAAATTTAAGCTCACGATTTTTGATATTATCATAAATATGCTAAAAGTCACAAAGGAAAATGCGTTTTTTTGTCTTCGATTTGTTTTTCGTTACTTTGATAACCGAAGTCTCGGGCATGAATTCTTTCTCTTTTGTTCCATTTAAACTATTCAAAAACATGTCGAATGTAAACGGACCGCCCATTTTGGCGTTTTTATTATGTAGTGAAGTGTTCAACATGATGATCGCGTACGACAAGATGAAACAGACATCTAACAAAAAAATTTCAATAGAAAAAAAACAAAAACGAGAAAATCTTTTCATTCTACCGGAATTGGCGAACATATCGGGATTGCACTCGTAGTATCGTTGAGCGAAGACCGTCATAATTCGTTCGATTTTCTGTGCTTCGCCCGGGAGAATAAATTTATACAGGAAAATTCTACAAAACACTCGCAACTGATCAACACAAAATTCATTGAGAAAAAAAATCCGAATTCAACCTGAGAGCTTCGACGATATCTTTCGAAATAAAATCATGCATATGCCCGTACTGATTGAGTACCTCGATGTGAAAATTATCACTAAATTATCAAATAAATATATATTTTTTTTAAAATTTGCATTTTGTTCGGTTACTTTTCGCCGAGAAACTCGCCGATAGCGCGTTTACTCAGTCCGATTTCGTTGAGTAGAAAAGCGGCCATATGTTCGGAAGTATTTTCGATCAGATTATTATCGACAAGCCATCGGTAACCCTGGAGGAACGATAAATCCAAATTCGCAAATTTCGAGAAAATAAAAACGAACTTCTTTCGGATTGTCGTTGAATTGTTTCTTTCCAATTGACCATTGTTTTGCGTTCGAACTTCGCCGACTGAAACGAAAAACCAAAACAATCGAATTCTTTGAAATTTAAAAAAACAAAAAAAAACCTTAGCAGTCGAGATTTTTTAAGCGAAACAGTTACATTAAAACATCGAACATAGGGCATCGGTTTCAACGGTACAACGACCGGAGTTGGTATCGAAGATTGACTTTCATGGGACGACAAACTGCCCAACATACGCGTTCGAAATGTGTGAAGTTTTTGTTCGAGATTTACGCCAACCAAATGATCGATTTTACTTTCACGAACCGATGATTTCAAACTTACTGATGGTGATTTTCGAAAAATACAATCATTGGACTTTCTCAATGAACTTTTCCGATTCGAATTATTCATTATTAGAAATATGAATAAATAAATAATTTTTTTTCGTTTGTTCGAACTGTTTGTTGAATCTTTCACACGCAAATGTGACGCTTCAGTTGTCTTTCTCTTTTCTTTCTCACGCTAATGCGACTATGACTATTTTCAAGCAATTATCGTTGTTATGTCAGTCGATTTCGTCTCTCTTTCCCGGGTGATTACTTTTATATCGACTTTTTTTCTTCTTCTTTTTGTTGGATCAAAGGACGACTATTCGAGTCGATAACTATGAATCACGTACTTCGAATATGTTTGCATCATAGACATTTGAATGTCACATTGGGCGAGTTTTTCTCGAATTTCCTATGATAATCAGTTCGAGAAATGTTAGTTTTTTTTCTTCTATTCGAACGAAAAACAAACTTGAATCTCGTGTCGTAATTGTTCTTTACGATGACGAATGATATCGATATGAATCAATGATGGAGTAATCGACGTCGTTTCTACACACACAAAAACGAGAAAAATGATGAATAGAAATCTTTTGTTTTTCAAATCGAACCGTATTCGTTAACAGGCATTTTCGAAGAAAAATGATCTGAAAGAGAAAGAGAGAGAGAGAGAAGCAAAATTGTTAATATAAAAACGGGAGAATTCGATAAGGAACACGTCGACAATATTCATCCCAATCACGTCCATATTTTTGTTGACATCGTTCAAAATCAGTTCGTTCTCTCGCAACAAACAATCCAACATAATAAAGCGGATATAACCATGGTAGAATACCTCCATCAATAGCTAAACTAAGGCCAACAGCCATGACCGTATCACCAAGATAGTTTATATGACGCGCTAATGACCACCAACCAGAACAAAGTAATCGACCGTTGACAGTCGAAGGTGAAATGAAACCTAAGAATTTGGCATTTGGTTGTGTTCGAAAGAGATATTTTTGATTATTTGCTCCACGTGAGAGAATCCAACCAAAATAGAACACGAATATACTTGCAGATTGACGTAGAAATGATAATTGTTTCGGTTGTATTCGACACCAAATTGCAATTGGATAGTAAAACGGATAGAAAACTAAACAACCCCAAACTAATTTAAATCCAACATATTCAACAAGAAAATCGAATGTATATAAATGTACATGTTCATGATAAAAATATTCAACGAGAAAAAAACTAAATAAACCAACATAAGTTTGAATATTCGTCATCGATTGATTGTCGCGTCGAAATTGTAAATAAAAAATAAGTAAATTTAGTTCTAAACCGATGCCTCCGATTAGATAAAGTAACATTTTCGCATCAGCTCGACTGTAAAACCATTGAGGATTTTTCAATCGACCGAGATAGACATCCGACCAGAACGATGTACTTCGCGACTTAACTGGTAAAACAAGAAGAAATGTAAAGACAAGGCCGAGCAAACATGCACAGATCGCATGTTTCAATCGAAGACGAATTAAATATTGAATGTCAATCCATTGCAAGTATTCAGTAGCTAGGAGAAATAGAAGACAAACGATTAGAAAGACTCTCAAACCATTGAGACGATAGAATCGAGGACCATCTTGAACATAACCACGAACATATTCACATGGAACAATTAAATGAAGAATTGTAATCAACGAATATAAAAACGAAATATGAACGAACGAGTCAAACCATTCATCACCACAGCCGATGTTCATGTTCGTTGAAAAACAGATCAAAAAATCAAATTTCTAGATAAGAAATCTATTCGAACAAACAACTGTTTTCTAACGTAAGACCTGAATTGACTCGTCACCCTCACACACACACAAAACACATGACATTACTTTTATTGGATGTAAGACATTTCGTTTAAGAATTTTTTTTCGTTCGTTTCGTTAAGATGCCGCTACCTATCTCCCCCCTGATATAATCATCGTATTCTCGATTTGAAATTAAAAACAAATGATAACAGATTACATAACATCTTCTCCGTTTTCTTCTCGATACAATTGAAATTTTTTTTATTATGTAAAGGAAGATCCAATAGTCGCTGTATCGAATGTCACCGTGAATCGATGAATAAAGAAAAATCTGCTTGTCAGTGTCAATTAACGTATTCTTCAAAAATAACTGAATATTTTCTTTTCTCTCTCGCATCGTGTTTATTAATCGAAGGAAATATGTCACTTGATATTAAATTAACATAACTCCGTCGTTGTTTTCAATAGAAAAAGAGTCTTTTTTTTATTTATACAAAACAAAAGAAAAGAAAAACCGAAGACATCGGTTTCATTGAACTGTATGATATGGACAAGGCAGTTTCCGATTGCATAGTCTATTGTTTTTCAAACGAGTTTTGAGCATTTTCTTACAAAATTTGACTGCTGTTTGATGTTTACGAGTGCGTTTTCGTAGATTATAGAATTTAATTGCTGCTGTCGTTGTTGTTGTTTTCGTCGAACGTTGACGAGCTGTTCGTTGTCGCATTTTTTTCAATAAATAACTCGATGAAACAAACGGATTTGTCAATGTTCGACGTTGTTTCGATAGTGAAAATCGATTATTACTTATACAAAAATACTTCGATGATGTCAATCGAAGAAGATCGTCCATTTGATCGTCATTTTCAACAGTTAATTCTGATTGTTGTTTATGTTCAAAATAGTGATGTGAACACATGTTCAACCGACAATGAAAACAGTGAACATCGAACGGCGTTGCACATTGATCGATTGAACATAATGTCGAATTCGAAGGAGAAGAAATCGATATTGACATCGAAATTAATTAGAAACACTTTTGTAAGACTAAAGTCGGTCGGTCGACACTGATGACCGATACGTGAACTCGTTCCAACCAACGTTGGTAGAAACGATCGATGAACACAAAACAGAAAGATGTCAGCAGATGTTTACATTTCGAACGGCGACTATTTTTAGAACACTAGAACTACAAATGATATTGTATCATGATTAAATCGATTGCGAACGTAATGTTCGTTCTCAGTTTTCTGTCTAAAAATAATTTTACTTAATTATTTTTCTTTGTTGTTAAATATTGAAATAGAGATAAAATTTTAATGTCAATCATTCCGACAGACATTAGGTGATGACGTTTCATTTGAATGAAAACTACTTATCAAATGTTAATAAATATTAATATACTTAAATTTAATATGCTCACTCGAAGATTAGCCAAAAACTAATCTTTTATTATCTATAATTTCTTTTTTGATTCAATCGTATATAATTACAATAACTCTCCGAGATTTAGCAAATTAGTTTTCGCCTGAAAAGAACGATGTGTATCCAAACAGAAACATTGCACTACTGAATAAATTTGACTTATTTTTCTTGATTGCTAATCCGGATTTCAGATTTCTCGGTAGGATGCTAAAATTAGGTCAAATTAACCATAGGGAAATATGATAAACACCGATTGTAGCACAAATGAGAAGACAAATACTAATTAAAATCGTAATAAAATTCATTTTCGACCGGTAGAATTGCTGTTCGATGGGCGACGAAGTTTTGTTTAATTGTTTGATTTTGTTTCGATTCATGTTGTTAGTGTTCGTTTGGTTTTTTTTTGAGCGCGTTTCAATCGAACATTTATGGTTTGTTTATTTATTCACATCAGTTGATATTTTCAAAGAAAATACAAATGAAAGTTAACTTGAACCATCCAGAAAACGAACAAACACAGAAGAAAAAAGATGATAAACATTGAGGAAAGACAAGATACGACGAAAAAGAAAGAAAGAACTCTTAAAACCGAAAAGAAAGAGAAAAGAGAAAAACAGTATTTTCGAATATCATTGAAATAAACAAAAAGAAAAATGACTTGAACACATACATAATTTTTTTTTGTTTGTCTTCATTCTATTTTACTTTTAACATCAAAATAAACAAATATAAGTAACTGTAACAGATAGAAAAATAAATGATTTCTCAGGAATTTAGCGTGTGTTTTTTTAAGTTACCTATTAACAATTCTGAAATGATGAGAAAAGTGAATAGAAATGAGTTTTTTGTTTGGTATATTTACACAAAATATTATCAAGAAGAAAACCTAGTTGAAGTAATAATTAATACTGGTTCGTTTCGAATGAAAAATCATTGTTGAAATGAATTCAAATCCGTTGATGTTGAATTTGATGCTGATGATTCATTCATCTGCCGTAGAAGATTAAGAACAAGGTCTCGTTTATTCGGATGAGCGTGTATTGCATCGAGTAGTTGTTGTTCATCGGGTTTCAACGATGGTAATGAATGAGATTTCGATGGTGGATTTGCACATTGATTATTGGCTAAAGAAAGATTAAGTAAATGTTGTTCATTGTGTTGTTGTTGTTGTTGATAAGTTCGGTGATGATTATCGTAGAGTTGCATTGAAAGAGGCGAGTTTGTTGCTGAATTTGATCGTGGATAAGGATCATAGGGCGGCATATCGTTCGATAATGACGATGGCGAATGTTGAAGATCATCACGATTGACTAAAAACGATTGTTTTTTCGGTGGTAAATGTCGAAAAGATGCGTTTCTAAAAATAAACAATGTGCGTGATTGGATTATGCCGGAAATGAAAACAACAAACCGATTGTTCATCGAGAGATCATCTTGACATGTCGACATGAAATTCGGTACTTGATGATCGTGTGGTTTTCTTTGTGTTGATGTTTGTTCGTATTCATGTTTGACGTTTTCATAGGGATTGAAAGTTGCTGTTGACGACGAAGTTGTTTGCTGTTCGGGTTGACTGACTGTTGAATATTTTCGTCGTTTTGCCCAGATATTTCGAAGGTTGGTTTCGTCGGCATCAGCAGAGACTCGAGATTTTTTACGATGAGCTTCATCTTCATCCGAGCCCATGTTACTTTCAGCATCCGATTGTGGAGTTTTTATTTGTTTATCATTCGAATCTGTTGTTGTTGTTGTTGAGGGTGGTGGCGGTGCTGGTGCTGATGATGGAGGAGCTATAGGTTCTGATTTGTTGGTAACTTCTTTGACCAATGGATCGACACTTGAAGTTGCCATTACTTTTTGAATGATTTCTGCATGAGCTAAACTCAATGTTCGAATGTTAACAATTTGTAGCAAAAGTTTCGGATAAACATTTTCGGTTTTTTCTTTTCCATAACGCCAAAGCATGTATTTACGTAGAATAGTAACATATTTCACTTGCAAACGTTTAACAGCTTCAATATCTTTGATATTTGGACGATCAGGTGAAAACAAGATAACAGGTACGAGCAACGTTGACGTGACCTCATCAATCTGCAAGTCGCACATTGATACTAAGAATTGCGTTGTTCGTTTAAATAAATCTTCTCCCCAAAGTCGTTTAAGTAGAGGATCAAGTGAAATGACTTGTTCGTCCATCACGGCACGTTGATCACGTGATACATAATTTGTAAATGTGTGAGTTTTCGGATCGAATAATGTATTCGATGACCAAACAATCGATTCAATGGCTGAACCTTTGAGAAGATTGACTTTGTCATCTTCGGAAAAGATTTCGAAATCTTTCAACATTCGTGCAAATAACACCGAACGTCGAATAGGTACAATGAGAAAGTTTGCCGATGGATTCGGTTGTTTGTCTGCAGCTGCAGCCGCGCTATCCGAAGGCGGCGGCGGCGGCGGTGGTGGTGCTTGACCAGATGATAGCATTTTCAAATACTGATTCAATTGAGATGGGAATTGCAACGGATATGTTCTGCAAATAACAACAAAAACAATCGTCTCTTGAGTTATTTTCGAATTGAAACTTACGCTCGTGTTTGATACAAAGCTTGAGCAATATTTTCAATGAGAGATTTTTCTTCAGTGGTTAGATATTTGTAAATATCGGGATCTTCTTCGGTGGTTTGATTTTGTCGAAAACGTTTTCGTCTTGAGCCGTATTTTTCCTCTCGTTCTTGATCCGATAAAACCCTAAACGAAAAACTCGTTGATTACAAATCGCGCTTGTTTTTCTCTTCGCTCTACCATTTCGGTTTCATTCCAATCGTCGTACATTTTGTATAACGACAAAATTGACAAACTTTACGCGTCACTAAATTGACTGGGCATTGTTCTTAAAAGATAAACAGAGCATATGTTTAATGTAAAATGAGCTTTTATAAGGACAAAAAATAATAGAAAAAGAAAAAAAAATTAACGAGGAAGAACTGAGTCGAATACGTAGGTGTTTTGTCAGAAAGGGTAAAGTCGAGTTTGAACTTACCATCATTTGAACATTTGTAATTTTGAAAACGATTACATTGAACTGATCGACGAAAGAATGCTTTGCAACTTTCGCAACTATTTCCACCGAAATGAATTCCTTGACGAAGTCAAAAGCAAAATCAACGTTTCGAAAGACAATTTAAAAAGAAAAGAAATACCAGTGCTGATATCACCGCACACACTGCAAAATCGACTTGGCACGCCAATTGACGAATCATCGGCTTGAGATTTAACTGTCGATTGTTGCATTTCGTCAATAGATGCAACTGATAATGGTGAATTTATGAACGTTCGTTTGTTTTTCAAAGGTATATTCGAAGAGAGTTCACTGTTCAAATAATGTTCATCGTCAATCAACGCCCGTTTAGGGTTCGAGTAAAAACTAAACAAAACAAAAATTCGACATTAAATTCAAAGTTTTTTATTTTTATTTTTATTTGAAATCAATTCGTAAATTTCATCTAAAATCACACCTTTTTTTATGCATATCATTGGATGAATACAGTTCATTCGATGATTGTGACAGAAACATAATGACGTTTCTATTAACCTTTCTATTTTATCTATAGAATAGATATTTTTGATGATGGATTGGCCTCTGTGCTGTTTTTTTTCTTAATTACAAGAAAAATAAAAAAGAAAAACAGACAGCGAATATAATTCTGTACTTATGAGCGATGTCGAACAGAGATATCTTGAAGATTTTCTCGCTTTTTCTCTCTCTCTCTCTCTCTCTTTCTCTTTTCAAATGCTGATAATAGAATTTCTCGAATTATATGCACGCAAAATAGAAACAAGAGAATGAGATATTTGAGTACGACGTTTAAGAGCAAAGAAAAAAGAGAAAGACGTAAAAAAGGAAAAAGAAGAGAAAAAAAGATTTGCTTCTCGATAGCAAAGTCACGAGTACTCAGAGTAAAACGGCACAGGGAAAGTAAATCACTGGTATGCAAGTCACTTCATATTCGTTTAGTTAGTTATTTCATTAAAGAATTCATTTCTTCAACTACTTCAAAATAAATAATTGAAAACTAATTCTCCTTTTGAAACAACGGAATTTGACTGTTGATTTGTCAAAGAAAAACGATTGGTTGTTTTTGTTTTCGAAGGTATCGTGATAAGATAGACAGAGGAGGTTATTGAGTACAGAAGAGAAAAAAAACTTGTTAATAAGCACGACTTTGACGTCCTTCGAACGAAGAAAAAAACGATGTAATGTCGACTTGTCGTTTTAAGTCGGAGAGTAAAACAAATGTAAGAGGGAGAGAGGGAGAGAGAGAGAATAAGAGAGACATCAATTTTATATATGCCTACGAATTTGACTGTCCTTCGTTTCGAAGTGCAAACACACTGACTATGCGTTGTGTTGTCGGAAGAGAAAAA
>ERZ778019.2302-NODE-2302-length-19030-cov-13.377655_pt1 | contig 19030 bp, 12 predicted proteins | sample MGYA00375749_ERZ778019 | MGnify/ENA primary metagenome ERZ778019 (study PRJEB29350, sample SAMN05389821) | bioreactor metagenome | isolation source: Ammonium sulfate bioreactor | place: South Africa: University of Cape Town | collected 2014-03-17 ... | reverse complement strand
AGTCTCGATGTTTCTCAATAAAAATTTGTCTCTATTCATTGAATCGATTCTCAATATTTTCAATCGATTATGCATCGAATCGAAAACAATTGCTTGTTATTTGAATAGTGATTTGTTAGTCGAAAAACTTTTACAACATGTAACAACTCGAACCAATGCATGTGTTCTACTCGGACATATTGTTAGTGAACAACAGTTGACAACCTATCGAATTAGTTATAAATTAACAATGAAATTATTTGATTTATTAAATAATTCCGACGACGAGAAAATGTCGATTTTGTATAGTCTGTTGACTTTAGTTATTCATGAATCCGTACAGAATCTTATTGCTGAAACATATCGATTGAAAATTTTAATTGAATTAAGTGAATCTTATCCGATTTGTTATGAAATTATTTGGAAACTTTCATTTCATCCGAAGATCGCAAATGAATTAATAACAAAACACAAGGATATCGTAGCAAAATTATCGACATTATCACTAATCGAAAATAAAACAACAAAGACAAAGAATAATAAGATTTCAAATTGGACAAATCAAGACGTGCAAAATTGGTGTGAAACAAATCAGTTAGCTTCGTTTTCCAAAATTTTAACGTCGTACGATGGAAAATGTTTACTTGCATTAGCAAAAATGACTCGACTAACTGCACCACATACAATGATCAGTCAATTGAGAAATGATTGTCGAAAACAAGGCCTTCAATTACCATTCGTTGATTATGTGAGATTTCAAACAGCTCTCAATGAACTTATTTATTTAGAAAAATCTCTATCAAAACCACTGAAAGTAAAATTCAAAGATATCAATTGACTCGTTGGTGCTTTAAATACGATTTCAAACAAAGTTTCATCCAATTTTTCACGTAACATTCCATCGAATTTATAAAATCCATCTGTATCTTGCGTTAAACGAATACCATCGGGAAGTTTTCGACGCAAACATGGATCCCATAAGTACTTGACTTTTTCTCCCGTCAATTGATCAATAATATAAATTGAATTAATTGATTCATTTACGTTTGCTATTAATTTCGATTGATTTGTTGATAAAATAAAATGTGTACGAAATCGATTGGAAAAACAATTCGATTCAAGTAGTTGTTCACAATCATTACACGGTGGACAACAATCGCACAGACACGAAGCATTCGTTTTTTCAAAATCATTGCAACGAATTCCATCGGATGTACATGAATTTTTGCCGTAACACCCACACGAAAATCCGAGATGAATACTGCTGAGAAAAAGACAAAGATAAACGAGACAACTGCGTATTGACATGATTTACTGAATAAATATCAACGGATATGTCCTTTTATATCGAAAAATCAAAAAAAAAACATTTTAAATGACTCATTACAAATTCGCCTATCAAAAAACGTGATCTCACATTAGCCTGAATCGTTAACCATAATAAATGTATGTAACATACATGATGACTTTTCAAGGCTAATAGCAAAATTGCTTCGAGCATTCGAAAACAAAATTATGCGTATATCTATCGAACTGTATTCGTCTTTGAATCGTCAATTGAAGGCATGTACTGGCCGTCGTACGCACAACAATTCTACGGACATCGTCATTATTATATGGGCCGTTTAATCGGCGAAGTTATGCCATATAGTAATGCTCATCATTTAATGCGTTTCGGTCGTGATATGCAAGAATATCCTGATTATATGCTTGCATCATTGAACATTCAACCAGGTATGGTCGTAGCTGATATCGGTGCTGGTATTGGTTTTAATTCGTTTCGTCTTGCTCGTCTTGTTGGCCCGTACGGACGTGTTTATTCAACAGAAATTCAACCTGAAATGCTCAATCATCTCATGATGACGGCTCAAGCATACGGTCTCGGACAAAATATCGTGCCTGTCTATGCCTCGCATTCGAATGCCAATCTACCAGCGAATTCTTTTGATCTTATTCTTATGGTTGATGTTTATCATGAATGTATCGATCCAACATCGACTCTACATAATCTACGTCAAGCATTGAAGCCCAATGGTCGATTAGTTCTTGTTGAATATCGTTTAGAAGATAGTTGGATGCCGAATATCTACGATGATCATCGAATGTCGATTCAACAAGCTAAAATTGAACTCGAAGCCAATGGATTTTATCTTTCTCAAGTATCAGAAGTTCTTCCTTGGCAACATATTCTTATTTTCAATAAACTCTACTAGGAGAACATTTGCTTTTTCGATTTTCTAGCGAACAAATTTGTACTGATATTATCCGTGTTTATCTTAATTACACGGAAGTATCAATGTTGAGAAAAATCAACATGATTTTCTTATTCGATTTGTTTTGTTGATCAAGATGATTAGACTTATGTTTACTGACGCAATCGATCTATTTTCCAATCGAAAACAAAAATGATTTAGCTAAGAGATCATATCGTTTACATGAGATAATTTTGTCGTAAAGCTTTGCTCATGTGTTAATGAGAGGGGATATATAGACAAACATTGAGATATTGAAGAGGTTTCATGTCTTTTTCTCTCTCTCTCGAAAGATTATTCGTCAGGTAATTATCGTTCAATCAATGTTATAAAAAGCAATAACAACATTCAAGCAGATGCTACTCGCCTAACCGTTTGAAAACATATTTGATTATGTCATGAACATCCTCTGATAATGGGTTTGTATGGCGCCTATTGAGTACAAAAATATACACGTGCGGAACACCTGCTATTAAGATATGACAAACGGATACATTATTAAATAAATTCGTTCTTTTTTGTTCGATGTAATTTCTTGTTTTTATAAGATTTTTATATTATCAAAAGAGAAAAAAAAGATAAACTACAAAGCAACAAAAACAAAACAAAAAAAAAACGAGTCATTTCACCATGGTCTCCAAAGCGAAGACGAACGATCACTATGTTCATCGAATGATGACGATGGACTGGATGTATTCGATCGTTCGGATGCGGAATCTGGTAGAGATTTATTATCTTTACTACCACCACAACGATTAAACCAATCGTTGACAATCGTATGATGAGTTTTCGGTGAACGATACGGTTGAAAACGACGATTCGTTGCTATCGATAATTGATTCACAAATTTTTGTCGTTCGCAAAAAGATATTTCCGGTGATTTATGTAGAATGGCTGTGACATCGTGTGTACATTGTTGATAGCCTGTTTCATAATTTCGTTTCATTGAATTTAAATGTCCGGTTGTTTGTTTGACAAAATCAACACACATTTCGAGGATTTCAGCTTTTTCTAATTTTTGATAACGTGCTTTCTAGAAACAAAAAAAAAAGATAGATCGTTATTTATTTGTTTGATTCGATTCGTTGTTTTTTTTTCTAACATACATCACAATGAACAGCTAATAGTTCTTTCAATTCATCTAAACTTCGATTGATACGATCACGACGTTTTTTCTCAACATGAGTTTTAGCAATCTAAAAAAATATTCAATAAATAAAACATTCTTTTTTCTCTTTTGAGTTTTCTTACTTTTCGTGAACCTGATTGATATTCGAATTCTTCAACATCACTTCCACTTGTGTTAAACATTTCTGTGTGTGTGTTTGTTTCTTTCTTTTTTCTAACGTCTAACTTCAACTTGACATTCGTATACATATATATATATAGAATAAGCAAGAAGAGAAAAGTACGTTGCTCTCTCTCTCCTCTTTCTCTTTCTTTCTTGTGTTTGTATTGGTCAATGAACAGTTGAATAACCAATCTTTTTTTAATCTATTCTGTCCACATATCCGTTCTTTTGAGTCGAAATATAAGGTGTGACAAGAGAAAAGAGATGGATAAACTTAACCGGCTTTTGTCACTATGTACGTCGACGTAAGAGAGAGAGAGAGAGAGAGATGTGACTATGAGAACGAAAGATGTGATTCCCACGATTAAGATCAAAGAAGGAGACGTATGATATTGCACGTGTATGCACACGAGTTTCACATGTTCAAGAAAAAGATGATGCATATCATTTTCGTTTCTTGGGAAATGTCAATAGAAAAACTAACGATATTTAATTCGGCAAAAGATCAAAACACCAAAGTGCATGAATCAATAGCAGCAGGCAGGTGAATTTATTACTATTAGGACTGCTGTGATAAATGCGTATGTGTCGATGAATTCAGGCGCTCCGCCTACTGAATAGAAAGAGAGCGAAGCACTTGAACATTAGTAAAACTACATTGAAGTTCAATGTCGGAAGAAGCGAAACTACAAACAACACAATAGTCTATGTTCATTCAAGTGCATTCACTGCTGTGTTTTATTGATAAGAGAGACATTTACTAACATCGAGACGTATGTTCACTTGATAAAATTAAATTCGACTTCCTTTGCTATGGATGAAAACACAATAAAGAGGTGGGATCGAGGGCAGAATTATTTTCAAATTGAAATAAATAGCCGACCGATAACTTTGAAGTTTTTGTTTTGTTGTGTTATACACATTCATATGCATCTACCTACGATAATGTTGGATTGTTAAGTGTCACCTCCCTCAAGCGATAATTGACTCACGAACAATACAAATAGTATTTCCGTAATGAAGATAAGAAACTCAACGAACATATTGGCAATTCGATTCCTTTGAGACGAAAACTGCTTTTTTTTCAAATCTCGTCTTCATTTTGACAGCTATAATCAGCCGTTGGAGCAAAGATCAAACAAATCATACACATACACACACGTCCACACCTATTGTCAAAAGGAAAACAATCAAAACACACCTTCAATATTGACTTGAAACGTATGCGCGCATCGATTTTCAAAGACGCGACAAGCTCAACAGTACACACACACACATCAGACAAAGACTGCTGCTGTTGCTGTTGTTCTTTTGAGTCAAAGAGGTGATAATTGAAAAGCTCGACGGATATATACCTGTGCAGGTAGGACTTTAATTAGACATGCGACACTATTGTTCATTTCAATAAATACGTATATTGTCGATGTAAAGCAAAAATGCCGACGCTCTCTAAAGTGTGAGAACTCAGTCGGTAATCAAAGATAAAGAAGAGAAATCATATTCCTATCGAAAATTGAATTCGACAAGGAAACAAAAAAAAAGAGTTGAACAAATGAATATATTTCGATAATTTCTTTTTCCGTGACTTATGATCGTTCAAATTCGACGACGACGACGATCATAATGCTGAGATTGGAATGTATAGCGTGCTTTGTAACATTCGATTCATTTACGGTTTTCGAATGCACGCAAGCATGATAATAGTGTGCATGGTCAATACACACGAAAAACGTCAATAATAATGATGATGATGATCAGTTAAGTATGTCATTTGTTATTTGTTTTCAAAACGGACAGCTTGTTTTGGAATGTATTGTCTTCGCATCCGGACTCACCAACTAATTGGATAATGATTGTAAAAATGTGAATAATTTCGTTTTCCTTCTTCGAATTGATTCATTTAAACGGAATTAAGTACTTCGCAATTGAATCTGACAATACGAGAAAAAAAACGAAATAATATAAGCCTACGGGCTTGCCTCTTACTTCTAAGATCCCTCCCTAGTGATCATCAACTGTTTGCTGGAGATTATGACATCAAAATTTCTATTGTATTCACAGCCATTGAACTATGACAATCATAATTTTCGATCTTGTATGATCGCACGCGTGTGTATGTTTAGAAAATATTCTTGAGGCGCCGATTATACAAACACATCAAACGAATGTCATCGTCTTCTGGGAAAGGAGGAAGACAACAAAAATCAATTGCAAATAGAAAAGAAAAAGAAAAGAAGGTGTACACAGTCATTTGATAGATGATGTAAACATCTATTGTATTTCTTATCTTTTGAATATTGATCATCATCATAATTTCAATGTTGAGAAACTATGTATTGAAGGATGAGCGTATGTACACACGCACCAATTTCTTTCATCTCTATCGTGCATTTTCTTTTTCATACATACATACATACATATATATAACAATCAGATTCAATTATGTAATAGATCACTACTCTCGTCATTCTTTATTTTATTTTGCATGTTAAGACGACAAGTCACAAGATGATGACTTCATCACAGAAGATATAGACAAGAAAATATTGACGTATCTTGCAAAGCACTTGCGCGTCGGCTAATTTATCAAAATCATGAGTATCGTTATGCCATTGAAAAAACTATGATGTAGTCATCACGATAGACGATTGTTCTTATTAAAGACGAACGAACAATAACACATACGAATTTGTGTATACTAGTAGTCATTATTTTACATACGTATGTACACATACACCTACCTGCGATTGGTAATGTGTACCCATCAATAGATCCATTTGGCTGACTGACTCTCATCATATTCGACTTTTATAGGTCATCTTAATGTTGAATAGGCGAAGAAAAAAAAACGAAAGAAAGAAATGAATGAAGACTAGAAAGCATCAATAACTAGGTGTTAGTTGATTGTGCAAGCACACTTTACTTTTCATTATATGGATCGATTTCTCTCTCTCGTTTCTTTTTTTTCGACTTTAATTATCTTCTTCGAAAATGATCTACGCTCTTAACACATTCTTCATCATTATCTCCATTAAACTCACCATGAATCGATCGAAAAGTCTAGTTGTTAAGTGATCACATACGTCTCAATATGGTTGAAAATTATCTAAGATGTTAAAATAAAATTGATGTTATTTTTCTTCGCATTTCTCTCACGATTATTAGAGAATGATAATCTGTTTGAATAATTTATATATTTATATTGGAAAAACACACATACACACACGCACACACGAAACAAGAAGAAGAAGAAGAAGAAAAATCATTCATCACTGTGAGACAGTTCCTTCGTACTTTCTCTCTCTTTCTTCAATATGTCTATTTACATGTAAGGTTTCCAAAGTTTTGGTGATGATGGACTGAGAGAATTGGATGAGGCAGTCGATGAGGCTGATGATGATGGTAATGACAAACATGGATTTGTTATGTTCGGGATTGATGACTGATTAACGAGAATTTTTAGTGACGAATCATTTGTTGGTATGGTCATTGGTCGTCGTTGATATGGATGATAGGGTTGATTATATCGACGAGTTGTCCACATTTGTCGACAACGAGTTGCAAGCCGATCACGTTGTTCAGGAATAAGATTCGGTAGTGAATGAATAATTTTCCACATCTCTTCCGAACATTGTCGATAACCATTTTCATAATCTTCGATCGAATTGTTCATTGTACGTTTTAAATTTCGAATATAATTAACTGTCATTTCGAGAATCTCAGCTTTTTCTAGTTTTTGATATCTTGCTCTCTATGAAAAACGAAAACTTCATTTTTTTGCAATCAAACAAAACAAAATGTCTCGTTCATACTTCATCGGTTAAAGCCATGAGATCTTTGAGTTCATCAAGACTTTTATTAATACGATCTCGACGTTTCTTTTCGACGCATGTTTTAGCAAACTAAACCGACGAAATTCATTTGAATATGCAAGTGTTAAAAAGAAAGTACACTTACTTTTCGTGAAGTTTGTTCCGATACATCGGAATAGTCGCACGTTAGCATCATAATTTAAACTTAGTTCAAAAGAGTGAGAAAATATTTGAGTTCGAGTCAACTACGCGTGTATGTGAATATATAGAAGTATATTTGTCTATTTCGAAATGTCACCCGTCGCAGCACACGTCTAATAGCAATTTGATGAAGATTTTTTCTTCGCTTTTCGCTCTCTTTCTCTTCTCTCTCTCTTTCTCCTCCTCGTTAACGGTACGAAAAAAGCGAAAGAGAGGGAGACCGAAAACGAATACGATTGGACAAAATCACCGTTTCTTTACGAACGAGAGACGCGTGCGAGAGATAGATGTTTATTTTATACGATGAGAAGCCTTTCCTATGTATGTTTGTGTGTGTGTGCACATACATGCATACACACGGCAGCGTGCGAATTCGGCCAAGAAAATGGAGTAATAATGTTACACCATCACCAGAAATCAAAAAAAAAATCGAACGAACTACGAGGACTAAAGAAATAAAAATGAGAATTGCGTATAAATGACTTTCGTTTTTTCTTTTTTGTTAATGGCCTCTAGTAATATATCTCAATTTCAGTTCTCTTTACCGATCGATTGCTACACGCGTATAGCGTGACGAAGAAATTATTTTGTTAATTATCATGAAGAGACGAAGAGTAAATAGGTCTACTAGCGAAGTAAATGTATATTTATATGAACACACAAGCCAATGACGATCGATAAGATTTCTACTATCTATTGGTTGTTGAGAGGTACATTTATTTTAATGAATGAATGAAGTGAATTCGTTGTTGGTCTATTTGATCTCGACTTAAATGAATAGACGAGGTATTTAGTAGCTGGTGTTTACGAGAGGTTTCTTTTCCGAGACACGTGTTTTGAACTTTTCTTTTTCATGTTCTTGAACAATAGTCGTATTATTTGTCAATCTATTCAATTTGATTGTCAAGGATGGGATTCATCCATCGTTTTTCTCACCCATGTTCTGTGTCGATAATATAAATTTTATTTTTTTTTATCAGCGGCTTGTCTATTAGCGAATGCATTTTTATAGATTTTCGTTTGATGTGATCCGATACGGTGAAAAACAAAGTGTGTACCGTATGGGCATTTGTTTTAATTGAGTGAATATAAGCGCGTACATTCTTTCCCATGCGCATAAAGATGAGAAAAGTGAAAAAGTTAAGAGTGTGAAAAGATTATTCCAATAGGAAAAGAAAACAGAAAAGAGCCAAAGAAACGAAATCACTTATTAGCTCATCGCAATGTCGATATTCTTCGTCAAGTAGAATATTGATTGGCTTCGAAATCGATGATGTAGTTGCTATTTTGTTTGTTTGAGACTTTTTCCTTTAGTCATCTACTTGAAACATAGACATATACAAACACCTTTCTTTTTCTCATTACTTGCCTATCGAATGTAGAAGAAAAAAAAAACGCGAATAGGAGTGATGAAACCTTGCAAAACGGACACTTTCATTTTGCTTGTCATAACTAGATTTCTTGTACACACTTGACTAAAGTATCTCAACGAAAGAAAATTCATCGTTTCTTCGAGTGTGTTATCATTTTTTCGAATGAAATTGCTTCTTCTTTTTTCATTATTTATAAATATAGTTCTCGACTCATTACTGTCATTTGTGCAGGTCAATTCAAAGGTTTCGAAGTTTTTTTTTCTTCTTCGATTTGATTCGTTTTTTTGGTGACAATATTTCGTAGAACTTCGATACATGAACTCAATACTTGTCCAATTAAAAAAAAAATTTTTTTTTTCGAACAACGACATTTCTAAGACATCAAGAGAACGTGTTTTATATATTCACACGCCTGCCTAAAAGAACTTTCCGTTCATTTAAATAAAAAAAGATATGCATCGATTTTTGATTTTCAACGGAGTGTTAAAGTCAAACTACCGTTCATCACACAAAAGTCATAATTCAATGATTGACTCAGTCAAATGATAAGATCAATATTGAAACGCACGAATGTCTATTAAGGATATGCTTGTTGTTATTGTCTGGATTGAAATAGTGACACGATGATGAATATGTGTCATGTAATTGAAACTCAATGTACTTTAGACAGTTCATTTCGATAAGATTCAATCATCGAAACTATGAAATTTGTAGACATATCAATTAAACTGTATAGGATTTATGAATGTTCTTGTTTGTTCTGTTTAACCGGCGGTTTTGCTCAAGTCTTATCAAGCAGAAAATCATAATTTACTCATTTCAAAAAATAGAATGCAAAATATTTTGTTTCATTAAATTTCTGCATGAATTCGTTGTGATAATTATATGTAAAATTTTCTACTGAAATCATTCCGGAAAACACAATGCTGTTTCTAATGACATTTTTGATTTTATTATTTCTTTTTTATGAACTTGTTTCAATTGGCTTAGTTAGTTTACCAATAGTAAAAACCGACAAATTCTTGAAAAAGGTATAACGGAAGAAACAAAATCCATAATGGTTTCTTTTCTTTGCATCGCGCTTTTTCTTCCTTCGCTTCGTTCTATCCTTGATCTTGCGTGATAGATTTTCTATACAATAGTGTCATGAAGAGTTCTTCTTCCGGCAATTTGCTTTTTCTTTTTCTTTTTAACTAGATGTTGAGACTAATCTTCTCAATTTCATCGTCTGTTACCGCTTTTTTTTAGTTCTTTTTTTTATTTCAATACAAAAAACAACAACAATAACATCAGCAGAATGACGACATCTGCGAATCCAGCACAATATATGGTGACAAAAAATACGAAATTCGAAGCGAAATTAGCTCGATATTTAATATCCGATCCAGGTGATCAATTGCTTGGCTATGATGCATGCATAGAAAAGCAAGGTAAAACAATAAACTATCGTCTGATGGTTTTGGGTCTCGAATCGATCTATCTACCCGATAATCCACCGAAAATTGCTCAATTAGAACAACCGTACATTTATTATCGTGATATACTTCGTGCAGAAATTGTTCGTAGTCTTTTCTTTTGTCTGTAAATAATAATAATAATAATGTAAAATTTAGATTGATGATTATCCGGATTTTTTATTCGGAACTGAACGTACAAATACGATTCATATGCGTTTACGTGTTATGATGAGAGATAGTAAAAATAAAAAACGCCGAAAGAAAAAACCGAAATCAACCAGTGTCGATGATATGGAAACAATTCCGAGTTTATTCGATCGATCGACTTTAGAAAATATCCACAACTACATGGAACAACTAAGTCCAAGGTAAAAAAATCAACGACGACACAAAATGAAAATCATTGAGATGAATTTAGACGATCGACATCGAATCGTGATCTCTATCAAGCGCCTTTGTCACAATTATACGCCGCTATACCGTTGCTTCTTTCGTCGACAAATAATCCAACGACAACACAAGAAACTGATCCATTTCATATTCCACTTTATCAATTAGAAGAACTAACTGGTACGACTGTATCGAATACATCGAATGAATTTCAAGAACGTCTCGATCAATTGAATCTTGCAACTGATCGTTCGCATTTTCAACGTTTGTTTTCAACTCGACGAACAATGTCCGATGGACAGCGATTAACATCAAGATCGAAATCAGCGCGTTCATTTTCGAAAAAAAAGGCGAATAATGAATCCGAATGGTTAACCGATACACCGAGATTAAATCGATATATTCTACAAAAACATGAAGATAATGTTTATGGAACATTACATACACCACGTAGTAAAATCAATCAACAAGTCGATGACGATTTGTTTCTTTCAACAGCTCGATCGACTCTTACTGATCTTTCATTAACAACTTCGATAAATCTAAACAATAATGCTAATCAAGAACAATCATCTGTTTATTGTCCATCGGTTGAAGAAGTTCGAAGGTACGTAAATTTTCATCGAATATCACTCGAAATTCCTCCCCGATATCAATCAACCCATGATTCCTATTTCACCAATGATTGCTTGATATTTTTGCTTTCAGCATTCGAAAAGGAAATATAAAAACCTAATTCCCGTATGTATGATACTCTCCTAGCGCTAGTCTTCTAGATACTCTAGTGATTGATTTCATTTAGTTTATAGTTTTGCATAAAATCGTTCATTTGCTTTCAGTTTATGCGATGATTTCGATGAAGATATGAAAGATATTGATATCTATTTTCTTTCATTGAATACGAAAATACCTGAAATACTCAGTACAGCATTGAGCAATTACATTATTGTTTCAACATATCGATTTAATAAAGATCGTCTATCGACATTGTCCGTAACTGATCATCTTCAACATTCGTATGAAATTCACATTCGATTCGTTAGTTAATTACGTCAATTTTTTGTTTTCTTCTTAGAATGGATTCGGTATTGATTAAATTTGGTGAATTAAAAAACGAAATTTTGCAATCAATTGCAAATACAAAGCAATTAATCAAATTAACTGAAGAATTGCACAATTCATGTGATAAATATTCGAAAATAAAAGAACTCTTTTGGAAGGTGGACATTTCACATTTTTTGAATTTCGAAATAAAAAAAAACAAATTTCTCTCATCATTTTAGGATACTGATTTATTTGTATATTATGTTGCACAATTGCATTCGTGTACTCAATCGATATCGACGAATGAATATGATGAATCGACAATTGAGTAATGATTTTTCATTTTTCTATTTATTAATTTTGTTTTTTTTACTTCGTTTGAAGATTTCTATTTTCAATTATGAAATTATTCAATCAAGTTTTTCTAAATACATTTGCATCAACTGAACGCTTAGCACGCTTAACGCATGATCAGTAAGTATTTAATCACTTTTTCTTTCTCAAGTAAACTAACGTGATTATTAATCGTACTAAATTATTCTATTCAACGAGCTCTTTTTTTCTTTCTACTTATTCAACTTATTTTTTCCTAGATGTTCACGCTTTCAATTGCTGGTTAATTGTCTTTTAATTCCTCCGATAAATATACTTTCAACATCCGACGATACATTAAAGGTATTCAGAAAGAAGAAGAACAAGTTCTCTCATTCAAACTCATCTTTCAGGATACATACAAAATTGTTTTGCAATGGATGTTTGCATCCGGTGCTTTATTATGGCAACTCGGTGATATACTCATTCGACCATCATGGACATCGAAAAGTTTTCGATTTCAAAATTTTATTGAATTATTTGAAAAACAATCTCAAAAGGTAGAATAGATTGAAAAATGATGCTAGTTTTTCTGCTGAGTTGAGTGGGTCGTTGTGTTCTTTGTCTTGTCATAATCGGATGTTAATCATCGGAAGGAAACATATTTCATTTTTAACTTTTAAGGACGAATATTTCGACTTGTTTATCGATGCATTATCAAGGTTAACGATGAATAATGAAAATAAAGTAAATCGACTCATATTTTAAAGTACATAGAAAAGAAAAAAAAATAACCTACTTCTAGGATCCATTGAGTCCGAAACATACATTATATGTTTATCATTTATTTTCTATTCTTTCGATGTTATTAATTAATTCACCGAAATTCTCGGAATATATCTCGGATCGTTACGTTGAAGATTTCAAGTAATTTCAAAAATTTCTTTCTTTTTTTTTTCTTCGAAATTCATTCACTTGATTTGTCTTACGTAGATATTTTTTAAAAGAAGATGTTATTCTCTCTCGTATACCCGTTCAATATCCAATCTATCGTTCTATTCCTGATCTTATTCGTAGTGTTTACCATCGAATAATCTACGGTGAACCGAATGCAAATCTGTCGACTCGTACAAAACATCGACAATTGATCTAGCTAAAAGAAAAACTAATCTTCAATTTTTTTCTTTAAATCAGATTTACTTCCGCAATAATAGAGTATTTTTGCATTGCCTTTGCTTTTTTAACAACAACAGTCACCCAATGACAAGTTTAATCTCTTCGTTTTCAAATTTTTCCTTTTGGGATTTATTAACAAATTTATTTTTATTTTTTTTTATTATTAATAAAGAAAATTTATTATTGCACTGAATATTGAATTAAACCTGTATAATGTGTATCGGACGGATTTTTGGCATAGATAGTTACGTCTGAACTGCCGACAGTAATCGTTTGTTTGACAATCGAATTTTCATAGTTTTGAACAGGAAAATTCTTTGAATCGATAGCTATTTGAATATCTTCGGCATTCGGAATGAAACAATGAATGAGAACAGTCGAATTCGATGGCAAAGGTCCACCAATTGGCGTATAGATTTGACATTTACTCGCATAGAATTGTGGGTAAATCATTGGAAATTTAATCGAGCTTTGAAGTGATGTAACGTCAAGCTGAAATTTAACGACCATTGTTGAACTTTGTTCGGCAGTTCGTTTTGCATAGACAATAAGTTCGTGTCGACCAAATCGTTCCGGTGCGAATAATAATTGCCAGCGTCGTTTATCGTGAATGTATTGAGTTAGACATCCGTTTTGTATTTGGAGATTTTTGTATTGTATTTGACCGGATAATTGAACGTCATCGGGCGCTTGAATTTGAACTTCGGCATAGGATTTATCTTGTGGCCAAACGACCGATGAACTCGAACGTGGAGATTTAATACGAAGATCATAATCATAAAAAGCAGCGTAAGTTTCCGGGAAAGTTAAAGGCGGAGTTTGAATGCGCGTAGCCTCGATTTGAAAAACAGCAACAGACGAATAGGAACTTTTATCGGCTGTTTTCTTTGCAAAAATCATTGCTTCGAATGAACCGATTTGATTCGGTGCAAATCTACAAATCCAAAAGTCTTTTCGTTTATCATAATAAACTTGTTGTCCATCGGGTATATCGTCATTTGTTTCCGAACGAAATTTCCCTATCAAACAAACGTCAGCAGGTGCTTTAACATGAATTTCGGCAAAGGATATCGTCTCATCGAGAGTTATAATACCTTGACCAAGCGGAGAAAGAATTCGAAGATGAAGATCATAGAAAAGTTGCCATGTTTTAGGAAATGAAAATGGTGGTAATAGAATTTGATTTGCAATGATTTTAAATGATACAGCTGATGTATAATTCAATGAATCGGATTTTTTCTTTACAAGTATGAGGACATTGAATTGTCCGTTTGCATTCGGAGCAAATTTACATCGCCAAAAGTCTTTTGCATGATCATAATAAACTCGATCTCCATAAGGAATTCGAATATCATTTTCATTTTGTAATTCACCTATTAATTGTACATTCGATGGTGTTCTTATAAGGATTTGTACGAATTTTTCATCGTTATTTAAATGAATGACATGCGTTCGTAATGGAGAAAGAATTTTCAATTCATAATCAGTAAATATATCCCAAGTTTTTGGGTAACTTATTGGTGTATCAATTGGTATTCGAATATCGAGTTCGAGATTCAGAACTGACTTAAATGTACCCGTGCTCGCATTTTCTCGTTTGCCATAGATCGATATTTTATGTTTGCCGAGTGATGATGGTGCAAAATAGCACGAGATTTGTTGTTTGACTCTATTGGGAATAATACGATGACCACCTTCGATGTTTTCACCGTTTAATTTTAATGCAGCAGTCAGATATACATCATTGGGTACTTTAAGAACGACTAAAGCGTACGGTTTATCTTGTTCTAATTGAATTGAATATTGATTTTTTGGTTTGATAATTTCTAAATTGAGTTCGAAAAAAGTGTATCGTATCTGTGGCATCTGAAGATACTGTTCCATTCGAATAGGTTTACGTAATAGTTGCCATTGCTCATCTTGAGGCAAGTGATGATAGATCATTTCTTCAGGTCGTGGAAGGAAATAATATGAGTGTAATTCACGTCGAAATATTTTCTGATCATTTAAATGTCCTGCACCCCACGTTGATTCGATTAGATACCAATGACCATCAATTTGAACAGCATTCCAAGCATGATCGACTTCAGCTAATGCACCTTCTCGATCGTCAAATCCATATCCTTTCGCATATCCGCGAACTACTTCACATGGTAGTTGTAATGAATCACATAGATATTTGTATAGATTAGCATATCCAGCACAGACACCTTTTCGATTTCGAAAAACTCCTTCGGCTGTTTGATCGGCGTAGTTCTTTGAGAAATACGAGACAGTATCAAAGGCAATATTATGTGCAATCCAATAAAATATAATCCAATGCTGGTCAACTATTAATTTACCTTGTGCAAATGATTGAATGAGTTTTGTTAGTTGTTGAAGAGATGTTGGATTCCATAGTTCGACAATCGATTGATATGGACGATTGTTACTTGCTCGTTGTCGTTGGTCAATAAAATGAGAATTGAATGCATTAACATCAGCAGTTTTACGAAAGTTTACATCGATTGGATTTCGTCTGTTATCAATTCTCGGAGTAACTGGTTCCAACTCGTGTCCTGAGTTGTTCGGATGTTCATTTCTTTTCCTTTGTTCTTCTCTACGATCATATTCATCAAGCCATTCGAATTTACAAAATTTACAACCCATCTTTCTTATATGATCTCGACGTGTTGTCCTACAATATTAATTCTTTCTCACATCACTCAATTCTTATCTTTACGTATCTATCTACAAGAAAAACATGTGTTTATATATTGTTGTCACACAATATGATATATAAAGAGTGAATGTATTTTTCTACAATGATTCTTGTTTAAAATGCAATCAATACAATAGATCACTATTGAACTGAGTATTTCGCAATTGAACTGTAACTATTTCCTTGATTATATTTAGCATATATTGTGACATCTTGTGAACCAACAGTTATTACTTCATTAAAAATTGGATCTTGATAACTCTTTGTCTTAGCCCAAACAGAATCGACTTGAACATCCACTTCAGTCGCACCTGGTATTAATAAATGAATGGGTACTTGAGCACCTTTCTTCAGTATACCATTAAGTGGTTCATAAATTCGACATTTATGAGCATGAAATATGCCATATATGCAAGGGAATTTCATTTTGTTGCGAAGTTCAGTAACATTCAAATAAAATCTGACTGCAAATTCAGAGTTTTCCTGGTCACTTATTTTTGCAAACACTAGTAGTTCATGTTTTCCAGTATTTTCAGGTGCAAATAATAATTGCCATAATTGTCTCGTTTCATCAAATTGAGCTAATGCTCCATTCTCTACATAACTTCCGTTGTACTCGATTTTACATGTAAGTTGTACATTATCGGGAGCGTGCATCAGAATTTCTACATAAGACGCATTTTTCGGCCAATGTACACTTCCACTATTTTTTGGAGCGATAATCTGTAAATTGAAATCATGAAAAATTTGTTTTGTCTCTGGAAATGATATCAGTGACGATGGAAGATTAGTAACTTCCATCGGAAATGAAACAACTTGTGGAAGGGTGCCCGCATCAGTATTTTTCTTCGCATAGATTGTAGCTTCATACGATCCAATTTGATTAGGTGCAAATTTGCACTTCCAAATTGATTGTATTCGATCGAAATATACTTGATGTCCTCCTTCAACCTCTTGTCCTTTCTTAATTTTCAAACTTGCCATCAAACTAACATCAGTTGGTGCTCGAATATGAACAGATGCATACGATTGATTTTGAGCAAGCGTTAAATGTGCTTGATGTCTTGGGTGAATGATTTCTAGGTTAAGATCGAAATAAGTCGATTTTGTTTTTGGCATTTGTAAATATTGTGCCATTGTAATTGGTGTTTTCAATAGTTGCCATTTATCATTTTCAGGTAGATGATTGTATATCATTTGAGATGGACGAGTTAGAAAATAAAACGGAGTAAGTTCTTTGACAAAGTTGCTTTCATTATTTAAATGTCCTGCACCCCATGTTGAGTCTAGTAAATACCAGTGATCATCGATTTGAACAGCATTCCAAGCATGATCTGTATCAGTCGGAACACCTTTTCGAGTATCAAATCCATATCCTTTAGCATATCCACTAACTACTTCACACGGTAGTTGTAATGCATCACATAGATACTTGTATAGATTAGCATATCCAGCACAGACACCTTTTCGATTTCGAAAAACTCCTTCAGCTGTTTGATCGGCGTAATTTTTCGAGAAATATGAAACAGTATCATAAGTGATGTTATATGCAATCCAATAAAATATAATCCAATGCTGATCAAGTATTAATTTACCTTGCGCAAATGATTGAATTGTTTTTGCTAGTTGTTGAAGAGAAGTTGGATTCCACTGTTGAATTATAGATCGATACTGACGATTATTGATTGCCTGTTGTCGTCGGTCAATAAATAAAGAACTGAATGCATTGGGATCAGCAGGTATAATATGATCAACTTCTTCACTAACATTGTCATTCGTCGAACTTGATGATGTTTCTTCATGTCTTTGACGTTTCGGTTTTGGTTTAATTGACTCTGGTATATCATCTTCGGGAGCTTGGCGTATTGAAGGTTGATCTATTTCTTCTCTTGTGTTTTCATATATGGAAGCTTGATATATGACGTGTTCTTGTTGATATCTCACTCGTTCCTGTCTTGCTTTCTTTTCTTCTCTATATTCTTCCCGACGTTCGTATTCATCAAGCCATTCGAATTTGAAAAAATAACAACCCATTTCGATCTAATGCCTCTATAGTCTTCGACAAGCTCACTTGCTTTTTCGCCAACAAGACATTCACAATATAAATCATTTCTTATCGGTATATATTCTTTCGGCGAAAAAAAAATGTGAGTCTTTATGTTATTTATTATCATTGATAAACTTGAGAGTATATGGTAATGTTTTTAACTATAAAGGTGTTTACAATATGCGTATATTTTTATACAAATATTCTTGTTTAAAATGGAATCAAGAAAATATATCACTATAAAATCACTGTTGAACTGAATATTTGGCAATTCCATCATAGCTAGTTCCTTTATTGAATTTAGCATATATTGTGACATCTTTTGAACCAACAGTTATTACTTCATTAAAAATTGGATCTTGATAACTCTTTGTCTTAGCCCAAACAGAATCGACTTGAACATCCACTTCAGTCGCACCTGGTATTAATAAATGAATGGGTACTTGAGCACCTTTCTTCAGTATACCATTAAGTGGTTCATAAATTCGACAGTTATGACTATGAAATTTGCCATATATACAGGGAAATTTCATTTTGTTGCGAAGTTCAGTAACATTTAAATGAAATCTGACTGCAAATTCAGAGTTTTTCTGGTCACTTCCTTTTGCAAACACTATTAGTTCATGTTCGCCTGTATTTCCAGGTGCAAATAATAATTGCCATAATTTTTTCTTTTCATCGAATTGAGCTAATGCTCCATTCTCTACATAACTTCCGTTGTACTTCGTTTGGCACGAGAGCTCTACATCATCTGGAGTACGCATCAGAATTTCTACGTAAGACGCATTTTTCGGCCAAGGTACGATTAGTGTATTTTTTGGTGCTATAATCTTTAAATTACGATCATAAAATATCTGCTGTGTGTCTGGAAATGATATCAGTGACGATGGAAGATTAGTAACGTCCATTGGAAATGAAACAACTTCTGGAAAGGTGCCCACATCAGTATTTTTCTTCGCATAGATTGTAGCTTCATACGATCCAATTTGATTAGG
>ERZ778019.2292-NODE-2292-length-19147-cov-11.859470_pt1 | contig 19147 bp, 19 predicted proteins | sample MGYA00375749_ERZ778019 | MGnify/ENA primary metagenome ERZ778019 (study PRJEB29350, sample SAMN05389821) | bioreactor metagenome | isolation source: Ammonium sulfate bioreactor | place: South Africa: University of Cape Town | collected 2014-03-17 ... | reverse complement strand
GTATAACTGAGATAGATTTGTGCTGCTTTTGTTTTATCTGTTTCAAGAGTTTCGTTTAAATTCAAAATATGTATGGTTATACTTGGTACAAGTGCAAGAATATTGAAAATACATTGAACAAGAACCATAGTTGTTAATTGTTTGTCTAATTCACGTCGAACTAATGGTATTGTTCGATATGCTAGATGTTTAATATTATAAAATGAAAGTATACCGAACAGACTTGTTAAAAATAATGATACAACAGTCCAAAGAAAGACTTGATTGAAATACATATTAAATTTCGAAAAAATTGGATTTGTTATTGTACAAACAATTGTATTCGATGCGGTAAGAACATGTTCATAGAAAATCAATGTTGGAATTTGATCGATCAACCAAAATATTATAAAAACTAATGCTAATCGACGTGTTAATTTAATATTCGACCATTGTTGCCAATGAGGTCGAAAACATGTAGCTAAATATTGATCGATCGTTGCTAAACAAAGACATGTCGATGAAATAACAGCTGAATATTGTAAAGAAAAATTTCGAATTTTACAAAATGCAACTGACATCAACATCCAATCGATATCAAAACCACTGATCACGATACGTGTAAGCATACTAGTCAATAAATGTATTAGATTACTAATCGACATAATCAGTAAATAGAAAGCACAAGAATTTTCACGAAATGTTTTTAAACTAAGAAATACAATGATAATTAATATATTGCCAAGAATACCAGCGGCAAATATCGGAATACACAAAAAAATTGTCACTAATCGAGCTGCTAAGTGAAGTGTTGAGAGATACGTAGTAGACGACATATTCTTGTTGTCAAATGAAAGGGTTATATTTGAGCATCTTTATTAGACTGAATTATTTTTGCATGAATAAGTTTGTATAAAAAAAAGAAAAGAAAATAAAACATGTCAAATGCAATCAACACGCATAAAATCATGAATACTGAATAATTCTATGTTGTTGAGTTAAATCAACGTTAAATACAACGTAGAAATATTGTCGACGAAATCTTTCGGAAACTGATATGTAGATGTAAAATGGACTCTAAATAGTATAAGAGAAATAAACTGAAAGAACAGTAGAAGAAGATTGTTTTTATTCTTACAGCAAAATAGAAATAAAATACGCAACTATTAATTGCATGAGCTGCTTGAATTTGTTGTTGATTCAATGAGGTTGTACGAAAGAGAATAATTCCAATAATTAAACTTGGAATAATAATTAGAAAGTTCAAGAGAACTTGAATGAAAACCATCATAGTTAGTTGTTTATCTAATTCACGTCGAACCAATGGAATTGTTCGGTAGGTAATCTGTTTAATATTACAATAAGCTAAAATACCAAATAGAAGATTGACTAAAATCGGTAGACTATACCAAAGAATGGCTCGATTAAAAAAAAGATTAAATTTATCGAAATATTTATTTAATATTAAACAAGTTCCATTGATTGGTGATGAATGTGTATAGAAAACTAATGTTGGACTTTGTTCGAAAATCATAATAATCGTAACAAATACGAATATTCGACAGGCAAGTTTAATTTGACAATAACGTTGCCAATATCTATGCGTACATGTCGCAAGATATTGATCGATTGTTGCCAAACAAAGACATGTCGACGACATAATAGCTGTGAATTGTAAAGAAAAATATTTAAATTTACAATAGATCAATGATGTCATTGTCCAATCGATATCGAAACCTGTTGTTAATATTCGAGAAAATAATCCTATTAGCATTTGTGCTATATTAAAACTTGACATCATCATCAAATAGAAAGCACATGAATTCTGTCGAAATAGTTGTAAACTCGAAAACACCATGATATTAAATATTCCACCAAGAATTCCAGTTAAAAAACATGGAATAACAAAAAATAACGCGATTTGTCTCGAGAGAATAATGAGATCGAACATGTCGTCCTATTTACTAACCTTGTAAAAAATAAATGCCGACCATAATTTGTCGCTCAAAGAAGACTGCACTTATAACTAAAGAATCTGTCATTATTTAGTCTTGTTTGAAATTTTTATTTAATTAAAGACAATTATTAAAAGTTAAAAAAAAAAGAAGATTCTATATTCACACGTTTCGGTGTAGATGAAAGTATTATATGCGAAGTTATTCTTTTTTTACTTTTCAACAGATGACTAATCAAGCGTAAAATAGTATCTACGCATATGTATGTAGATCACATTCGGTTATTTGTGTTTAAAAACAAAAATTATCTCGCGTATAGGATGACGAGTGAATTTTCATCGTCAAAACTTGTCGATTTAACACATGTGATCAATGATCAAATGCCGACATGGATTGAAAATCAAGGTTTCAAACAAAAACAAATCTTTTTCGTTGAAAAAGACGGATATGCTATTCATACGTTGACATTTGAAAAAGCTGGTGTTGGCACACATTTTGATAGTGCTGCACATTTCTTTGCTGGCAAACGAACAGTACATGAATATCCTATTGACGAATTAATCTGTTCACTTGCCGTTGTCAATGTTAGTCAACACGTAGAACGTGATCGAGATTATCGAGTAACAAAACAAGATATTCTTAATTGGGAACAAATTCATGGCGAGATTAAACAAGATTCGTTTATCGTTGCGAATACAGGTTGGACGAAATTTTGGTCGAGTCCAAAAGATTACATGAATTTCGATGAAAATGGTGTTCGACATTTTCCTGGATGGGGTCAAGAAGCGGCAGAATATTTACTAGACAAAGGTGCACGTGGTCTAGGTATTGATACGGCTAGTATTGATCCAGGCAATGATAGTACATTTGCTGCACATGGCGTGTTTTTAAAGGCGGATAGATATTTAGTAGAAAATATTAAATTAAACGAAGAAAATCTTCAGAAACTACCTGAAACAGGTGCAACAATTTTTATCATGCCGTTACCTCTTGAAAATGGAAGTGAATCACCGGCGAGAATCTTCGCTCGCGTTTAATTGCAAAAAAAGTTTTATATATAAAATACTAATAAAAATGCTGGCATAATCGATTGTTCTTTAAGTACAAAAGATGGTGCCATTTTCATGTCAAATGAGTAATTCGTTCCTAATCAACGAAATATTGTTTTTTCTTCTTTCTCTCTGGGTACCTTGATTATATTTGTTTTAATTATAACTTCTAATATATTCAAGTAAAGAATACTTAAAAGAGTGGATCGAAAGGTCATAATTGACGTCAGCTTAAAGGAAAAAAAACGTGTATATAGGTAGAATGAAATTCATTTTCTTTTTTATTTTACCGACTTACAAAAACATCATGGCTTCGTTGGATATGGAAATACGTGTCACAGCTTCTGCATCTATCAGTAAGTTAACAATATAACCGAAGAACAATGATTCATTATATTTTTGTAGATCTTCGATGTGGTGGTCAAGCATGTTATAAATGTGGAGCATGTCGTGATTGGTATCTCGATTGTAATACAGAAGATATTGTCAAACGAAGTGATGCTACATGTACATGTGATCATATGTTTTCTCATTCATTAGTTCCTCATCCTGATCATGTTGGTCATAAATATTATCCACTTCAGAATTTAATATGTATGTGTAGAGACAATTATTAAAATATTATAGGATATTTTTGTTTTTGTGCAATTCTAAAGCAAATAGATATATGCTTCTCTCTCTCTCTCTCTCTCTCAATTGTGATGAAAACATAATAATCCTTTTTTGATGAATAAAAAGAACAAGAACGACACTGTAAATTGAATATTCTCATGTTTCATTTAATTTTTCTTTTCGTTTTTCTTCGTAATATTAATTGTATTTCGAATTGGGATCCATCGAATTTTACATTTAATCCAGGTGCAAATTATCAATTAGTATGGTCCGATGAATTTGAAAACGTAGGTCCTGTTCAAGCTATGATCAATGGACAGCCAGCATATGCACCCAATCCAAAAAATTGGGTTCGTCGAGTCGGTGCACGACTTGACGAAGGTCTCGAAAATTACACCGATTCAATTTACAATTCCTACATACAAAACGGTCAATTGACAATTGTTGCAATGAAGGATGGATATCAATCTGCTGAATTATCAAGTGCCAATCTACAAGAATTTACATTCGGAGTTTTTGCAGCAAAAATTCGTTTACCCTATGGAAAAGGCATATGGCCAGCTTGGTGGCTCAAAGGTAACGATCATAAATATGGTCTCTTCTGGCCTACAACGGGCGAAATCGATATCGTTGAAATGTGGGGTGGTACAACATCTCCGAATTTTACTGATCAATACTCTCATGGTACAGTTCATTGGAATAATGAATCGAATACGATGGATCCTGTCTACAATCAATACATAGGAAATTGGTGGAAGACACCAGATGATTCGAAATTACACAATCATAGTTTAGTCTATTGGACAGAATGGACACCGACAAATATAAGTATCGGTGTCAATGAATTCACATACTTTGTTATTAATACAACACATATGCCTGATTCAATTAATCCAGTTGTTGCTTTCAGTGGTCTATGGCCTTTTTATTTACGATTAGACATTGCTATATCAGCTAGAGCACCACCAGATAATACAACCATTTGGCCACAACAAATGCTTGTCGACTGGGTGCGAGTCTATCAAAAAACTTCGAAAATAGAAATATAAGACGAGAATGTTTATGTTTTTGACTTACACAGTTCATATATCTAATTATCAGACCTCATCGTGACCTACGAAATAAACAAACTCATAAGTAAAAGTACGTTCAACGTTCAGGGTCATATATATGTAAGAAAAGTACGAACGTGAGGTCACGTCTCTCTCTCTCTATATATATACGCACATTTCACAAAGCAAAAGAAAAAAAAGTCATGTCTATTATTCGTTTAATTTCTTTGTTTATAACGTTAAATTCAATAAATGCACAATTATCACAAAATACTGGTTATGTTGTTATTGTATCACCACCATTCTTCGGTCATCTCATTCCATTGTTAGATTTAGCGAAAACTTTAACGGAATTTCATCATGTTACTTTCGTTTTATCATCATCGAAACTCGATGAACTCAAACGACGAGAACTTATACCGAAAAATCTCGATTTAGAATTTGTTCAATTATTTGATAACAACAATGAAGAATATCAAGTACAAATTTCTCTTTAAATAAAAAAAAACGAAAATCTTCTTTTTTGTGTAAAGGTTACTGATTCAACTTCGCCTACCTATATCGAACCTGTTATTAGTCGAATGGCTGAACCATTAAAAGAATTTTTCTCCTCATCTTCAATTCCTATCGACTTAGTTATTTTCGATCCATTTGTTTACATTACTGCTAAATTTGCTCGTCAACGACAAATACCAGTCCATGCGTTTATTACCAGTAATCTACTATCAATTCCAAGATTTGTGGATATATCAATTGGTAAAGATGAAAGTCCTGTCATTACTCGAACATTTGCTCAACAAATAGTTGAATCTCTTTCGTTATCTGATGGAATTATATGTAATTCAATTTATGAACTCGATAAAACAATTCTCAATCATATGCATAACAATTCACTTTTAAATTCGAGTGTACCTATCCGATTTGTTGCACCAATTATTTTACAATCGACTGAACATCAAACAACTGAACATATTCAAAAATGGTTAGATAATCAACGAAATAGTTCGTCAAATCAGCTACCATTTATCATCTACATTTCATTTGGTTCATTAGCCGTTCTCAAACCTGAACAACTCATCGAAATTGCTCATGCTCTTCAAAATTATTCCGTTATTTGGTCATTGAAAAGTCATTTACAATCGTATCTCCCATCAACATTCATCGATAATCCCAATCATTTACTTCTCAATTGGTCACCACAACGATATATTCTCGCGCAATCAGCCATACGTTTATTTATCTCACATGGTGGTTGGAATAGTTTACTTGAAAGTATGTCAGCTGGCAAAATTATTCTCATTTGGCCGATGTTTGGCGATCAATTTGCCAATGGTTATCGATTAGAAACTGAATTACATGTAGGTCGTTTATTGAAGAATTTAACAAGCACGGATCGTCAACGAATTTTATCGAGATGTGAACTTGAAAACTATTTGAAAGATATTGTTGAACATGAACAAATGTATGCTCATAATGCACAACATGTTCAAGAAATTATTCGTAATGCACAAGAAACAAATCGACGACAATCATTTGAAGAAATTAAACAAATCGTTGACATTCAACGATTCAAACGTCTCAATCAACACAATGAATTTTAACAATATTTTTTTCTTTTTTTCTTGTATTCAAATAATTTAATATACAATGGAGAAGGTATATTTACATCAACTCAGCAAAAGAATAGCTTGTCGAACTGTTTCGTCCGTAATTCCTTGTTTTTCCATAGTCAATACAAAATGATCATGCATTCGTTGTTGATCCAATTGTAAGAGATCCATATCATCGATAGCAATCCATTTCTTAACAATGATATCTTCGTCGATAAGCTTATTGTCGAAATTTTGTAACCACGAGTAGATTTCATCGACTCGTGATTTGCCTTGTGAACTTGTCCAACCTAAGATTGGATCAAGTTTGATTTCTTTCAACGATGCATCGATTTGAGCTCTCGATTTCGGAAATAATCTAACGATTAAATATGAAACTTTCGAATGTCAAGATTTATTCATGAATAGATTTTACCTCCAAGAAGAAGTGAGAACAATTCGTGCAGATGTCGCATCGATAATTTGTTTCAAATTTTCTAAACATTTCTTATCCATTTTTCTTCTCAAACATAATACACCATCAATATCCAAAAATATTATATTTATCTCCATTTATTTGCTTCGAAAATAAAAGTATAACGAATGACAAACGCACAATTCTTCTTCTTCTTCTCTTCCTCCGTAAGAATAATACGATATGTGCAAAGACAAGAAAGATGTCACAGGTAACACATGAAAACAAGGAATCAGTTATCGAAACAAACTTTTAAGAGGTAAAATCTTGTGCCAAAACAGAGTCACATGTTGCAATGACGATATAGAACAAACGGATGAGTAATCAACTGTTTGTCTGAGCAACAGTATCATTTTTATTATTATATTAAACGAAAAAAATTGTTATAGAAAAGCATAAAATAGTGAAGTAGAGATGTGCAATTATATTCGAAGCATAGTTGTCACTTGTTGTTGTTGTCGTAACACGACTTGTACTCGTCGTCGTTGTTGCTGTTGTTGTCGGTGATGGTGACGATGTTGGTTTTATTACGTGTATGATTGAATTGTTGTAAGGCAAACGATATTGCGTACTTAGCATTTTAATGATCTCATTACTTGTTTGATTAGAACCACAGTTCGGAGTATTACAATCATACATAAGAGTATTGATTTGTTGATGTTTGTTTGATGTCGTGTACACTTGATACCATCGAAAAACTGATGGAAATGCAGTGTTATTGACACATATTCCATGATGTTTTTCTGAAGAATTAATGGATTGTCCATTATTACGTGAATAACTACGTGAACAGAATGGAGCATTATTCGGACATTGTAATTTGTTGAAACATGTTACGGATATATTGTTATTGTCTTTCTTGTAGAGACGAGAAGTGATATTTTTTTGAAATGAATCTATATATTTCGTAGGCAAAGATGTTGAGAATATTTCACGTACAAATTCGATATCACAATAATCATTCATCGAACATTGATAAATCAAATCACCAGATTTCAAATCACTATCCAAAGCAAACGATGTCATAATCTGAAGTGCATCATAGGATGCAAAGGTTTCATTGTCAGAATTAAACCACTCTTCGACATGTTTCGTACCATTTGAAGAATTCTGTTTGAAAGTAGATGCATTGAATCCTCCACGAAACATACCGTTAACAAGACCATTATTATAATTAATCTCTAATCGAACAAAACAACGTTCGTGACCTATTTTATTGGACTCGTTTTTGAGTGAAGAAAAGTCGAAAGACACAGATGAGTTGATTAGATTATGTTTAAATTGATGCTGTCGTGAACATCGAAGTAAATCGACAATTGGAATTGTACAAAGTACGAATAGAGCAATGATATAACCGCCAAGAATCATGTTTTGTAATGCTTTAAACGAATATAACTGACTTTAATATATACTCTGGTATTATTATTCAATGTCAATACATTACTAATATACTAATGCAGGATTTTTAATAAGATGCCGAATCTCATCTGAATACAATTCAAAGAGGCATCGACTTACTTCGCACATACAGTAAAGCTTTTCAATAAATATTTTCCTTTCTTGAGTCTAATTACAAGTGACTAAAGAAGCGTCTATCTTTTCAAAATCCTTCTCAAATAAAACGACAGTGTAGGCAGTTGAATCATCTTAGTTTATTTTAGAAGAATATTAAAAATGTTGATAAAAACATAAAATTTAACATTAAAAAACGTTTTTCGTATCGAATATGAAATAAATTAATTGCATTTGGCTTGTCCCAACTTCCAATAGTAAAAAATAGATATATCAATTGAAGTAGAATCAACTGTCCATACAAATATATAAGCCGGAGAAAAACTAGACCAACGAAATAAGATATACGTGCGTTTTTTAGACGAATCGCGTCGTATTCATCTGATATATGACACAAAATAATCATTTCAATACCAATTAATACAACCCAACGAGCTATCTTTACTATGAGAGATGTGAAAGCCCAAAATAATGATTTTGTTTTAAAAACAGGAATAAATACTTCCATTTCATTAATAATACAGCCGTGTGACGATGGAAATGACGATGCACGAATATCAGTCATGTAAATAGACGGAAAATGTATTTGACAATGAAATGTTCCATTTAAATCATAGATATCCATGTCGGGTAAATTCTTTCCATTAAAAATAGGACCAGATGAAATATGACTAACAATATCATAATTTTCATAATCATTATTTGATGGATATTTTTTGGCTGGAATATTCGTTGGATTCATTAAGGAAAAAATAAATGCATTTTGACTTGAACTATAACGTGGCATTCGATCTCGAGGTGTTATCCAATTAACATCAACATAACCACCAAATAAATAACCTGTACTAGTTGAAAGAATGATGTAAGTTTCACGTTTATTATCACAATAAGTATGAAATGATGTTGCATTTAAGCCATCTTTTGAACCTCTATTTGTATGATAATACTTCAGATTTATTTAATTCTTACGAAAAAATATTCTAACCTGTAAATGAGTGTCCATTTTTTAATATGAGAATCGCTCATATAGAAATAGTTTAAACATCGTTGATGTTCTATGGTTAATAAATTTGATTGTTCAAATGGAGCATTTTGCGATGAAGAATATTGTATCCTATTTGGGCAATATATTGGTTCGATCATTATTTTCTTTTCATGTGTATTTGTTGTTTTAATAACTATATTTAATTCAGCATATTTTCTAAGTAAACAATAGAAAATAAGACAAATAGTTAGAAATCCAAAGAAAATAATTGAAATCTTCGATGAAGAATGGTTTGGTACATGTCTTTCCGGATTATGTTCTGTTTGTGTTGCATTATTTTGATACTGTCGATGATCAGGATGCACACTACTAAGGTGATCATCAAAATTGCCTCGTTCAATAGTAATTTGTTTACAAAGTTTACATTTGACTTTTAATCGATTTAACATATTACGAATTAAACGTGTTGATGATCTAATATTATTGCTCCATACGGTCTGTCGACAAAGAGGACAAGACGAATTTCCTTGTTGAACCCATGTTGTTATACATTGACAACAAAATGTGTCCTCGCATTGAATTTGTACTGGATCGATAAATGGTGATGTACAAATAGAGCATATTAATTCACCAGGAATTGATGTTTCATCCATATATTCATATTCATAGGATCTGTCCATCGTTTTGTTTTTATTTGTTTGGTAATTTCTATGTACGTCTTAGATCAATAGAACGCAATATGGCTCGATCAAGCATGATATGCACATTGCTTATATACGTGTGGGTAAAAATTTTTATTACGAAATTTTTGGGTAAAACAAACAAAAAAGCGATTAGTCATGTCACAAGTTTTCTGTAGAATGAAATTTGACTACTCGTTGATTGTCATAGTCGAGAACGTAAAGATGATTGTATCGATCGAAACATAGATCACGTGAAGCAATACCAGTTATATTGAATTGAGTATTTTTAGTCCGATTGATTATTTTTTGTTCATAACGATCTGAGAAATAAAAATCACCAAATCGATCAATAGCTATACCTCCAATATCCCATAGAGTAACAATGGGACGACCTTGTCGAGCATTTTTATCCCATTTAACAATGCGTTGATTTCCACAATCAAATATGTAAAGTGATTCATTTCGATCAATGACTAGATTTCGCGGACAAAAAAGTTGATCCAAACGATCGCCATTTCCGTTTCCACCAGCTACTAGAATTCCTTCATCATGTTCTCCGATTTTCCATTTTCTCACTTCATGTTTATATTGATCAGCAATATACATATATCCTTTATCATCCAAAGCTAATCCCGTACAATTAACATCGGAAAGAATTGTTTCAATATTTCCCTGTGATGAACATCGAACTATTCTTCGATTGAAATAATCACAAACAAGAAAACAATCTGGCTGCTTTTCAATAACTATCTGCAATGGTCCTTGTAAATCATTTGCAAATATTCGACCACTAGTCGAACCATTTCTCCATTCCATAATTCGATTATTGAGATGATCACTCACATAAACTGTTTCATCGTTATTGACACACAAACATAAAGGTCGAGCTAATTGATTCAATTCATTTCCCCAACCATTTCCACCTGCGACTATTTCACTTTTATTCTCCATGAAATAAGATATGAATCATCCATAATCTCGTATTTGCTGATTGGTCAAAAACAAATGACTAACTGAGATATTTTATTTTGAAATAGAAAAAAAAGATTACAGTGCAACAGTTCCGACATAAGTCGCTAGAACATACGTTGAATTATTATGTTCCGTGACACATAGATCCACATGTTTCAAATAGGTATAATCGAGAAATGAAAATTCATTCATTATTGTATTGGGATAAAAACATTCGCACGATGCATGATTGAAACCTTTAGTCATTTTGGCTAATTTCTCAATATTTACACGATAGTGTGATGAAGATGGTCGACGGATTTTAGAAGATCGTTCGTTTTCAAAAAGAACTTCGAAAAGAATATCAGTATGTGGTGAAGCACATTGATCATCAGATCGACGTTCGATAATTAATTGATGTGTATTAAAATCAAAAACAAGATAATTATAATATCGAATAATCTCATTAATATTAAACATTTCAGTATGTGAGTCACCAAATGAACATCCCGAATTCCCAGCGATATGATAATTTTTCGCAGAAATCATTCGAAATATACTTGTACTCGAATCGGTTTTCGTTGAATATTCTCGATAGCTTATTTCTGGATATTTGGCTTCCTTCAGATTTTTATCAACAATCTTATTCTCAAGAATTTTTGCATCGCCTCCTACCAATGCATGTTTTCGTGCATAAAATACTCCACTGTTCTCATCATCATCATCGTTTGTTTGTTGGGTTTCAGGTATAGACGACATACGTGCACAAAGATCTTGTCCGATAAATTGTGCTTGATGTCGATTGATTAAATACATTCGATCAACACTATGATCGAAATCAACCGATGGCTGACGCTGTTTGTTATCTTTTTGATAGACTCGATAGAGAGATCCGTAGCAATTTCGATTGTAGAATACATCAGTTAGAATTCGTTCTTTTTGAACTTCGCATACTTCTTGAGTCTTTAGATTGTATCGAACAATGTAACTTGTCGCGTCTGTTCGATGACCTAGTAGAAAAAAAGCATAAACAGCTGCTACTCGACAACATCCATCGATATGACGCGAGAAAAATTCCGAATCACGGAAGCGAAATAATGTTTGACAACCGTATTGTTTTTCGATCGATGGAATAAATTTCGAAAGTGATGGATCGTTGAGAGAATTTTTCTTTTCTTCGATATTCCAAACGATTTTCAAAGTTTGAAATTTTGGATATGCAAAAATAAAATATTGAACATCTTGTTCATGTAAAGAATTCCAAATTTTCAACCAAATTTCTGTTGGTAATCGATCTACTAATGACTTTTCTTCGGTTGAATTCGATCGTTGTTGTTGTTTTATTCGAAGTAAACGAGGATAACAATATCGAATCGATAATGAACGTTCATAGAATTGATCGATAAGACCAAGAGTCTCTTTCGATGAGTTCAGTTCCATTTGTTGTGCTTCACGAAAATAATTCAAACAAGCAAGATAATCTTCTTCTTCGTCTGAGCAAACTGCAAATCCCAATGGTTTTTCTGTTCGTCGTACGAGAACATCAGTTCTCAATACTAAACGACAGCCATATTCATAACGATTCATCTTTTGAAATGGTGTTGCTTCATGTAAAAGATTATGTGTAAATAATACAGCAAAACCTTTTTTGGGTTGAATTTTTACACATTCGAAACCATTTTCTAATCCACCATAAGCGTCGATTTCTTCAGTCACTGTCAATCCTTTGATATCAATCTTCGGCATTTGTTTAGGAAAATAAAAATTCGTTTCACCACCTTCATAACAATCATTTAAATAAATAATTAAACTCAATAATGATCGTTCATCACCACTCGGTGCATATTGTGCATCTTTATGCGGTGAGAAATGTTCACCTCGATCATATTTATTCAATCGCATAGCTAAATTAACACCTGTCATTGTCCATCGGCCTTGAACATTGAAACCCAACGGTGTTGTATCCGATAATAATTCGGTTAGTTCATAATTGAATTGTAAACGTTGCCATAATATATCAGCTAATTGATTGTCCATAACAACTAAACGTGAACTATTTCGTTTTTGAATATCATACTTTTCTGACATGTCTTCAAAATTTTCACCTGCAATCGTATGAAAAATTTCATCACATTCATCTGTTGTCAGTAAACTACCTAGTTCAATTAGAACTAAATTATCCTGTTGTTTAACTCGATTTAATTTAACACAATTATAAATTTCATTTGGAAGATTATAATCAGTTAGTAACGAACGGCAAACATTTAAATCTGTACTTCCTAAAAAACGGTTTCGTTCCATTTTGAATTCAAAAAAGAGTTTATTTCACAACCATATTTATATCTTACGAAATGATTGGTTTATTTACGTATCAAATAGAAATAGGGCAGTTTGTTTGAATTTTCCTTTTTAAAATGCAAACGCAGTTGTACACATGGTTCGATTATTTAAAAGAAAATTTAGAAGCAACAGATGACGAACTTGATTATCTCAAACGTTTACATGAACTCAAAACGAGAGAACGAACCGTTGAAAATGTTAATCATCCATCGATGATTATCGATGATTTTCTGTATCATGGTGAATTAAGTCATGCACGTAATATCGATTTACTTCGAGAATTAAATATTCGAAATATTATTACTGTATATAATGTGAAACTGAAGAAGGAAATATTAAATAATTTCAATGTTCTATGGATTGATATTCATGACATACCATTAGCTGATATTAGTGAATATTTTGAAGAAACAAATAAATTCTTAGATGCTTGTAAAACAAAAAACGAAAAAGTTCTTGTACATTGTCAGATGGGTGTATCGCGTTCAGCTTCGATTGTTCTTGCTTATCTTTTAAAGTAATAATTGAAACACTTCGTTATTTGTGCTCTATTGGGTGTTTTCTATATAGATATCATCATAATACGTTGTATGCTGCTTACGAACATTTACTCAATCGACGTAGCATTGCCGAACCAAATGACGGTTTTCTTCTTCGATTGATTCGTTATGAAAAAGATTTGAACACTTAATATCTTGCAAAAAATGATAAAAACATGTTTTATCTTGTTCTCTGTTTTGTGATATCATAGATAACGATGTATTTTTCCTTGTTCGTGTTTTTGTTTTCGTTTTAAAAACAACGAAAGACTCATTTTCGAAATAGTGTAGAGTGACAATAATGACTAACGTTTGGGGATCATTGCGTCAGATTTGGATTCCGACATCATCGACTAAATTAGCTGAAGCTGAACAACGTGTTCTATCAGTTGTTCGATTTCCATTCGAACAAAATCAAATATCTATCGGCGATAATTTAACAATAAATACGCTTCATATACATAATCCAAAAGTAAAACGAGCAGAAAAACGATCACCTTTAGTACTTCTACATGGTTTCGGTGCTGGAATTGGTTTTTGGTTACTCAATCTAGATGACCTAGCTGAACAACATGAACATATTTACGCAATTGATATGCTCGGTTGTGGACGATCGTCTCGGCCCATATTTAGAGCAAAAACACCAGAGGAAGCTGAACAATTCTTTGTTGATGCTCTTGAACGATGGAGAATTCAGGTTAATCTTGACAAAATGATTCTGCTTGGTAACTAAACTATCTTATAGAAATTTCAGTTTTCATAGACGTATTTGTAGGTCATTCGTTTGGAGGTTATATTGCTGCTGTATATGCTATGAGATTCCCATCGCGTGTTTCACATTTAATATTAGCATCCCCTATTGGTATACCAGAAGAACCTGAACACACTGAAACACCGGAGTTAATTATGTCGTCGGGACGTGTGCGTGATTTTGCTTTATATATGTGGGATCGTGGGTATACACCTCAGTCTCTTGTTCGACTCATTGGTCCGATGGGTCGACGGCCAATAAATACTTATATTACACGTCGGTTTAGAAGTAGACAACAAGCAAAAGCTGAAGAAGAACTTGATTTATCAGCAGCCCTTGTCTGTCAAATTGATAAAGGAAAATTAAAACTACCGAAAGAGAATATAGCAGAATATCTTGTATGTTGTTTGTTTGTTTTTCTTTCATTTGAAATTCTATTCTTCGTATTATGTTTTAGTATCATTTATGTGCTCAACCTGGTTGTGGTGAATTTGGATTACCACTTCTTGTGAAATCAAATTTTTACGCCTATAAGCCACTAGAAAAACGTTTAGAAAATTCTACTCTTACGCGCGTGTCTTTTATTTATGGCAGTCATGATTGGATGGATTCTCAGTAAGTTATTGTTTTACGATAGCTATTGACTTTTCTTTTTCATTCAATAGAGCCGGTCTGAGAACAGTTAAATTACTAAATAGTCGATCTGATTTTCCTAAGTACGCTGGATATTATATTGTTCGTTCTGCTGGTCATCAATTAATGATTGATAATCCAGGCAACTTTCATGAAACTATTCGACTTGTTTTACTCGATCATCAAGAATAGTTCTGTGAACCATACGGACATTTGAAAAACGATTATTTTTTTTCTATAAATAAAATCATTGGTGTATTTTTTCTTCAGTTGAAATGCTTCGTAACGAACATAAATCGAAACATCAACTGAAAGGTAAACAGGTATGTAACAGAATCACTCAAAAAAGAGAATTTTTCATAGCAATATATTCTCTTATGAGACCATACGAATCATTTGATTTTTTTTTCTAATTTCAACAGCATCACTATGGCTAGTAAATCTGCTCTTCGTGTTGAAGAAATTTTACATCAAAAAGGTGATACAATATCTGAAGCTGAATACGTATTCGAAGAAAGTTTAGACAAAGGTAAAAAACGTCAACAACATTTACATGTCAAACGAGCAACTTTCGATGAATTAGCAGTAACAAACAAGAAATTATCGATTAAATTTGATGATTTTTTAACTGTCGTTCGATTGTTTCTCATGGGTGAATATGAAGACAAGGATATTATCGAAGCATTTACTTTATTGGATACTGATCAATCGAATTCAATTGATCTTACTGAATTGGCAACATTTATGCCTGTGATTGTTCCTGGTTCGAATAAATTTATACTTCTTCGTCATTTTGAACCAGCCGATACAAACAAAGATTATACACTCTGTTTAGAAGAGTTTACTGCCTTTGTCAAGAAAGGTGTTATTCGAGATCTTGCTCTTGGACGTATCTAACTTGAAATGTTTCTTTTTTTTTGTAAAGAAAAAACAATTATCCGTTAGAAATAAAATAATTGTGATAGTGATAACTAATACAAGTTTGATTGACTGCTTTATCGAACATATATAACCATTTAATTAATCCGCCCCCTGACGAGTCAAATGGACGGTTAAGATCGGGCCACCATCCAATTCGTACATCGCCTAAACTTGTGTTGTAAGGAACATTCGATCGAATTAGACATTGTGGTGAGTATAAATCAAGATAAAGACAAAGTTTGGCAGTAGTAGTATCATAAGTAGCACATACTTGATGAAACTGTCCATCGTGTAAAACATTCTTTCCAAAACAAATGTTTCCGTTGTCATATGCACCACACATTCCATACACAGTAACACAGTCGTTATTTGAAACAGCTAAAGCAAAATGTGCATTACATCCCCCTGTCGGAGTCGTTAAACGTGAACCAATATCAAATATAATGTCATCAAGATTCACACTAGTTGCACGAAATGTTACACACACACTTCGACTATCATCATTACTAATACGTGTATTAACATTGGAATAATTCAAATAAGTACCTTGATCGACAAGTGGCATTTTCCAAAATGGTGTACAGATTTCTGTTGTAGTAGTTGTGGTTTTGGTTGTAGTTCTTGTCAATGTAATACCAAGAATAATTGCTAATAGTGCTGCTAACAGAAATAGAGTAGCTATGAATAGACAACAGCATTGAAATATTGGACGACGATGAAGCTTGTGTGGAAAATATCTCTTTTTTCGTTCAGATAAATCTTTTACGCCCTCGAGTTCATAGTTTCGTTTGCTACGTTTACAAATCTCATCAGTTGTTGGTATCGATAATGTATTTAAATGAGTTTTAACTTTGTAATTGCGTAGTTTATTTCTTCGACTACGTTTTCTTTTTCTAAAGATCTATAGAAAATATTTTTAAAAAAAAGAAATCAAATAAACAGATGCGATTTTCTAACTACACTTTGATTTGTTGACGAATGAATAGAAACATGAACAACAATTGGAGATTTATGTCGTTGTAAGGCTGGCATATGAAATTTGATCAATGAAAAAATTATTGAATATATTTTTTGACTCATTTTCGTTTGTTTTCGAAGCGTAGGCATGCCTGCATGTTTTAGCAAATATTTCGAATTCAAACAAAGCAAACATTATTAATCATACAAAATTTATGCATTCAAGAGAAGAGAACTTATCAGACACCAATCAGGATGATTTTCTGCATGGACTTTATTTTTTCCGTTTTCAGTTTGTCAAAATCGATTATTTTTTATTCGTTGAACTGTCAACGGCAAGTGACTCGTCATGATATCAATCTAGAATCTGGTTGACGACGAGACAAACTATGGATTTGGTTAAATATACTGTTTTACAAACGAGCATCGTTCCATCTCTATTATGTGATCTTTTAGTATTTGGATATTTTATTCGTCATTGGCGAAAAGAAATTCTTGAAACACCACAAAATCATATTATTGCATTACTACTGCTTATTAATTTTATTCAAAAAACAATTGACATTTCTCAAGCATTATAGTTACCAACATTTGCTGTTGATATACAAATCAATTCTTGCCCTATGTTATAATCGATTCATTGCCAAGCATGAGACGTGAATTGGGAGAATGTATTAGTCGTATTCGAAGACATTTTGTCAATAGCAGAAGAATAGAATCAGTAACTATATCGACATAGTGCAACTAACATAACATCCGTCTTCGAATGCATTTTCATTTCAGTGACATCTTTTGCTGCAATAGTCATCGTATGATTGTAGCTGAGTCAGAATATCATTCATATGTTTGTTTTCGTGGGCACATCGAATAGTCCCGCTTGATTAATCCAGCATTACACAAGCTATATTAATCTGCTCTCTCTCTCTCTTGTTTTTCTATATAATAAAATAGAACAGACCGAAGACGTATTTATCTTTCGATAAAAACACAAATAATAAGTATACACAAATGACTGATAAAAAACTTTTGGTTAGTCCTACAACTGGACATAAGTTTCCTATTGGTGGCTGTAAGGTTCATAAACGAAAATCTGACTGTCCAAAATTTGGAGCATCACGAGTCCTTTCTACAGCAAAATTACCTTCAGCAGTCGACTTAAGACGACATATGACACCTGTTGAACGTCAAGAACTTATGAATTCATGGTGAGTGTCGAATTTTACGAGAAGATTTCTATATAATTGAAATATTTTTCAATATACGTATATGTTCTAGTGTTGGCAATGCATTTGCAGGTTAGATTTTTATCACAATTATTCACTGTAGTCATATATATTGTATCGTTTCTTTAAGGTGCTTATGAATTTTTAATCAAATCACGAACTCAAAAACATGTTGATGTCAGTCGTCTGTTTATTTATTACAATAGTCGTATTATTGACGGTCAAGAAGAACATGACATGGAAGATGGAGGTACTTGCATTCCGAGTGCCATTGAATCTCTGGCAAAATATGGTTGTTGTAAAGAAAATTTATTTCCTTATACATCGAAAAATGTCAATGCAAAACCTCCGGCAGAATGTTATGCTGCAGCTTCACCATATCGTGTCAAACAAGCAGTCGAATTAGAGCCTAGATTAGATGAAATGAAAGCTTGTTTAGCCGAAGGTTATCCATTTGTATTTGGTCTTCAATTGTTTCAATCATTTCATCAAGCTGAAACCAATGGCGGATTAGTAACAACACCTAATCCGCAATATGAATCACAATCCGAAGTTCACGGTTGGCATGCTCTGTTAGCTGTAGGATATGATGATGGTAAACAATGGTTTATTGTGCGAAATTCATGGGGAGAAGATTGGGTAAGATTATAGAGTTTGAAATTAAAATCAATAAAACGAAAGTTTTCTTATTCGATTTTCAAGGGTGATCATGGATATTGTTATGTTCCATATGATTACATGACTGATCCAGAGTGTTGTGCTGATTTACATGCTATAAAATCAATTTCTGAAGATAGCTCTGATCAAACATACAATCCCATACCTAATTTCAATGATTTTACAATTGATAATAAACCTTCAAATGTGATTGATGACTCTTATCCATATTATCCACCCTATCCAAACCATGATACTTATCAAGACTATTCACCCTATCCAAA
>ERZ778019.2283-NODE-2283-length-19259-cov-13.015309_pt1 | contig 19259 bp, 32 predicted proteins | sample MGYA00375749_ERZ778019 | MGnify/ENA primary metagenome ERZ778019 (study PRJEB29350, sample SAMN05389821) | bioreactor metagenome | isolation source: Ammonium sulfate bioreactor | place: South Africa: University of Cape Town | collected 2014-03-17 ... | reverse complement strand
AAGAAAAAACAGATATTATTCTTAAAACAAAAAGATTATTATTTGTTGACTAGCTAGTTGATGCTCGTTTAGTTGTTGATATCTGCGATTGTAATTGCTGCTGCTGTTGTTGTAATTGCATACATTCAGTGCAAAACCATTTGCCTTTGGGCGGTGTGACGATACCGACGCATGGATAATGAAACCATTCGCGACGACATGTTGGACTATCGCATGCAATCATGTCGCCATAGCTCATCTCATTACAAAAACAATATCGACGTTCATCAATAGTTTGTCCGGGGAAATTCGGGAGAACATTTGTTGTATCGAAACCGCCGTTGGTTTCGTCATCGAATAGATTTAATGATGTCGATTGACTTGGTAATGTATAATAATCGGTTGTCGATTGAAGATTCGATGCTGATGATGATTCATCACTATCGCTCGGAGGTAGAATGTTATTAAGTGGATGAGAAGAGAATGACTCGTTTAAAAACGGATTACGTTGACCACTACGTTTTCGATGTTTGCCAATATTGTTCGATGTTGATGAAATGCCATGAAGACGTTTTCGACCACGAGAGGAATTCGAGAGAAGACGATGTGGAAGTTGTTTGCGATTCAATAATGAAGACGAATTCGATGGAGGTAAACCTAGAAATGATTTAGTTTTTTAATCATTCCAAAACAAAAAATCCATCGAATTTCTACCGGCTGATGATCGACGAGGTTGTGAAGACATTAAAAGACTGAAAGGTGATGCATTTGTAAACTCATCGAGCAATGAATTTGACATTCCTATTTCATCTAACGGTTCTGTTAACGGGTCCATGTCATATAATTGATCCAAATTATCTTCAAAAACAAAAAGAAACATCGAAATGTCGAATAAAAATGAGATTTATTTACCATTTTCTCCGTCGTTATTATTGTCTTCATTGAAGCCTTCACTTGCAAAACCTAAAAATCGAATTCATGTTTTCCTCTAAGTCTGTTTTCTTAAATTGAACACATACGTTTTTCCAGAGTTTCAGTGATTCCTGAATAATCAGCTTCGAGTTCCATTTTAAATTTATTTAAATCATTCTCCAGTTTTTTATAATATCGTTCGACAAGATCGTGAGATTCATTTGCTAGATTTATTTTCGTGCCTGTTGCTTTAATTAATTGTTGATGTCGTTCGAGAAGTTTGTCGTATTCGATTTGTTTCTCTTGTTGTGCAGCTAATTGTTCGGCTGTTAGTGCTGGTTCATTATTCGTGTCGGAATTCGTTGTTGTTTGTTCGTTTGTTGAACGACGTGTGTTAATTTTCGATCGAGTCGGTGATAATGTCGATTGTTGTTGATATTGACGATAGTTTGTGATGAATTTCGAAGCATCTTCTTCTAATTTATCGAAATCAGCTTGTATTTTCAAATCATTTTCACGGACAAGTGTTAGGTTTTTACGCAGGATATCAGGAAATGAATCAAGTACTATGAAAAAAAAGAAAATGATTAGAAAATAGAAAAATTTAAAAGACAAGTGTTACATTCGAGATAATCTTCGAGATAATGCATTTTGTGTAAATGATAGATCGATGTGATGATGTAAAACGGAAAAATAAACTGAAATGAAGAATGATTTTGTATATGTTGTGTCAAAAAAAAGACAACAAATAAATTTTTCATTGGTTGTAATTCAGTCGAATGGCAACGATGTTTGACGTTATTTGTAAAATTCAACAGCGACAATTATTCAATTGGTTGCTAGTTGTAAACACTTTTGCTTGCAAGCAAAGCAAAACGTATCTTTTTTTCCATCGTATTCAATAGTTGATTGAAAAAATGACATCGAATATCATCAGTCGAACAGCTCGACAAAATCATCAACTATTCTGCCGTATAATTCGTAATCAATCAACAACAACAGAAGGAACACCGGCTCGTTGGAGACGTCTAGCTTATCAAATTGGTGGTGGACTTGCAACAGTCGGTACACTTGGCTATGCATGGGCATATTCACAAGCTGTTCATGCATCAGGCAACAAAGCACATTTAGTTCCATTGCCATGGTCATTTCTCGGTCCGTTCGATTCACTTGATCATGCGTCGGTTCGACGTGGTTTCGAAGTTTACAAACAAGTTTGTGCAGCTTGTCATTCATTGAAATTTCTTGCTTATCGACATTTGGTCGGTGTGACACACACGGAAGAAGAAGCGAAAATACTTGCTGCTCAAGATCAAATTACTGATGGACCTGATGACCAGGGAAATATGTTTCAACGACCAGGCAAACTGACTGATTACATGCCGTCACCATATCCTAACGATAAAGTTTGATTATAGATTTCAAAAATCGATATTTCATTTTTTTTTGTTTCTCTAGGCTGCTAAAGCATCAAATGCTGGTGCTTTGCCACCTGATCTTTCGCTTATTACTCTCGGTACGATGAAATTCAATTTTGTTTTGTTTTTCAATTGTTGGTTTTATTTTAATCTAGGTCGTGAAGACGGTACCAATTATATTTTCAATCTACTAACCGGTTATCAAGATCCACCAGCTGGCGTCAAAGGTGAACCAAACCTACATTATAATCCATATTTTAGCGGCGGTTGGATTGCCATGGCTAAACAATTGTACGATGATCAAATCGAATATAGCGATGGTACTAAAGCGACTGAATCGCAATTAGCTAAGGATGTAACGGAATTTCTCAAATGGACAGCTGAACGTGAACACGATGATCGTAAGAAATTGGCTATCAAAGCTATTCTCATATTTGTTCCAATGTGCATTGTATCTTATCATTGGAAACGTGTTAAATGGGCCACATTGAAATCACGAAAGATTGCATTCTATCGACCAAAACCAAAATCGGACTAACTTTAAAATGCTAATTTTTCTTTGCTCCCGTAGTAGAAGAAGTCAACATTTGTTTTCTCTCTTTTTCGATGCCGCGTTACAGTTTTAGTATTACCATTGAATAAACTAATAAAATATCGAGCACGTGATTATTGATTATGTGCGAATATTTTAGATAAATATGGTTGAATCGGAATCACGATCATCATCGTTGATTCAAGGAATTGATAATGATACTTTGTTTTTAATTTTTCTCTTTTCGGCTATTGTTGGATTGTGGATTTATTATTCGAGGTAATTTCGAATGTGAACGAGTTTTGTTTTCGATGTTTGAATATAGACGCAATCGTTCGACAAGAATTCATCCTGATAATCGACAAGATGTCGAATTAATACGTCAACGATCAGAAAATCATGGTGATTCGAGAAATACATCATCAAGAACTCATGATGATCCGTGTCCGATTTGTTTGAATGATTCGACAGTTTTAACTGTTCAAACCAATTGTGGACATAAATTTTGTGGTAATTGTATTATTTCCTATTGGAAATTTCAAACGAATTGGATGAGTGGATTGACATGTCCAGTTTGTCGACAACAAGTAAAAACAAAAGATTAAATTCGAGAAGTTTTATATTAATAAAACTGATTTCCTAGGTAACAGTTCTTTTAACTCGTTTTACTGACTCAGAACGAGCTGCATCCAATAGTAATGATCATCAATCTATAGCTGCAAGTGTCAAAGATTTCAATCGAAGATTTTCTGGTGCTCCACGAACAGTAATACACAAATATCATTATCGATTTTCAATCCGTTCGTTTTGTTTTTAGTGGGGAGAATACTTCCATGATATTCCTGTTTTAATTCCCTATATTCTACGTCAATTATTTACAACTGAAGGTCTGACATGGACATATCGATTGCGTACAATCTTCATTGTTATATCAGTCATTCTATACGTTATATCACCGTTAGATATTTTGCCTGAAAGTCTTCTCGGTTTGTTCGGATTATTGGACGATGTTTTTATTCTCCTCGGTTCAGCGCTTTACTTTGTTATTGCTTTTCGTCAAGCTTTAGCACAAGGATAAAGCGATCATGTCGTTTTTTTAATACTTTTTTTTAATGTGTGTGTGTGTGTTCTTAAGCAAGCTGTTTTTTTCAGTTTATTTATTAAGTCATGCAAAAGTTTAATTTCATCTTGAAAAATAACCTGACGCTGTACTAACTAAACCACAAATATTGATCACTTGAACGCTGTATTTGTCTAGTGCGACAGTCTGATTCATGTTAGATAAGTCAAACTGAACAGCACAACGATAAGTGCCTGCTGGTATCTCTTGACCACCTTGATTGAAAAATGTGTAGATCAATTCCGAAGACGTTGTCGTATAAGTAGCATTTATCAATGGATCATTAGACGTGAAAAAATCGTTGTAGGTAGCATTTGCAGTTCGTTGAACTCTAACTTCGACCAGAAGCGTTTTCACGGTCATATTTGTAGTAAACCAAACTTCTTCTTGACAAAACCATTGATTACATTCATCTAAGACAGATGATGCATTCAATCCAAAGCCTGTTGCTGTTCCAACCTACAACAGAATGATATAATATAAACAAACTATCTTGAAAAAGCAGTTTGATTGTTACTAAAGTTGCTGTTGTCGTCTTTGAATCTAATGAAAATTCAATGAATAGAAAAATATTCGAAATCAATAAAAACATCTGTTACTAGATGTTGACGTTTGCCAAACGACAACAATTGGTATCAAAGCAATTAAACTTAGTCCCAGGCCCAAAAGTACGCCAAGTGCAGTGAATTTACATTTGGCTGACCTTTTATAAGAAATAATTATATTATAAGTATAGAAGAATGAAGCCTATTGACATCTCATGAAGACAATACCAGTTAGGTTTCATGAAAAAATAACAAAGTTTTATTATCGTTCGAACTGAGTCGAGGTATTATTCTTACTTAAGACAAGATTTCAGATTGGATTTAAATCGTGTCCATCGACGTGTATTCCGAGATTTTTTAAAACTCGAACTTGACTTTACTTCAGAACGTGCATACGAGATATTATTTGTAAATGAGTTCGGATTCTTGTATAGTCTAGCTTTTTTCAAAGTATTCGTTATACCAAGTTCAGATGAATAGAAATTCAGCTCATAATCAGAAGTTGGTTCGATTTTTCTACCGAGATATTGTGGTGGTGCCAATTTTGGTAATTTCTTGAGAGAAAAATAACGACAAATTTTTTATTTTCTTGTGTACTTTCACCTACCCATTCAGACATTGCTCTGTTCGTATTTTTCAATAATCAAGTGAGACATGTTTGAATAAGGAATTTATATGGTAACTAGAATTGACAATACATTTTCTGGAGAATGGCAAGTATCTTATTAATTTTTAAGATTGTTTCTATAGTGTTGCGATGTTTATTCAAAAACAACGAAAAAAAAAGTCATTTCACTTCTATGGAAAATAGCCTGATGCTGAACTAGTTATTCCGCATATATTCGTTATTTCAATTGAATATTTATCCAAAGATGAAGTATGATTTGCATTCGACAAGTCAAATTGTACGTTACATGTATATGAATTTGGTCCCAGTTCCTGGTTTGGTATAAGAAAAAAATCGTAGACTATTTCTGTACTCGTTTGAGTATAGGTTGAATTGATTTTGTTGCTGAAACTATTGTAATCATCATGATAGGTTGCATTTCCAGTCCGCTGAACTGTAATAGTTAATACAAGTTTTGTTATTGTCATATTGGTAGTAAAGTTAACTTGTTGGTCACACTGATAAGAACTACACGTTTTTATTGACGACCAAACGTCGAGAGAAGGACCAATACCACCACTCTAGAATAAAAACAAATTATTCGAGACAAAACTTTTATATAAAAGAAAAGGCTGTAACACACTGATGATGGATTTGTATTTATAACTGATGAACCTGTAAGATAAACATAAATGTTCAAATAAAATACTAAGCAGAACTAATATTCAGAACTTACCAGTTGCAGTTGCAGTTGTTGATGTTTGCCAAAAAATCAATACTGGAATCAACGCACCTAAACTTGCAATTAAACCTAAAACCATACCGAATGCTGTGTATCGGCATTCAAGTGATCTAAATCAACGATATTTTACTAATGAAGCAAAAATAGTGAAATTATTACTTTAAGCATGTACTACATTTTGATGTTGATTTGGCAGGACTCGACCAATCTCCCGAACGTGTGATTGATCTCGAAGAATTCGTGTACGAATAATCATCGACATACGTTGACCGACCTGTAGCTGGTGTAATTCGTTTTGAACTACTTGGAAAATTGGATTCGTAACCATAAACCTTTCGTACATATTTAGGAGTTGGTGCGAAAGTTCTAACAGAATGATTGTTCATTGATGACACGGGTTGTGCTCTCTTTAATGAAAAAAAAATTCGAACCGAATAATTATTCGACATTTAGAATCCTTAGCTTACCCATTCGAACATGTTTTCTTTCTGAATAAAATCAACTCATAGATCATCTGCTTTTATACTACAGCATATCTTTAAGTCAAGTATTTTGTTTTCTTTAAATCATACATTAAACTAATTGCCGAATTGCGATATCTGAATCACATAAAAGCTTTCTTATTACTAAGGTTTCCACTTTTTAGGACAATTTTCTTCTTTGTCAACAAATACCCAGAGACATTTTGTTTATTTTCTTTTTTAAAAGGACAATATGACGTATTTTTTTACAAAAAAAGAAGTTGCATATGAAAAATCATATCGGAATTGAACGAATCGAAATGTTTCACTTTTTTCTTATTTTACATGCCATCCGGTGCACCACCTTTTCGAATATCACTATTGGCCCAATATTGATTGACTTCATCACGCCATTCAATACCCTGAATAACCGAACCACCGAAAGCACTACACGTTATATTATGACCACGGTTTTTCAGCAATCGTAGAATGTTCTAAAAAACAAACGAAAAACATGAGACGACGAGTTTTATTTTCATTTGTTCAAATCTTTACCGTATCGAAACCTTGTTCAGCAGATACTTCTTGTGGTAGTAATTGTGAATGAAGTCGTGGTGCATCAATAGCTTCTTTGATATTTTCATTGAACCATAAATTAAGTAGTGCAGCTTGAGCAACACTTGTTGTGATTCTCGTGCCACCGCTAGCACCTAAAACTTGTTGTACACGTTGATTAGCATTTTCAATTAGAATCAATGGTGACATCGATGACACAGGTCGTTTATGTGGTGCAATGAAATTGGCTGGACTAGCCGGTACGCCGAAATAGTTTGTTGTGTTCGGCGTAGAGAAATCATCCATTTCATCATTATAGATTATGCCTGTTTGTGGACCAACAACTTTCGAACCAAAACTAAAATAAACTCGTCAAAAAACTCGAATTGCGAGAGAAAACGAATGATTCGTACTAAAGATTAACTGTTGATGTCAATGCAACAGCATCACCCTCAGGTCCAACAACGGATATATGAGCGGTGCCAGTTAAATATCGATCAAGCCATGCACTTCCGTAATATTGATAACCAAATGTTCGGTCATCACTAGAAAGAAAATTGATGTTGTGTTAAATGATTCTCTTCGAAATTCAATTGACGTACTGAATCTGTGAACGAATACTATCAGCGTAATCTTTCGATGTTAAATTATGAATCAACTAAAAACATTTTTCTTTCTTCAAGCAAACAAACAAACGAAAATTCATCCTACATCAGCTATATCGACTTTGTCTGGATCGCCAAGTTCACTTCGTTTCGCATAAGCAAATTTAAATGATTCAATTAAACGATGATAGAATAATGCAGCCTTTGTTGTATCTTTTAAATCATTTATATTCACCTGATAACCTAAAATTCAATTGATAAATAAAAAAAACACATCAATATGAACCAATCTACCTCGAAGAATATTCAAAATAAATATGAGCAATGGTCCACTTGATGGTGCATGTGTTGTATAAGCAGTTAATGAATCATTGAGACTGACACTTAATGATTCATTAAGTTGGACTTCATATTGTTGGAGATCTTCTTTTGTTATAATTCCACCTCGGTCTTGAATTTCTTTAACAATTTTATCAGCTAATGTACCATTGTAGAAATCGTTGACACCATCGTCCACACCAAGATCAGCAATTCGTTGGAGTGTATCAGCATATGCTGGTCGTTTGATTGTATCATTTGTAGTATACAATTCATTTGTTTCATTATTTTTCACAAACAACGCTCTAGAAATTAGATTTCAAGTTGTTTGTTTCAAGAAAAAAAAATCATTCTATACCGTAATGTCGGATCAGCGAGAATATACGATCGTGATTGAGCAATAGCTGCAGCTTGTGCTGCACTGATCATATAACCATTTCGACTAAGATTGATCGTTGGTTCGAATAGCTGTTTCCATGTAACATTTCCACCTCCGCCAAATCGTTTAAAAGCAGCTTGATATGCTCGTAATTCACCAGGAACGGCAATAGCTAAACCACCTAGAATATACAAACACTTTTTTCGATGAATGGATGAATGAATGAATTTATTTACCAACAGTCGACATATTTTCTCGGCCGACAAACATTGTCGAATTACTAGCTAAAGGCGCTCGTTCTCTCTAAATATCACAACAATTAGAACGAAAAAAAAACACAGAAAATTCAAACTTACTCCAACAAGACTGTAGGTTTTGTTGTCTTTCCTAAATATACCAAAATGAATTCATAGAAAATCTATGCATTGATTTTACTTCGAATAGATCAACAGTGTACATCCACCACCAAGACCCATTGAATGTGAATTCATAACACCATTACAAATAGCTGCTGCCAATGCAGCGTCCACTGCGTTACCACCTTTTTCAAGAATTTCACGTCCTATTCTCGAGCAATCGGCATTGTCGACAGCGACAGCTGCATGAGGGTATTTGCCTAACACAGACGAGCCACTTACGTTGTAAGTTTCATGTCCTCGACCACAGATTTCGTTATCTGCATCAGGAATTGCTAAAATATTCAACAAACGATTGTTTATTTTAAAATATCATTGAAATTTTTTTTTGCGTACGTTTTTTCAGACCGAAAACAAGACCGAGAGTAACACTGGACACAACAATAACTGTAATGGCAGCAATTAGAAAGATAACAGTTCGTCGCCTACAATATAAAATAAAATAAAAACAAAATATTGAGATCGAGCGGAGATTTCTTATGCTATCAAAATGAAACGATAAGCCACCTTCGTCTGCGAAAGATAGTCGATTTTTTGTAGAGTAAAACGATATGTGCTCGAATGAGTAAAGCTCGTAGTGAATCGCTATGCATTATGAAGCGAAGAACAAGATTTATCACTCGAACTTAACTTAATTTACACGAACGACGTGAAAGAAAATATCTTGAATAATCAGCAGAGTATTCGTTTAGATCTGTGTATGATGTTGTTGTTGAAGGAGAATTTAATAATGGTTCGATCTGATCTCTTTCAATATACATTCGGAACATTGGTAGGCATGTTTTAATAAGTCTTTTTATCGTCATCGATTAGAATTGGACATAATTGAATGGAACCATGTGAGAAACAGCTGACTATATATGAATACATATGCATACGAAACGAGAACTTGAACTTATTTTTGAGAGGAGAGAAAAGGAATCAATCAAATGGATATGTAGAGGGTGTTAGTAAGCAATAAGCGTACTTACATGTTGAATGAAAACACGAGAATCGTGTATTGCTGGTGATCCGAGAGTTTTTAAAGTGAAAATATGAAAAAAAACGGACTTTGAGTGAATGTTATCATTTATTTACGTCACAAAGATAATTTTTTATTGAGACAACAATCTCTTTTCTTTTGCCTTGAGATAATGCATATATTTTATGCTTGTCAAAAAAGAAACAAAAAAATAAGTACACTCTCGAATGGCCTAGATATTTTGTTTCGTATTAAATCGTTTAAGCACGATCGTCCAAAGAATCAAACCTAAACAAAATCAAAATCGATGAATAGAAAACGAAAAATATTCTTTGATTTTCACTAACCAACGATCGATCGAGCCTAATAAACATTTCACAATATAATCTCCGAATGAAAATGGAAAAGTCGGTCCACGTGTTCGTTGAATTTCACTTAATTCAGATCGATAATCATCCATAACATCGACATTCGGTATCATTTTATCCCAATTCGATAGATAACTAATTGCTTGACGATCATCCGTACAAGCAAGAAATGTCACATGCATTGAGGGTGAACGTTCACAACGTAGAACACCTTCGAGAGCAGCTATATCAAGTTGACCATAATCATTTGTTGGTGCTCTAGAAAATGAACGAGTTATTTTTCAAGGTGTTCAAAACGACTTTACCCATCTGTTGCAATGAGAATGAGAAGATTTTTTCCATAGGTTTGATTTTGTTTGGCAGCAATAATTCGTCGTAATGCCCGAACAAGAGGTGTCATACCATTTGGAGGCATTTGAAATGCTTGTTGAACATATCGTACATCAGTTAGATTCAGCATTGGTTCTCGATTGAGAAAGTAAACATCAACGCCATTAGAATCCATAACAGCTGTTATCTCAACAGCTAAACTAACAACCTAAATGAATATTTAATAAAAAAAAAGCGAAGTTCGAAGTTAAAACTGTACAGATTTTAATTCGTCCCATCGTGTTTGATTTGTACCCATTACTTGCGTATTCATACTGCCTGAATCATCACAAAGAAGAACAACTTCATAATTAGCAAGTGCATGTAAACGTGAAATAAACTGTGGATGAATATTATATTTTTGACCGATTTGATTTAATCTTTGTGCACGTTGATCATTACCTTGCGGTGCACCATAGCCACCAGTTTGCCCGTAAGAATATTGTTGAGCACCGTATGCCGGCTGTTGAGGAGGCCAACCACCTCCTCCAGAATTTCCTCCTTGAAAATACGGCTGATTCGGATACATCGACGTCGGTTTTTAATTTATTATTTATCGAGTAAAACGAGATTTGTCAAGATTAATATAGATTTCACATACGTCAATAAACCTTGATGAGTCATCACGCAAAGAAAAGATTCAAATATCATGTTTGTTACCAACACCCTGCTGATATGATTCGTTTCTCTTTCAGCTTTCAAGGTTGGTCGGAAGAATATGTCAATAGAAGGAAAAAAAGATTTGAATAAATATTTTTATGATGTATGTAGGTTAAAAGTGAATTTCTGTTGATTTATTAATTCATCATATAGAAAATAAATTGATGACAATCGAATGAAAAAAAAAACGCCGAGTCTATTTAGGAAAGTAATTCGACTTGTTGATGTTTTTTCAATATATCAGCTGGTGTACTTTCAATTTGTAAAAATGGACCCGTAAATGCCTGAAATAAATTTCAGTAAACAAATGTTGTATTATGAGAAAACTCAACGTACTGTTACGGATAGATTGGGTATTTCTAAATTATGCACTGTATGATAACCTGAGTAGTCTTTCTCTTCCAATCGTGAATGATTAATAGCTTGATTTTGATAATCTTTCGCTGCCTGAAATCAGTCCAAATAGTCAAGACAAGAAAAACAACAACGACGAGCCTATTTACCATAAGTAATGGATATTTCGATGTTCGAGCAAGATACGATCGCCATTGTTCTAATCGTTTTTCTTTATACGTATGATTTCGTATTAACTGAAAAAATAATGAATAATTTATTTGAAAATAATGATCCAATGTTAGTTAACTCACGTCATCATAGAACGATTTTTCAAATTGAAGATCTTGTTTTTGGTATTGATCGAGAATATAATTTTGTGTCGCAGCAACAGCTAAAAAACAGTCAATTTTGAATTTTAATTCGATTGTTGTGTATTTTCGAAATTACCTAATCCTCGTTCTTCAGTCGCACGTAAAATCGTATCAGCTGCTTCACCATCCGGTGCGACCAATTGAACGCCTTCCATTTGAAGTTCACTAACAATTTCTTGCCAAATTTCTCCCATTTTAAAGTCAAGAAAATTTTCAATTATACACAATGTTACAAAATCTTCTTCGTGCAAACCCGGCAATTCACTGAAACCTAATTTCGAAAAAAATCCATAGATTTTCGAACGCATATTATCGATGAGATCTAAGACAGATCGTGATGGTTCATAACGGCCAACGGATGTTATCGGAACTGATTGTTGTAAAATGCCCATGAGAGGCTTCGTATGATCATTGATGACGCCTTTGTCCGATCGAGCAACGTGAATTTCTCGTTCTTCATCTCGCCATAATTCGCATAGAACATGAGTGAATTGTTGTTGTTTACGTCCTTGCCAAGCCATGATAAAATGTAAACATTTCGTATTTTCCGTTAGATCCAAAACACAACCGAGAACTGTATTTTGTAATGATTTTGGATTTGTCTTTAGAAGAAAAAAACACACACGCATAAATTTGTCGGCATCTGTTTTCAAAAAAAACGTACTTCAATCAAATCAAGTAGAGCGAAAACACCTTGTTTCTGAATGAATTCATCTTCATTAATCACACTGCCGACAACACAACACCAGACACAATCAATCGCTGATATAAGTAATCGATGATAGCAAAGACCACCGCAGACTGATTGAGATTCGACCATTAATAATTGAATCAATGTTTCAATGCCTTCAGAACCGAAAATTTCCTAAATACAAAAAAAATGAATTTTTCACATTTCTGATTATTGTATCCCGCTCACTTTTCGATGTACATCCAATTCACATAGACAACTGAGAATAAATAATCCATCACTAATTATATCCAAATCAACATAATCGATTTGAACTGATTTCTGTTGAGTTATACGTCTTAAATATCCTGAAAACGATCGATGATAATAATAATAAACTAGATGTTTTCTTTCTTTTTTTTTTACCAGTTATCGATGGTATTATTCCTTGATCACATAGATCCATTAATAAACGTTCATCTTTGGTCGAAACAAGACTTCGAAGTAATCGAAGTATGTATTTCAATTGCGATCGTTTGTTATTTCTTCCACCTTTACCAAAAAAACTATTACCTTGACTTTGATAACCATCTAAAATCCAAATTTTCATTCATTTATAATTGCAATACAAAAAAAAGAAGTTATTTACCTTCGGCTATCGTCCATTCATAGAATAATAAAAGTCTTGTACCGACATGATATTCGAAATATTCATTTAAAAATTGTGGCAACAGAATTGTGAGTGCAGCGATGGCATGCAATTGTAATTCTTCGGTTTGAGACAATGTCCAATCGAATGCATACGGACCTGTTTGAGCTTTTCGTGGCAATGATTCGATATAGGACAATAATGTTAGCAAAACTCGACTTTCGACGATTAACTAACGAATAAAGAAAGTCAATTTGATATAAAAAGAATAAACGGTTCTACTTCAGTTGTTGCTGGATTTCGATTGAGTACAACAACGGTATTGAAAAGTAGTTTTTTAAATTCAAAATCTTCTTGTGATGTTGATAATTTGAAATTTTTGACTAATGGATTATTACTTCGTACTAGGCGATGCAAAAGAAACCGTAGTTTAATGAATGATTTCTCGATTTACTAGCTTACGTTCGGGAAAAGAAGCAAAAAGTAGTAATTGTTTAGCAAAACCTGTTTCAACAATGGGTGCATCTGGTTTAAGACCAATAATCAGCGAGACAACAACCAAAATATCATTTCTAAAAGATTCTTTTTCATCAAAAGGCGAACACAATTTTCAAATGAAGTCTATCAACCTCAATTGTCGATGATATTGACTATGACTTTGTGTTAATTGACCAAGAAAAGCTTCTTGTAATAAACCGATCGTAACACGAGAATTAAGTTGATCGATGATCTGTTCTTCATCGCCATTTTCAAGTAAATTCCAAAGTAATTCAATCGTTCGAAATAGAAGCTCGCCAGTCGAATCAGCATCATTCATTTTCGATACTAATCGATTCACACAATCATGTGTTAACATTCGAGCAACACACTCCGCTAAAATGAGACAAAAAAAGTCAATCATCAATAATCTCGTCAAATATTTTCATACAAGAATTTGACGAATAGCTCTGTAATAATTTCAGAATAATAATTCGAAGTGAAAGATCATTTTCAATCAATGAAAGTGTCTAATATCGTAAAAAAACGAAAGATGAAATAGATTTTCGTCGAAATGATTTTTTACTTTGACAAGTGTTTCGCAAAGATCACTATTACATTGAATACGAAGAAGATAGTCTCGTGTTGCCGGTTTAAATCCATCGTAGTCATCGGATGGTAATGGGGATCTATTTGATGATTGAGTTGATTTCAATAAACTTTCGAGAATCGATTTTTGAATACGTTTTATCGGTGCACGAAGAAGATAACCTGAAAGGAAAAGATTTCAAATAAAATAAAATATTCTTTATCAATGAAATTTTATCTACCGAAATCGGAATAGAATGCTGTTAATGCTGATGAATAGATTTCAGCGTCAGTTGATTTATCTAATAGAAATGGTTTTGTACAATGTTCGAGTAATTGAATTAATGGTTCGACATAATTCGGTTGTTCTGAACAAAGATCAACGAGTAGATTGAGAATTTTTATTAAATAATGTAGATCTTTAAGAAACTAAATAGATCATTTATTTTCGTATTAAAATAATGAAAACAACAAAAAAAACAATCTTACAAATCCATTTTTGAAATATCGACATAATCTTTGACATAAACGAATTCGTCGATCGACTAGATGTGACTGTTCAAGAATATAAAAAGATAAATTCAAATTCGAAAACAAAAAAACAAAGATATTACTGAATGAGAATCCGAAAGAAATTTGATTGTTTTTTCGAAATTAAATGGTTCGGCTTTCTAATTACAAACGAAAGTCTCGAGAACGGACAAATAGAAATCATTCAAACCTTTTCATCATCATTCTCCGTTTTCGATGTCAGAACATGTACAACCGGAAAACGTTTCTGTGGAATTGATTCCGCAAAAATCGTTCGAAGATTGTCACTGTGCTGCTGTGTTAATATGCTCATTCTACTTTCTTGGCCAGATGATTTGAAAAAAACTCGTTCGACAAACAAAATGTCTCCATTTGTAATTGTTCTACAACTTGTTTCTAAGCAACACGATTCAATTCAAGAGCAAAACTTCTCATAGATGTCGTTTAGTCATACCAACAAAAAAATCAATCAATTATATTTATTAAAGAAAATTATTTATGAGAGAGTGAAAAAGAAAACAATACAGATGATACAAATAATGTCGAAAATGAAAATAAATTAAATTGAATTTATTTATTCAAGAAATCAATCGTTGCACGAACACATTTGCCTGTTGTCATGTCTAAGGCGCTCACTTTGATTTCCGTATCACCGAAAACCATTCGTGTTTGAATTTCACGTCGACGATCTTTCGGCAATGTTGATGAACTATGAGAAAAATCCGTATTAAACATATCTAGAACCAGTGTACCTAAACAAATATGTCGCAATAGTCAACTGTTTTTCTTTTCGTTTCTTTTCTTGACTTACCGATTTTTCTCACACCCGAATCAGTAACATAGACTGGTTTGTCCGATTCTGAACAATAGAATGAAATGATACATTGTGCTTGATTTCTTCTTGCTGGTGTATATTTTCGAATAACTGTATCGCCGAGACTGATCGATTGATCGACAAGAACAAATTTATCGAATATATCTGCACACCATTCGATATTTTCTTTGACGATTTTTTTCTCATTTAAATGAACATCCGGTACGAAACGGTTCAAAACTGAGACGCCATAGGTTAAACGTGAACGACGAACATTAACAATCGTCGGATCGAGCCCGAAAAGAACGGCACCTTTGAGAATCGTTAATGAAACATCTTGCGGGATGATCACTTTAAGAATCGAACCAAAAGCTCGACGAATTTCATATTGAAGTATAGGCGATTCAGCGAAGCCACCAACAAGAAACAAATATTCAATGCCTTGAATGAAAATAAATTCAAATTCTGCTATTTTTTTGTTCATTCATATTTTTCAAGATTTACCTTTGACATCGCGATTGTTGAGAACATCTCCGATGGAATCTTTAATTTTCTCGACAGTCGGATGAAAAAGTCGTTTCATTGCGTCGGGCGTTAATCTCAACATGCCTTGCGACGACCATTTTATATCTGCATCATTAAAACGACGAATCATCGATTCAACTGTTGAACCTTTCTTTTTCTTATAAAAATCAATAAATGAAAATGGTAGTGATATATTCAGAGCATTGTTTTTAAATGGACTAGCCGTTCGTTTTCGTGCTTCGAATGCAATCATTAAATCAACGTAACCTGCCGGTCGTTTTAATTTAAAATCCTCCATTAGCTCACGGCCAAATATCGAAATCATTAGTTTCTCAAATTCTTGATCGACACCTACAAGGATAAATTATTTATCTAGAAAATCAAACAAATCTAATCAGACAACATACCAACGGATCCATAAGGACCGCCCGTTGCTTTGTATAATTCTTTTAATGTGCCCATTTTATTATCTAATTCATGAACAGTGATATCAACTGTTCCACCACCACAATCGACAACAATATATCTTGTACCACGATCGAGAATAACTTCAAATGTTTGTGTATTTGTATCGATGGATACTGAAAACAAAAACAAAATCAGTCAGTCAATCAAACAAACATTTTGAACAAACATTTATCTGAATCATAGAGAATCGGAGACGATTGATTTGAGTAGGAGGCCGATGATATTGTGCCATGTTCGCGTCGAATTGAATGACGAGAATACAGTGGATGATTATCATCAGATATGAATTGATGTAAACGAAGTTTACGTATATAAATCGAAGCAGCTTCGGGTTCGAGAGCAATGAGTAATTGTTCGGGAAATTCTCGAGATGCAATTCCAGCCTGTAAAATAAAACCAAAAATTTTTATTTTCTCATCAATCATGTCAATAAAATGACAAACTTGATAGGCAGCTTCTCGCATGAATTGTTTTGCTGATTGTTTCCAAATAGCTGGCACAGTAATAACCCATCGGACATCATCATTCATAAATCTCGTTCCTGATTGATCACTCAGTTCTTTCAATGCATGTTCTTTAAAATATTGCAGCGCATATGTAAATATCGTCAATGCTGCAACTTTTCGACCGTTCGTTGCTGCTATTAACGTTTGCGTATTGAGATCCTAAATATTGACATTGAAATCGAGGTGAAAATAAAAATATCAATTAGATATGTTTTTTTTCTTCGTGGTCTATTAAATACTCGTCAATCAGAAATGATGTAATAGATCATCATTTTCTTTTTTGCTTGCATAATCTCGCTAATTTCTTTTTCTCTCATCGACACACGTACGTATGTGAGAAATACATACTTGAACATGATGAAGAGACATTTTGAATTTTTCGAAAAATAACCAACGTTTAGCTTCGTCGGGATCAAGATCATGATAGAAATCTCGAGCAAAGAAACCAAACGAATGAAATTCTAAGCTCGGTGTTAGAAGAATTGTTGTTGGCGTTTTTTGATTGATTACACCTAAGAAGACATAGACAATCTGCGGTTTTTCTTTCTCTATGATATCAAAAGAAAAGAGGTACAAACCGGGATCATTTCCATCGACTTTTCTCATCATTAAAATCGAGTCAATATCTCGTGTAAAAGCAAATGCATAACCACTGTATGTCGTACCGAAATCAATAGCAACAACAACGAAATGTGAATGTAGTTTTTGATGATAGTGACTGGCTGATTCAGTGCCGGAATCATCCGATGGCAATGGATTTAATGAATGACGATTTAATGTTTGAGAATTATAACGATAATTCGAAGGAAGATGTTCATAAGATGAATGCATTGTTGGAGATTTGTCTGAGTCAAAAAACAAAAGAGAGAACGATTTTTAGACGTAAAATTTTCTCAGATCATCGTTGTTCTATTTTAGTCTAGTAATCGTATAATTCCGTGCGACGAGCTTGAATGTATAAAATAAACATTTATCTTTGGTTACACTACTCAAGAAAAGGAAGAATGTGCAAGACGAATGATCGTTTGTTCCATTCACTGTACAATTCTATCTTATCCTTTTCTTTTCTTCGGATATCGAGACAAAACGAACGGAAGAAAAGAAAGAGAGAGAGAGAGAGAAAAAGCAATGCTACCATTGATGCATTCATTTTTCTTCCTTGATTGATAACAACAATAACATGAGAAGAAAAAAAAACGACGAGGAAAGAGAAAATCTGTGTATGAACTCTTGTATATGAATACAGCATACATAGTAAGGTGATTTTCCCCTTTAACTAACATATATGTCTGATGAACGTCTGAATAATAAACATGAATGCTGCTTCGTCTTCTTCTTCTTCCTTCTCCTGCTGCGTTATCATCAACGACGATGATGATGATGATGATGATCAGATGACTAATATAGACAAGGGAGAATTATTTAGCATAATAATAGGAAAAGGTTTGGATTAAATTAAAGTCAATAACTATTTTGATACGCATTTGAATGTCGACTATGATTATATGTGTTATTTTGGATTAGATTTTTGTTTGTTCATTTTACTCTACCTGTCTCTGATAATTCATCGTCTTTATCGTATGTAAAGATTGTTTCTTCTTGAAGAATATAGGATGTCGTTGTTAAAAGTATCGATGGTAACACTGTTATATCATTGGCATTCATTGTTTGACAAATGTAAAATGAGAATCATGTAAAGAAAATTGATCATGTTTAGTTCTTTTGTTACATTTTATTCAAAGAAAAACAAATGAACGAACGAACGAACGATATTCTTGACGAGATCAATGGTAATAGAAGTGCAGAAAAAAAAACTGTACAATAAGAAAAGACACAAATATAGATCATTTGTTCTTTCTTACTAGCTTCATGGAATTCTGTTGATTGGTCTGCCGATGCAATAAATATCTCGGATCCATCAATAATCAATGATGTAATCATCATCATCAACAACGATGAATACTGTTCGTTGAAAAGCTTAAATAAATAGATCTAACATACAGTCAAGATTCTTTTTCAAATATCCGACAGAATATTACCTTGATATTTGACAAGTCGATTATGAATACGAATTTTTTCCTTGAACACTTTTATCTTCTGTTTCAATGAAAAATGTTTCAGTGTCTTGATTAATTATTTGTTATTATTCACAGTATACTCAGATGTTTTCACCTAGTCAATGACAATGGCATATGTTTATTCTAATGAGAAGAACAGATGGAGTCATAAATGGACTATGGCAAATAACCTTTGTTTGCTTCGAAAGTTAAGCGATTTGTCCATGATATCAATTGAACAGAAAAGAACAGTAATTGTCAAATATGTAAAGATAAAATTTGAATTATAGAAGTATCAATCATTTCAATTGAATAGTCTT
>ERZ778019.2280-NODE-2280-length-19274-cov-13.685676_pt1 | contig 19274 bp, 23 predicted proteins | sample MGYA00375749_ERZ778019 | MGnify/ENA primary metagenome ERZ778019 (study PRJEB29350, sample SAMN05389821) | bioreactor metagenome | isolation source: Ammonium sulfate bioreactor | place: South Africa: University of Cape Town | collected 2014-03-17 ... | reverse complement strand
TCGTCGTCATTGTCTTCATCGGAAATATTTTCTTGATTATAATTAAAAAGTTGTGATTGAACTAAGTTCGGTTGATCGATTTCGCCCATCGGTCGTCGACGAATAACAAATGATTTCGAAAGATTTTCTTTCGATTGTAAATGAATTGTTTTCGGCGATGCGTAACGCTCAATCGAATGTTTAGTTGGTGTTGTTTCGAAAGATTTCTTTTCACAACGAATAGCCGTTTGTTTGCCTGTACTTTGACTGCTGAATGATGTTTTACTTGATGCTTCGAATTTATTTTTCGATGATATTTGATCATCAAAATGTGAACGAAGTGGTTTGATTTGATTGAGACTGTAGATTGAATCTTTTGAATCATTACGTGAATAGATTTGTGAACGTGATTGTGGTCGTTTTTGATGTTGTTGTTCGAATGATGATAACGATGATGTTAAACGTGTATTTTCATTTTGAAGTCCATTAATTTCCGATTGAAGAACAGCTATTTCGCGATAGGCTGTATTGAGATTAACGATAAGACCTTGAGTGAGAACTTGCTGTTGAAGTTGATTGAAAACTGGATCTTGATTAGTCATTTGAAGACTTGTTTGAGAACGCGTAGCTGCACTGAGATGTTCTTCGATATGACGATTAAATGATTTTTGTTCTTGAATAAATGTCGATAGACAACGACAGATATCACGCATTTGACCAGCTAATTCTTCGTTCGATGATGATGATGGTGGTGGTGGTGTTCGTTTAATTAAAAGATTTCCTTCATTCTCAGCAACGATATCTTCAGGAGCACGAAAATTCTGTTTTGTTTTTTGATAAAAAAAACAAACAATCGAATTTTGTTTAACAATCACGAATAAACTTACTCCTTGTTTGATTCTCGATTGACTTTCTTCGAAAAATGTATCTTTATCATCGATTTCATCGTCGATTTCTTCGCCATCGCCTGAATCACATTCAGATCGATAGAAATCATCATCATCAATAACGTCGTCGATTTGAGTTTTTGTCGAATAATTAGTCATCGATGGATTTGTTTGTGTTGTCGTTGGCGTCATCATTGTTTGATGAAGAGAACTGATTTGTTCTTTCAATGTACTTAAACGTTGACGAGATTCGAGTAAACGTTCGATTTCACGATGTTGTGCTGCCATTTGAGCGTCAGTATACGTATTAGTAGATGATTTCGTTGAGAGAAGACTCGAAAGAAGTGATGGCTTCGATTTCGATGGTGTTGCAGTTGGAGTCGAACGAACTGATGACGCATTTTCATTGGGTTCAATTGTTTTAACCATTTGTTGCAAACGACTAAGAGCAGATTTGGCTTGTTCTAATTCTCTAGAAGAAAACGAATCATTCATTAAGATCGATCGAATACGAAAATCGAATCTTTTTACAATCGTTTAGTAGCTAATTCACTTGATAATTTATCCAATGGTTTTTCTTTGATTCCAGCTTTTGGTGGTGGTGGTGGTAACGGTTTTTGTTGTTGTCGTTGTTGCATGATTAGCGTTTTCAAACGTTGAACATCATCCGGTTGAATTGGTGTTTCTTCGTAGATAGTCTGTTCTTCATCTTGAGTTTGTGTTAAATCTGTTTGATAGTAATCAATAATTTGTTCTAATTCATCTAGTTGATCTCGAACATGTTGCAGATTTTTCATACGACTATCATTCGTCGCCATTGTTGGCACAGCTTTTTTCGATGAACTACAAATAAAAAAAATTTGAATATATAGAAAAAAAGAGAAATATTCTACGTTTTTATTTGTTGAACTTCGGCTTGATGTTTTTGTTCGTAGAGATTTCGAAGCAATTGTAATCTAAATTCGAATTTAAAATAAAAGACAATGATTCTTGTTCTTTTTTTGCTTTGTACCGATCACGTAAATTGTTAATATCTCCTAGGAGATTATTCTCTTTTTCATTCGTTGATTTGTGTTTTAATAATTGCTGTTGCTGTTCGAGTAAACGTTGTTCCGAACGTTTTTTCAACGCAAGTAACGCACGTTTTTGACCTTGTAAAGCTCGAAGCTACGAAACGCAGAGAGAGAATCACTTTATTATTTCAAAAATCCTTTGCAAATAATGTCTTTTCTACTTGTTCTTTTTGGAGCATTAAATTTCTTTCAATTTCTTTTTCATCTTCACCATCACTTACTTCATCATCAGACTAAATTAAAACAAAAAAGAACCAGTACAGAAAGAATATCGACGACAGAAATAGTTACAGTCAATTGTTGATCTTTCCAATTGAGTGTATCACTTTTTAAACTGCCAACAAGCGAATCATAATTCGAATTATCATGACGATTCGTTTGTTCGTTGTCGGAAGAATTTATTGTCGGAGGAACAGTTGGTGTTGGAGGAATCGTTGGATGAGGTGTGAAACCGATTTTACTTTCAATACGAGGACGAATCGGTGATTGATTCGTACGACGTGATGAACTTGCATTTTGTGATCGGACATCATCCTCATCCGACTCTTCTTCGTCCCCAGCAGTCGACATTTGATTTTGTGAAGCAGAAATTCGATCGAGTAGTTCAGCACGTTCTTGATTAGTTAACTAGTTGAACAGAAAGAAAGAGAATGAGAAGAAAGAAGAAAAAAAACACTAGCAATTAATATCTCGTTAGATATAAACATGCATTTGCATGATCGAAAAATCTTTTTCATCTGCAAATAAATGTTATTTACATTGATTAAATTGAGTAAATTAACGTAGCCAGCTTTTTGTTCTTCGAGATTAGCAACAATGATACGAAGTTTTTCAACTTGCTCTTGTGTGCCCGGCTAAATAAGAGAAAAGAAAACAAGGAAATCAATTTGTAAAATGAAATAAATTAATCTACAACTAAATGTTTGAATTGATCCATGGATTTGAGCATTTGTTGTGCTTGTTCGAGTGAATATTGAATTTGTTTGATACGATCTGTGATTTTCTCGATTGAAATCTATTGAAAACAAAATCTATTCATTTTCAAACTCGAAATTGTATTGATTTTACATCTCCAAGTGGTTCTTGTTCAGTTTTCGTCATTGGATATGCATCCAATGTTTCATTTGATTGATCACGAAACGATTGTCGAGATCGATTTGTCGATGAAAATTCGCTGTCACTTTCGGTTGGATTCATTTCCATGCTGTCTGCTTGATAAACAGGATCGAAAAATGACATCTAAAGCGAGAATAAAAACGAAATCAACTGATGATTAACAAATAAATTCGCATTTTACTTGATTCATCGATTCTTTATCGTTTACACTTGGTAAATTTCGTGTTTTTCTTTTAGGAGGCATTACCAGTTTCGTCTTAATCTGTAAAAAAACAAAACATTTGCTTTTTCTGTTGCATCGAAACATGTCAGATGATTTCTTTTAAAAAGAATAATGAGAAAAAAATGTCTTGTGATAGGAAGTACGTCAATGGTGTAGACAGAGGTAAAGCATTAAAAAAAACGTATTTTTTGCTTCGTGTTCTGCGAGAGATGAAAGGGGCACCATTTCTTCCATCGGTCAATATTTTCAAATAGACGTTTTCAAGGTAACGACCTCGAATTCAATCAATTCATAATGAAATTCAAAATTTTATTGAAAAAATTATTTTTTGCGAAATAAAAATTTTGATTTTTTTTTGTTCTTTCACCATCAATTTTATTTCAATAAAGAAAAAAAAGTGGAGCGAAAGAGAAAAGCGACATCTAATTGAAGCATCCATCGTTACATCTATCGGAATCAGAAAGCTAACTGAACTACCGATACGAAAAAAGAAACAGACAGATTGGTTTTCTCCAACGAGACTTGAAAATTTCTTTTTTTTTAACATAATATGTTTACAAGTGCATAAAAAAGGAAGTGAAAAAGAGAGAAACCGATACCTTAATTAACGTATATGTTTTGTATTTGGAGAACGAGCGTGTTCTATCATGTGTGAAAGAGAAAACATGATAGATAGTAACTTCGACATATCAATATTACGTGTGAATTTGATTACTTTAGATTTGTGCTTTTTTTTCTGCAAATGTCAACAACACGAGAAAATTTTGATCATATTCCTAAAATTTTGCTAATTGGTGAAACTGGTTCTGGCAAATCGACATTAATCAATTATTTTTGCAATTATTTTCACCAAGGCGATTTAAATCATCTTCAAATTGCTATACCATATAAACAGTCACCACAAAATGAATACAATCTATCCAATACGGCACAAACGAAGACCAATGCTTGTACTCAGTATATGTTCACTGATCGCATGACAGAAAAACAGTATCTATTTGTTGATACACCCGGTCTATCGGATACACGTGGTAGTGAACAAAATAAAATGAATATGGACCAAATCATCGATACTATTACAAAACTCGGCAATCTTTCAACTATTATCATTGTTGTCAATGGTTCGATTAGTCGATTGACAACATCGTTTCGTTCAATTTTAACTTGTTTATACGGAAATCTGCCCGACATTGTTCTTGAAAATGTTATTGTTGTTTTAACTAATGCAAAAAAACATGAATCACCATTTGATCTACGTATTTTAAACCTATCGGGCAATACTTATCCATTTTATATGCAAAATAATGCATTTGTATCCGATAGTCGTACTTGGAGAGATTCGATTCGTAATGAACTTGAACTCGATTGGAATTATTCGATGAAACAAATTCAACAAATTCTTCAAACAATCGAATCATTTGAACAACAAATTTCAATTGAAAAATTCATTGAAATGAAACAAATGCGAAATGATATCAAATTAATTCTTCATCAAATGCGTTTCGAATTCATTCATATTCGACAACTTGAAAATGAATTAACACAAATTCAAACATTTGAAATTATTGATGCACCGTATAACAATACATTATGTCTCAATTGTCATCAAGTTTGTCATCGACATTGTTGTTTATACGAAACAACAATTGCCGAGCCACAGATCTCTTGTCAATGTTCAACAATGATCGATGGTTACTGTCAAAAATGTCGAAATCATTGTTCTTCGATTGATCATTATTATGCAAAGAAAACTATTCGTATAACTGAACAAACAATAGAAAATATTTTCGATCAGTTACAATTGAAATATAATCAACAAACAATTGAAATCAATGTTTTCATCGAACAAATTTTAAAACAAACTCTCGAACTTCTACAAAGTAAATCATTGGAACTTTGCCAGATTTGTTCATCATTTGATCTCGTTCGTGAATTAAAACATCTCATTCGACATTATAAAAACGAACGAAATCGAACGAAAAATTATGAAAATGATCAATTTATTCGAAGTTTAATTAAATTAACTCGTTTCATTGATGAATATCAAGAAAACAAAACACCCTCAAAACAATCCACAATGAAAACCATCTCTCACAATGAAACAACAACAACAACAACAACATGTGAAACTAAACCAAAAGAAGTTAATAATTTAAAAACAAATGATTTAATTGATTTATATAATCGAACTAATGATCGTCGATTATTACATTCGATTTTTGAAGAACTTCATCGACGTGTACAAGGCAAATCTTTTGGACCATTGTTAACAACAAATGAAATTATGTTAACGAATAAATTCATTGAAAAATATAAACAAAATACAGTTCAAGAATTAAATTCAATCTATCGAAAATTACAAAATAAAATCAATCAACTTATTGGTTCGGATATTTTCAAAATCGTTGATATTGATTTAGATATTTTAATTGAAAATTTTATTCTTCATACATTACTTGATGAAAAAGAAAAAGATGAAAATAATTCTTCGCATTCACAAACTCCATATCCTCCTTATCCAACTGAACGGCAGCAAACAGCAAATATCAGTTCACCAGTTCAACTTGGATTTTCTCATATACTTACTGCTCCCTATCCAATAGCCAATGAAATCGGGTCACTTTTACCTTCATTACCACAACCGGACAATCATCAATCAACCCCTCCCTATCCTCAAACACCATTTCCATTACAAGATTCTTATTACGATCCAATAGACTCCGAAAGTTTACCATCACTTCCAATGAAGACACCACAACTGTCAAACGTCGGTTTTTCTTTTCCAAATCTTCGTCAAAAGTCAATGAACGAAGATTCGTCTATACCCGATGTCATATCATCGAATCAAAGTTTAAAACTTCAACAAGCGCCTGAAATTGATGTTGAAAAATATCGTTCGATAGATAATTCTCGACTTCTATTGATGTATGCCAATGCAGTCCTAAAAGAAAAACAAACTCAATTAATAGCCATTCATAATGAACTTTATCAACGATGTTTTGGTGATAATCCATTGTTGATGAAACAAAATCAACAATTATTAAAAGAAACATTACAATTATATCAAGAGAAAACATTCGATGAACTTCAACAAGCACAAATAAATAATCAACAAGAAATTCGTAAATTCATACGAAACGATGATGTTACATTGATCGATGATATACCCGTTGAATTAGTTGTTGAAGCTCATGCATTGAAACAATTAATCTTATCCGAAGCATGAAATTAAATCTTTTATAATTTTTTTTGAGGGTGTCAGCAATTGTTTCTGAAGACATTTGATAAAGTATACTTTTAAACTCAATATATTTAAATATAAGAGTAAAGAATCGTAGGTAGATACTACGTCGTTGTATTAGTGATGCGTTTTGACATCAACTTTATAATTAAAAGTTTAACTTAACTAGTTTAAACGAACAGCATGTATTTACGTGTCAGAATTAGTATAAACCGAGTAAAAAATAATCTATTTATCAAGCAACAATTCTAACATGTTCGTTTCTTTTTCTCGTCTTAATCTTTCCTTCATAAGTTTATGTAAATATCATCATATATAACACTTTTGCAAATCGAAGAAAAGACATACATATTTTCATTAAGCCAGCTATTTTTATGTAAAATTCAATCATTAGCAATTAGCAAAAAAACCAAGAAAATGATATTATAGCGTCTATAAGAATAATAATTTGTTTATAATCGAACCGATTCTCTTTGTCGTGTATCATTGAAATGTTGATCTTGAACGGATTGATCTTTCATCATATTTCGAACGTTTTGCAGTACTTGTTTGCTTTTTGCTGACGAACGTTTGCTCTGTTGTTGTTGTTGTTCTGATGACGAATGATTGTTTTTGTCGAAACTGAAATTTCCTATGCATGATCGATGTTTAACTTCGCGAAGTTGATTTGGTGGAAGAGCAAGATCTTCGTCACTTTTCTCGCTACTTTGAGAATCAGGATACGATGTAGTTGATGACCAATCTGATGCTGTCGATGAGGACGATGTTGATGATGTTGATGATATACTATCTGTATCACCATCATCATCATTGTCATGATCATGATTGTTTTCTTCTTCGGGTATATCGTCGATACTCGAAGGTGATGGCGATGGTGTTTTCGATTTTTTTTTCCTATGAAATAATTTTTCGAACGGAGAACGTGATGGAGTTGTTTCTTTTGGTTTGTCTTCGATTGGCGAAGATTTTTTCTTCGTTTTTGTTCGATGTTTAGGTTTAGTTTGTCGATCGGATATATGTGTTTCGCAATCAAATTCTGTATCATCAGGCCGAACAACTCGTTCGATTTTTGGTCGAGCAGCTTTAGTCTTTCTGAATATACAATACAATCGAATGATCATATTTGTCAAGAAAAAAAACACGATTAATTTACGTTTTCTTTTGTTCACATTGTCGTTCTCGAATTGTTTGTACTGGTAAACGTTTTAAGCCCACACCTTGATGTGTAACTCGTATACTTTCAACGCGTCGTACAAATAATTTATTGATTTGATGTTGATGTTTAGTTCCATGAGATTGTTGTTCACATATAGGAAATGATTGACGTTTTTTTCTTGGCATACACACAATTGTCAAACATCGATCAAGTATTCTAACCATTGTGATTCGATCAAATAAAGAAGTCAATAACTATTTAACGCATGTTAAAAAACGACAAAGAGATCAAGAGAAACGAAAAAGATAAAGAATTCGTGTCATCTCTTTTCTTTTTTCTTTGTGAACAACCAAAAAAAAATGATGTAATAGAAATCAACGAACAAATATCTAAGCTTACGGGCATTAGTTAAAAAGAAAGATGAAACGAGACACAAAGAATGTTGACCTCTTCAATTGACATTCGATATTGATATCTTTAAATAACAGTTTTTTCTCTTTTCTATCTTGTTCTCTACGTATATTCGACATATTCAATTTTCAATGAACATTATCACACGATTGACACTTGTTTTTTCAGGTGATCTTGTTATGTGTCTAGGAATGTTGCAAAAACTTGACCTTGAATAGTCAAAAATCGATGTTGTTTGAAGACAAAATATCAACAAAGTAATATATTTAACATAACAAAAAAGAACGAAAGAACAAAGTAGAAGAACGATATCATCTGACGATGAGATATTATTGATTATCTGACTGATTTGTTGAACAATTGGAATTTTGACTATCTGAATTTGATTTGTTTCGACTGACTTGAGGTGGAATAATGAGATGTGCTGGCATGGAATGAAAATAGGGACTTTCAAGAGCAGCTTTTGCTGTTATACGATGATCAGGATCATAGATGAGCATTTGAAGTGTTAATTGAAGAGCATCAGACGAGAGATTCGAAAGAAGTTTAGTCATATTTTGTGATTTCCATTGAGGAAATGTTTTCTTATGATCAGGCATCGATGAAAAACCTGGCCAAATAATATCATCCGGTGTACCTAATTAAATAGATTAAAAATAGAACATCATGTTTAAAAAAAAATTTCATCTACCAAGAGTTCGAAATATACGAAAAAGTTGATCAATTTCACATTCACCAGCAAACAATGCACAATTATGTGTAATTTCTGCAAAAATTGTTCCAATACTCCACAGATCTACACTTGTCGAATAGATTTTTGCACCTAGTAAAATCTCTGGCGAACGATACCATAGCGTTACAACCTAAACAAAAAACTGGTTCTATTTTTCAAAATCTTCACATGAAAATGTATTCGTACTTCATGTGTGTACATTCTCATTGGCATTTGAAAATGTCTTCCCAAACCAAAATCTGCTAATTTCAACGAACCAATCCAATCAATAAGAACTAAAAATCAATATATTCCTTAATTGACAATCGAAAAATTAAACATACTATTCTGTGGTTTTAAATCTCGATGTAACATTGAATTCGAATGAATATAATCAATGCCTAATAACATTTGTTTCAAATAACTTTTGGCTAAATCATCGGGCAATGGTTTACGATATAATTTCATATATTCATACAAATCCATTTGCATACATTCGTAGAAAAGAAATAATTCACCTGTTGGTTGATGTACTTGAATGTCATATAAACGTATAATATTCGGATGTTTCAACGAACGAAGTAGACTGATTTCACGTAGAGCTGTACTTGGTATGCCTTCATCACCGAGACAAACACATTTGATTGCAACATCATGTTGTTGTCGAATATCAAATGCTTTTCGAACAATTCCATATGTACCTTTACCTAATTCACAACCGACATTATATCGATCAAATAATGTAAATGTTCCATTATTCATCGTTATCTGAAGAAGAAAAAAATATTAAAATATTCGTCGTCCTTTCAAAATAGCAAGAAAAAGTTGACGAATCGATAGATTTTCATAGGAATAATGAATATTACAAACATGATACAATGTCAAAAATGAAATTGATGAAAAAGAGAAATTAAATGTCGCACTATGTTCAGTGGTTCGACCATAATCAACTGATAATCGAGGTAAGCCTCGAATACGATCTGAATTAGTTATCCATAAATAAAATTCATAGATTGGTATTTGTAATAGAAGTTGATTGAGAAATTGAATTAGTTTTATTGTAAATACCGTTACGATCCAAATCTAAATATAAAATCAATAGTTTCGAAGAAATTCGTTGAATTTCTTTTTTTGATTCATACTGAAGTAAAAACAGCATAGAACATAAAGATCGATGGCAAAAGAAATAGAAGTATTGTAAATGTTAGTGTAACTATAAACAGTTGATCAATATCACATAAATGAGAATCAATTCGATTATTTCTCAATGGATTTTGTTTCTTGCCACAAAATAAACGAAAAAGACTAACTAATACTTGTATTTGCCAATTAAATAATCTGAACAATAACGAAAAACGAACTTTTCTTAATCAAAACAATTTGTCTTTCTTTACCTTGCTGCGTAGATATAAAAACAATAGAGATGTATAGTTAATAATCGAATAAAATCACAGATTGCTCCGAGAACAATAGAAATGCCGAACAGGCAGAGAACGATTAGGATTCGATAGAGATAAGGTAGAACAGTTATGATTAAAGCTTCTAAATAACCTGACCAAAGATAAATATGATAGAAGTAGAATCTTGCAAGAAAATCCACTAATGGTTGATTTAATTTCAAACCAGCTGGCGCATGCATAAGCCATTCAATGATGGATTTAATCCAATTAGTTAAATTCTATTTAGACAAAAAAAAGAATAGGGAAATTTCAAAAGAAATTCATTTGATAAAAACAAACTTGAATTTGTACGAAAACTTCATCAGATAGGAAATTATTGAAATGAAAATTGTTCGCGAGTAAATACGAACAGATAATACCAACGATGATATTCGAAATTAAATAACCATAATTTGCATATCGTCTAAAGAAATCAATATTAATTTTCACTAATTCCAAACTTATTTTTGTTTTTATACCTCAATTGAAAACAATTATTTCTTGCTTGTTGAAATGTCGAATACATTCCATGAATACTCTGAACTAGCATACTATGTGTCAATAGAAAACCGACAAATCGATTCTAGAGAATAAAATCAAAAATGAATTCGATTAATTTTTGTTTTTCATCGTACTCGAGGTGTCGATAAGTCTTCTTTGAGATTCAATTGATTTTTTACATGTTCAAATATCGGTTTCGGTAGATTTTTCTCCTGACATATATAAACAATTTCTGTATTTGTTTGCAATTCATTTGTTTCAAGTTGAACAACATTGACAATTTTATTATTCACAAGAATTTCATTTGTTTGGCAATTCTGTTTGAAAAACAGATAATTCTCCATTGACGAACATTTATCACATTGCTCATCAATTGATTTACATAAAATAATCATCTGTTTTTTACATAAACAATCATCGACATTCGACCGAATGAGATATTCATCATTCGATTGATTTTCACAGAGATATAATTTTCGACATTGACTATCAACTAGAATCTCTCGTTCAACATAAATAATCATCTAAAATAAGACAAATATTTTTTTCTTTCCTATTGTCTTTATTCAATTGCGTTTTTTTAATTACATTAATAACAAAGATATTCAACACACACACACACACACAAAGATACAAAAAAAGAAGAAAGTTTTGTGTGTTCTGATTTAAGGATTTCGAATGCCAAGTGCTTGTTCCAATTCAACTCGTTTCTGTTGAACTTTATTATAAAAATATCGACTAACAGCTTCATAGGACCATTGTTCCGTATAATAATCAGCTCGTCGTTCCTCTTCAGCATTGCCCGTATTCGAATCTGTCATAGTTTTCAAATCACGTGATTGAGATGCCAACCATTTCGATATAAAACCCTGAGGATCATCAGCAAATGAAAGATAAAATTCTCGGCTTTGCTTTATTTGATTGATATTATCGATATATTGAAGAATTTTGCCATCTAATTCTTCGAGTTCATGAGTATTTTGTGGAGTTAAATATGTTTTCATCGTATCTCGAACTGGATCATCAACTTCAACATCAATATCATAGCAAGCATGTTTCTTTGCTTCAGCACCAAGACTATCAACCAGAAAAAAAGAAAATATTTCCACCGAAACTTCTTTTTTTTAAATTTACCAAAGCGTGTGATTGATGACGATCGGTTCAGGTGGAAGGATGTGTTTGTTTAATCGAGCTGGTAAATCCGAGAAACGTAGACGTTGACATTCGAAAATCTATTGAATAAACAAAATAAAAGATCATTTGGATGAAGAATATAAAATACGAACTGATTGCAAATGTAAATCACAATTAATAAATTCTCGTTCTTCAGAATCTTGTAATTTATGCGTTTTGATATATTGCCACATCGCATGAATGATGGTTTGTCGTGTGCCGTTGGTCACGGAAAGTAAACGAGCAAGACGAGATTCCAAACGAAATTGTGGTGGCTAAAAATCAATCCGTACGTAGATAGTTGAATGTTGATCGATTCAAGAAACTTACGGAATGATCAAGAACCATTAAGATTGTACATTTAACGTTTTGATCACCTGGTCGACGAACTTGAAATCCATCAGTTTCAGCTGTTGCATTTGTTCGATGCCACTGAAATAGTTAGAACAATTCTTTTTTTTATATGCAAAATGTTTCTCTACAACGAACTTCAACGAGATGATTATCAGGTCCGTATAAATCCTTGTCTAATTCGATAACAAGACTTCGAAAGAACGATGAAAATTTACGTTTAGCTTTTCCTTGATCGTATTTATTTGTATTTGGCTAAAATATTAATATATTTTCGTTTAAATGATGATGATAATCAATCGAACTTACATCTTCGAGAAGACGACCTTCGACACGCATCTCCCAATATTGAACTTGTTCATCATCGATACCAGTTGTATCTGCATCGAAACGAACCGGAAATTGATGGCTAATGAATATACGTAGTTTCTTTTTGATCTAAGCAAGAACGTCACAATAACAAAAAACAACGATTTGAATACGAAATCAAATACTTTTTGAGGTCGTTTGAGTGTTTCTTGTAAGTCAAGTCGTTTTCTCACAAGTACAGAATCGAGCTTTTGTTCAAGACGTAGTAGTTCGATGTAGGCTTGTGATTCAGGTACAAGCGAACGGACTTGTTTATGAATGACTTTTTCTGTTAAACGTTTACGTTTTTTTCTATTGAAAAGAACGTAAAAATGATCACAAACGAAAACCAAAGACATTCGTTCTTACTGTCTCATTGGACCAGCACCTGGTGGCATGGCATTTTGCATGATCATTTGATTCGAACCTGGACCAACAGGAGCATAATTCATTGGTGGTTGTTGACCCGGTTGCATCATTCCTTGTGGACGAGGATCCGTTGGATAAATAGGTCGTTTGTTTTTATCGTACATTATCGGACGATTAACTGCTCCGTAGGGACTACCGACAGGTCGCATCATCATAGATGCTTGCATGGGAGATCCTGCAACCATCGGACGCATCGATGGTACGCCGACGGATGCATTCGGTTGAGGCATGACAGAGGTATTTAGCATTGTTGGTGGCCGTTGCATCGGTGAACCTTGTTGTGAGGGTTGTGGTTGCATTGTATTCGGATACATCCTTTCGTTTTTGACAAGGAGAACAAGATACAGATACGGTTGATTATGAATGAGTCAATCAAACAAGAGTAGCATTGTTCATACTTCATAACTATTGGTCATTAGATTAGATGTGAGAATAGATATGGTGCGATAGAGGACAGTAGTGACCAGAAGGACGATTATATTTATTGTATTCATATACGAAAAATATAAAGACAAAAAAGATCTCAGTTTAGTCACATTTTTTATTTTTCTTGCAATTTTCCGAATCTGATTTCGTTTCAATATCACAGGAACTAAAATAACTTTTAGCACTCGCAGCTGTTACACCTAGTTTTGTTGCCAAACCTGCTAAATGGCCAGTCATTGATACGCTTTGAAACCAAGAGAATAGTCCTGGTGCTACATTCGTTGCTTGCCACCAAGCCGCAAACGATCCACCAATAACTCCTGTAGCAGCAAAGCCAAGTTTCGCAAGAACAAATGGTACTCCATACGTACCCACAGCAACTGCTAATCCTCCGTAGCCAAGAGCTTGCATCACTTTATCAGCGATGCAACATTGTTCGTCACTCATTTCTAATTGTTCACATATCTTCTTAAGATGACTTGCATTAATTGGTAGGGAATAGACAAGCAGCAAGTAAACTATAAAATACACTGTTTTAGACAATATAGACTGATGTTTTTCTGTGTGCGTAATTAAGTTTTTCTGAATAATATATTTTATGTTTCCATTTATCGTTGGTTTATTAAGTTGCCATGTAAACATTCCAAGAAGATAGATTGTCTTCTTACTTTCCGATAGATAGCGCTGTTTAATAGGAAATTTTAATGGAACTTTTTCGAAATTAAATTCCTACGAAGAATTTAAAATAAAAGTCGATTTTAAAACCAACATTATAGTCGTCAAATAAATATAATAAATTCATTACAAAGACAAATCTCTATTGGCAACGGGAGTGGAATATTACTCAGCATTGCATTTCATTCATAAAATCGTTTTCTTTTCAAAAAAAAATCCAAAAACAATGGTAATTACATGTTAAATACGATTCAATGATTTCAATCCTATTTGTTTCTTTATTTTCTAGCCTCGTCGATCAACTTCTCGTCATCGTTCTCGATCAAGGTAATTTCAAATCTGCAGATTTTTCATTTCAATCAACTTCCCTCTTTTCAAGATCACCAAGACGTGACAATCGTCGACGTAATCGAAGTCGAAGCACCGATCGTAATTCGAAAAACGATCTCGAACGTCTCGACCCACCAGCTAGTAAAGTCTTAGGCGTATTCGGCCTATCACCATCGACAGATGAAGCAGCTCTTCGACAAATATTTTCTCCTTTCGGACGAATTTCAAGTATTCACGTTGTTTATGATCGAGGAGTAAATTATTCTGTTTTTTTTCTTGGCAATAAATCAAACGAATCGTTTTTTTGTTTATTTCAGACAGGTCGTTCTCGTGGTTTTGGATTCATTTATTTCGAACGAATAGAAGACGCTAAAGAAGTAATTACAATCGATCGAATTCTAGTTGATGATTTGATTTATTCGTTTTATTTTCAGGCACGAAAAGAAACTCAAGGCATGAAGATTGACGGTGGCACCGTTCGAGTTGCTTTTTCTTTAACAGAAAAACCTCACGATCCAACACCTGGCGTTTACATGGGCACACCGTAAATCTCTTTATCACAAATATCATTTTCGAAAATCGTTCTTTTTTTTTGTTTTTCAAGTGTTTCTCAGTACATTCGAAATGATCGTAAATCATCTCGCCGACGCCGTAGTCGTTCACGTAGCCCACGCCGATACCGTAGTCGTTCGCGTAGTCCACGTCGTTATCGTAGTCGATCACGTACACCACGTCGTTATCGTAGTTCATCTCGATCGCCACGTAATTCGAATCGATTTGTTTGATTCTTTAATTGTTCTTGTTTGTTTTTGTTTTAGGTCGTCGATCTCGTTCGTAAATCGAAACAGGTAACAACACTAGTCTCTTCAATTGAAAATTATGAAAAGGAAAAAAGAAAGCAGAAATAAACGATAATTGAAGTTGAAAATAAAAACATCTTTTCATTCGAACATGAAGACGAAGATAATTTTGTTCAGATCGTACATATAAAGGTGGTATGTATTCATTTCTTGCCATCTGTCTCACTACTACTCAATTCTTATACTTTCGACATGAAAAAATTCTCTTGTTATTTTGTTTTTGTTGATTAGTTTGATTTGATTTTTTCGATAGATCAAAGCAACCAAACCATTTCTTCTGTGCAATTGATATCATATTACTCAAGAACTTTATCCTCTGAACTAGATATGTATTGAAAAGAAAGCTTTACGTGATATTCGAATAATTGTGTTTTCTTTTGTTTGTTCAAAAAATAAAAAAGAAAAGAGAGAAAGTCTTTTTTTTCTATGTCTATGATGTTTTTCTTGTTTAATCAAAGCGAACAAAATCGAATTGGGGCTACGTTTTTTTTTTTGGTTGCACAATCAAAAATCAAAGAAATATGATGAAAAAGAAATGTTTAATGTTGAAGTTCTTCTCTATCGAATATGTATTCGCCAAGACCAGGACCAACACGACGTAATTTAGCGATGTAATCTGTATATTCTTTGAGTGATTGAACTTGTTCGCCGATGAATTCATCTTCGAGATAGTTTGAAAGATGCGGATCACTAGAGAAGAAGGAGAAAAAAAATAGAATTTGAAATATTCAAGTTCTATTTCGTTTTACTTGTGTTTCGATGAAAAAGCATGAAGTTCAAGTAAAGCTTGATAAACATCCTTTTCTAATTGTAAAGCTGTTTCATGAGCTTCAAGTGCTGAACCCCAACTTTGTTGTGCTGGTTTCTAGAAATCGACCGAAAATGAATATGAAAAAAATGAAAAAGCAAATTCTTCTACTTTAATATCCAAAAGGACAATTGTACCACCACGTTTATTTTGATATTCCATGAATTTATTGGCATGTTCGAATTCTTCTTTAGCCATTTTAGCAAACAATTTATGATGACCTTGAACGAAGATAAAGATGCTGTTTCCTATTCGTTCGAGAATATTCTTATTCTATACCTTTCAAAGCTACATCATGTCGATCGAAATAATGAGCCATAGCGGTGTAAACATAACTTGCATATAATTCCAAATTGATTTGTCGATTAATTAAACCTTCATTATCTTCATGATAATTACTAAAAAACGAAATACGAAAATTCTTGCTTGTTTATTATTTTTTTTCTTTCATGGAATTAAAATTACAATCGAACAAGATTTTCTCGTGATTGATTCGAAGCTACTGGAGCTTGTTGACGGTCGAATTGACCAGTTTGTCGATGATCGTTTTTGGATTCCATCTAAAGATTCAGTTTTCTAAGAGTACACGATTTGTAACGAACAGTCACTGCTGCTGCAGAACAAATCAACTAACAGACTAAAGAAAAGAAAAGAGAAAGATAGCCGTCGATAGATCGACCGATCGACGAGGTAAAAGAGAGGGAGAAGAAAGAGATTATATTTTTTTTCGTATAAATTTTAGTCGAATGCCTCGCTGGCCGAGGGAGGCGAGAAAGAGAGGGGAAATGTACGTAGATGTCCGATGATTTGTTTGTTTAGAACAACAACGAATCACAGTGATTCTCTCGTTAATACATAAGTGATTTATTTCTTTTAATTTTAATAAATATAACAGTAACAAAAAAAAAATTATCTAGGAAAGAAAATTCTCTAATCGAATATACTTTTTGGAAGTATATGATATAGAGTAATAACAATAATTGCTATCCATGCCCAGAGAAGTACAGCAAACACCCAATATTGACTTTGAAAGACTGATTGAGTTGAAAATTTCAATGGTCGACGAAGTTTTAATTGTGCTTGTCGTCGAGCATTGTAAACTAATAATGCTGGTATAACATATTGCACAGCAACACCAGCATATGAACCTGTAAAACTAACGAGAAGATTGATATCTTCTGTTAGAATACTAATTAAACCCGGTAAAATTAGAACAAATAAAACTAGGAAAATTCGTTTCTTCTTGCTAACATAAGTACATGTTGTGAGAACATTTTCAAGATTATTTCGTAGAGTTATACCAATAATTGGAAAACTTGAACTTAACGTAAATACAGGAAATAATGTAATGAAATAAGCGAGAACAGTTGGTACTTGTACGACTGATTTCGAAGAACAAGATGTTGGTGGATGAAAATTTAATGTATAGAGATCTTCAAAAGTTGAAAATGTAAAAACAGCTGTTAATGATAATAGTAAATAAAATAGCGCAATACAGATGTAATCATAGGCAAATAGAGATTTAAGTTTATCTTTTGAACGTATCGGAGCGATAATACTTGGAATTGAATGATGACACATCTAAATTGAAATTTTTTTGTTTTGGGAAATAAAAATTCATCATTGACATACGAAACTATAAACACAAACGCCGAATAAAGGCGGGAGACGACGAAAGACAAATGGTTCGGGATGTTGGACTGGAACTGTACTGGAACTTTTTGAAAGTTGAATTATACAAAGAATTATCATGGAAAGAAAAGCTATAGGCAAAGGAAATTTCGTTTTTCTTCTTGCCACAACAACGAATTCAATTACCTGTCCAACGACAGAGTGTGGTGAATATTTGAAGAAGCATCGTTTTTTGCGCATTTCCAAATACGAACAAGCCCAATGTTGAAAAGAAAACAGCCTAATCAAAAGCAGTTCGTTTTTATTTTCAAGATTTACGTATTTCTTCTTTTTCTCTTACGACTAATATTTGATAGACATTATGACGTGACAATGATACACCTGACCAACACGGATCACTAATGGTCAATGTTTGATTACAGTCACTTGGTTCATATTGACTGAAAATATAATGTTTCAATAAACAAACAAGATATCTTGTCAATTGAAGAATTTACCATATCACATCTCGAATTGTTTTTGGTACAGCTGAACCATAGATAGCTAAATCTCCGAAGAGATATAATGATATACAAAAATAGAATATCAATAAGCCCACTAAATGTCAAACATATTTTGTAATTGATGATAGGGAGAGAGTTTTATTTTAAATTTACATTTATTTAAAAATATGGTCGCCATTTCACCCTAGAAAATCAAATGCTAATTCAAAGATTTTAAATGATCTATCTAATTTACCATTTCAACTTTTTCAACAATATCAAAATCACGTCTAGCTTCCGTGCCTGTTGACTCGTACACATCTAATTATATCAAACTAGTTCTCTTTTACTTATATTTAATTGAATATTTACCATCACTATTATTAACTCCATTAACTAACAATGCTGTTCGATCTGTTACATAACGATTATCGTCTTCATCATTATTATTATCGTCATTGTCGTCGTCACTCGATGCTACAATTGTTCCTAAACGCTAAATTAAATGAATCATTTTCCATTGATTTACACTCGAAATATGTTCATACTCGAGTAACTTGTTTCGTTCGCATGAAATTTGCAATAGCCATTGCTTCAATTAGGAAAGTCGCTGTTATATAACTAGACAAAGAATCTTTTTCGCTAATGTTCGTCTCTTTTTTGTTTTTTCTATTACCTGAAAAACGCCAAGATTAATAATAGGATGCTACTCAAAATATAACCACCATCTTTAAAAGCTTTTGGAAGTGCTAATGCACCTGTACCAACGATGATGTTGAATATATAAATCATTCCAGTCTATAAACAAGGATTTTTATTCAATTTATTGCCGTTTTTTTATTTGTTTATAATAAACTCACACTTTGAGAAAATGAAGCCTCGGATTTTTTCGATGCCAACGTTCTTGGTCGATCCATTTTCAATATCTGCTGTTTATTTATCTAGAAGTGAATAAAAGTGTAAATTCAAAAAAGTCGATCTTCTATTTAAGAACAAAAAAGAAAAAGAAACACTCTTCTTTC
>ERZ778019.2263-NODE-2263-length-19436-cov-11.336670_pt1 | contig 19436 bp, 13 predicted proteins | sample MGYA00375749_ERZ778019 | MGnify/ENA primary metagenome ERZ778019 (study PRJEB29350, sample SAMN05389821) | bioreactor metagenome | isolation source: Ammonium sulfate bioreactor | place: South Africa: University of Cape Town | collected 2014-03-17 ... | reverse complement strand
GTTGTTGTTGCTACAAAAGCTGTTGTTGTCGTTGTTGTTGCTACAAAAGCTGTTGTTGTCGTTGTTGTTGCTACACAAGCTGTTGTTGTCGTTGTTATTGCTGTTGAGGATGAGGGTGAGGGTGCGTCACTCAATTTGAGAACAACATAGTGGGTGTGGATCACTAAACCAAGAGTGGCTACTGTTAAGATCGAAGTAAGAATAGAAATAGCAAGATTAATGATTACGATTGATATCATCTTAAAGGACGATAGTATCGTCTGGATATACGTTGTTATTTGTTTTTTTTTCTTAAAAGAAAAGTCTCTATCGTTGGTAGAAGAAAGAATATTTGTGCTATAAATCACTCGATTAATATACAGAAGGTCAGTAAAACAATAAAACTTTAATAGTCTCTAATCTTTTATCAGTTTATAGTCAATTTTATGATTAACAGAAAAAAAAGAATATATTTAACAATCCGATTATTCATAATAAATCATACAGTTCAGTACTATTCAAATAATCAGTATCATTATTGAATCCACCCGTAACGAATACTCGTCCATCCGATAGTACAGATGCAGTATGCATTGCTCGTGCATCGTTCATATCATCAGCATTTATCCATGTTTCATTTACTATATAAAAAAATTCCGTACTATGAAAAGAAACGATATCATCATGTCCACCCGTAATTAAAATATTATAACTTTGCAATAATGATGCTGCATGCATACGTCGTGGATAATTCATATTTTTTGTTTCTGTCCAATTTCCTTCTAACGGATTATACAGTTCAGTCGTATTGCTTACTTCATTGCCCGTATATCCTCCTGTAACGAGTACTTTTCCAGTCATTAGAGTCGATGCCGTAAAATCAATACGTGCATAATTCATACTTTCTGTAAGCGTCCAATTTTTCATCAAAGGATCGTATAATTCAGCTGTTCGACTTGGTTCATTCATGTAATCATAACCACCGGTAACCAATACTCTTCCATCGATTAATAATGCAGCTGCATGGTTCGTTCGTTGTTGATTCATTTGACCAGTTATCGTCCAAATTCGATTTACTGGATCGTATAATTCACAAGTATTTAGAGAAATATTATTCGCATCATATCCTCCCGTAACTAAAACATTTCCATTCGTTAATTTCGTTGCTGTATGCATATTTCTTCCTTCGATCATTGTTCCTGTTAGTAGCCATTTTTCTGTTATTGGATCGTAGAGTTCGACAGTATCAAGAGAATAAGATTGATTCCCATTACCACCAATGACTAATACTTGACCGTTATCAAGTAGAGATGCTGTATGCGAAGATCGAGCATAATGCATTGTATCTGTCGTAGTCCAACTATCGGCCAATGGATCATACAACTCGGACTCCGAGAGAGATTGTTCAGTAGAGTTATACCCTCCAGTAACCAAAACTTTACCATTTCGTAACACCGTTGCTGTGTGTCCTTTTCGTCCGTAAGTCATATTACTCGTGCTTAGCCATTCTAACGAAAATCAAATATCTGTAAATATGAAAATTAAATCATCTTACTTGGTGGTTGAGTTGTTGTCGTTGTTGTTGGAGATGAGGGTGTTGTGGTTGTCGTCGATTTCGAATTGATTGCTGGAAGAATTACAAACATCAATAGACAAACACCACCACCAATAATAACGACAATAAATATGATCACAATACTGATTAATTTAACTTTACGAGTGCGTTTAGGTTTAGTTTCATCCTCATTATCTGTCAGCATATTTTTTTTCTCTCTCACACACGCACACGCACACAAGAATAGCAAGTTATATGAATAGAAAGGACTTCATTCTGTCGTTATCATATGCAAAAAAAAGATAAAACAAGTTCGTCATTCATGAATCTCAAAAATTATTTATTATTCGAATTTTCAAGGCTTGTTCGAGATGATTAATTGTTGAGTTTTAGTTTCTCTTTGATCATTGTGCTATCGGTTGTTGTGTTTGATTCTGATGTCGTTTGAGCATAAAAATATAAATACCATAAAGAATCAAATTGAAACTAATTAAACTCACTAAAATAGAAATCAATTGAAAACTCATTGAGAAATCAACGAGACATACTTTTCACTGTATTTACTATGAAAAGTAACACAAAAAAATATTTAGTTATTGTTTTTCTATCACTAAAATGTCAATATCAGTTTTACTTATAATAAAACGATCGTGCAGATGATGTGCCATGCTCATACATGGTTTGCCCCTGAATAGAATGCGAACCAGAAGCTGTTGTATTAATTTTATTTTAAAATTAACTTACTGAAATATATCACGTTGAGACACTTTTACAGACTGAATCCAATTACAATTATTTGGAAAAAAATCAAAATATTCGCGTTCGACCCAATTGACATTAGGCATAGTCATATCACTGACATCAATTCCACAACATTTTTGTTCTTTAATCAGAGAATGTGCTATAGCGAGTTGAAATTCATTGGGGACTTGATTATATGGATATTTTATTATTAATTCTTGGAAATTTTCACGCATTTTATCAATAAATTGACTTAAAATAATATTTTGACCAACAAACACTAAAATAATAATTACTGTGTTTACAATCAATGTGATTAATAGTATTTTTATGTTTTTTGTTGCATAGAGAACAATATTCAAAGATAATTGTGTGAGCAAAAGCAAAATCGATAAGAGAGTTGGAAACGAATTCGTTGCGTGTTGTATTATTTCCAAAACAGTCAGAACACATATGCTCATCATAGTAATCGATAAAAGAACAATCAAAATAATACGTAGGTTATCGGCAAGCATGTTAAAACAAATCAAATGCGGTGTATTTATTATGAAATAAAAGCGCCTTATTTGAAGTTATAGCAAAAAACAACAAAGTTGTTAACTGTTTTATTTTTTGCAGATAACGCTAACTGATAATCCTAAATATTCCGATGTTGTTGGTAATGCAAGTGTGATATTTGTATTTGATGAATCGATTACACAACCTTCACCATGTCCGATTCGATCAACTTTCACGACTAATTTATTATTCAATTGTATCGGATGAGAAGCAGTAACCGTAAATTCGGTTTCAGTTTCACTGAAAATATAAGCACCAGTTTGATCGACTTCGAATTGAACTTGAAATAATGAACTCTTGCACGAAAATGTTGTCGGCGTATCTTTCCATAGAACAAACGATGCACGTTTTAATCGAGGCCACATTGTACCATGGAATAATTTATTCGATGATGTACATGCAAAGACTTGTTCTTCTTCCAAAGTTTGAACGAATGTTTTCATTGTTTCTAAGGATATCTGAGGTACGATCATGTAATTATAGTCAAGTGTAAAAGGTCCTTGACCATGATCGATCCAGATAGTTAGAGTACGAAGTGTAACTGTTTGATTGGTTGTACCAATTGAAAGATAGTTCCCTTTTTTGATTTGAAGATCAATACCTAACGATCGATAGGGTGTCTGCTGTTGAAGAATATAACCGATACCTCTATCACCAATATAAATCCATTGAACATTACTCGAAGCATTTTGAATATAAGGAAATGAATAAACTCCATCCGTTGGTAGAGTAACAACAGTTGAATTAAAAAAGCCAATTGTTATCTTGCCAGATGGTAAAACACGACTAGCGAGCGTTGTCCATGCATCACTACTTGTCGTTAATTTAATATCTGTTGCCAGTGCAATAATTGCATCATCATAGAAATGCCACGATCGTTGTGCCGTAAGATTATGTGTAGCTGTATCCATAAATGCCATTCCATATTGACCATCACTAACACCTCCAACGTAAGGTAATCGAATTATACCATGTGCTCCATTATCACAGGGTTCAAGCGGAATTCCATGTTCAACAGTAATGCCATTAATTGCTTGCCAATCGAGTAAAGGAAATATGAAATGATAATCAATCGTGCTTCCAATATATAAATTGAGAACACCTTGACCACCATGTTCATCTCGAAGGTTTTGTCCATTGAAACATTCGACAGGAGACATACGTGGTGATTGCATGCGAATGCCCGATGTCCATTTCGGTCGACGATGAACTTGATAATCAGTTGTATAGAAATGTTTATTTCCAACGAGAGCTGTTGCATTCGGTTTTCGTGCAAGACGATCAGCAAAATTGTTTAAATCATTCTTCAAATATTCTACTGGAACTATATCAGCCAAAAATCTCAATGAATAAATATCGAAGTATGCACTGTATCCAGATTCAGCTCGATCAAGTTCTCTTCCAACGGTAAGCCAATCATATTGATTGCCAGTAACCATCCATGCATAACCTTTTGCTAGAGCTTCAGCGAAAAGTAAAGTTTTATTTGCTTCTAATGCATATTGTGTACCGTATCCACAGACAAGAAAAAGAAGAACATCAGAAGCCCAAGCAGTTCCATAACTGCCAGATAATAATAATGAACCATGAAAATGATAGGACCAATCATTGACAATGCCTTGTCCACCTAATGGTTTCATTGTAACATCTTCCCACATTTTACTGAAACCTTGATTGATACCTGTTAAATTTGTCGTTGCCAATGAACGATACAATTGAACTTGTATCATCCAAACTAAATTAGCACCAACCGGAGTACTACCACCATTCCACCAGTCGGCACGATAGGATATTTCGACGATTTTCTCTCGTTCAAAACTAGTTGCATTATCTCCTAACATCAACAATTGTCTTGTAGCATCGAGCGGAATACCAATTTCATTAAACCACCAAAATTTATGTCGAAAATCTTTTGTTAACCAAACATTCAATGCACAATGAACGGATGATAGTACTGTTGAATCATGCAGTATTGTTGAACCATTAACAGTAATAGCTTGTAACATTGTGGTAATTCTTGCCATATGTGTTGCCGTATCCCAATGAACATGTTGATCTTCGTAATTTATATCAGGCCAATAGCATGAACTATTCAAAGTTTTATTGAATAGAAGTGCTTGTTGTATTGTTAGAGAAATATTCTCTCCTGTTGGCCATACCATTAATCTCAATACACGATCACGAATAATCGATATATCATCATTAACATTATGAACTGCTTGAATAGCTAGCAAATTTATTAAAATAATGCAAAATATAAGAGAAATAAAACGAGTAAAACATCTTTCGGTCATGTTAGGTGCACTGGTTGATTAAAGAAAAAACATGTTCCTTTCCCATTTTATAGATAATAAAAATGAAAAGTTTTCTTATCTACCTGTAAAGGTGTTTCGATTGAAGAGCTAAAAAGATAACGACAAATAATTTGCACGTAATATACAAATGTGTGTCATCATTATTTTTATTTATTTTAATGTTGATAAAAATGTATATTTATACTGAAATCAACGTGAGCTGTCTTTTTTGTCTCTTATTTCAATAAACAAATGGGCAATACTGAAAGTTCGTCGCATCACGATGCACATGTTATACCGGTAAAAGGCGCTGATCCTCCTCTAGCTTTCGAATTAGATGAAGGTACAGCTTTGAAACAGTTACTCGATGGAACTCCACCAGCATATCGAGATACAATTGCACATTTACCAAAACAACAATTAATCGATAGTCATCGACATCATCTCATGGCTATCTATCAATTAAAAAGACATCAAATATTGGCTGCAAGTCAAAATGAATACAAAGCTATCGAACGTCTGAAAGCATTATTACCTAATGATAAACGGCATTATTTATTCATGGAAATGTATTGTGTTCTATCGGAATGTTTATTAAAACTTGATCAAATATCAGATGCTCTCATTGCCAGTCAAAATGCCGTCGAACTCTTGCTCGAATATACGCCAACAGATTTCGAAGAACTCAGCATTGTTTACAATCGATTAGGGCAATGTCATAAAGCTAAGCATGCATGGGACGATGCTATACATTGTTTGACACAGGCTATTGAAAATCTGCGACAATGTAAAAATCCAAATGAAAACAGTATTTCGAGTGTTCAAGCTGATCTTGATTTGATTAAGTGAGAGCATATTTCTTGATGAAAAATACAAAATGAAATTTTCATTTACGTAGAAAACGAGTTGAAGTCGAAGCTCTAATGAATCAAACAAATCCAAATGATGGTGAGGATGAAATCGGTTTTCAACGGCGTAAACGATCGATCATCGATGAGTTTCATGCTGATTGTGGTCTGTTACCATATAATCTCTCGGAAACAAGACGGATACCTGACAAACGAGCTGAAACACAAATAACCGAGAAAATTTTAGGTGATGTTTCGACAGCACTAGTCAGTTATCTTAATGAATATGTACTCGCACAATTTAAAGATGGTTGTGAACGAGCAACATTTATTGCAGCTGCATTTAAACATGGTCGAATGAAAAATAGTTATCTTTCACCGTCAATGATCGAAGCTGCATTGACAATATTGACCAGACGATGCAATGATTATGAATCTTTGAAAAATTTACCATTCGATTTTTCGTTTACAGATGACAGTGAGAGTTTATCGAAAGGTGTCCGAGAATTTATTATTACAGCAAAAGAAGGGTGTCATTTAAATGAAACAAACGAAGAACCTTATGAAATTCGTGATAGTTTCGAATAATTTTTTGTTTTCTTTTATCAAATTAATAAAAGTCTATTCATTATTAATTTCATTCTTATTCATATATACTCATATCGAGCTATGGTGATCATTTATTACAAAAAGAAACAACCAATTGTGAGACTCTGATATCAGGAAAAACGTCTATGATAACCACCAGACAAAACTGTAGGCTATCGCTATGGGGATCGTCTCTAAACTATCGAGATCTCACGTAAAAGATAATAATAAATGATCTTACCACCGGCTAATATAACGCGATGAATCGATGTATAGATCTTTATTGATGCAAATCAATGAAGAACAGAAAAGAAAGAAAGACTAACTGACATATATAATCCAGAAAAGGGAAACAAAAACCCAAAAATAATATGTGTATATAGAAGAGAAAAATGCATAGACATCTAATAATGACATCATGTATAGAAAAAGAAAAAACTACTGTAGGATACAGTATAAAGACAAAACAAGTGTGATGAAATCACACGTTAGCGTGAACTAGAATCCACTAGAGACGCTAACACCAATAGAGTTAATGTCGATATCTGTATCCACTAAAAGTGAATGTATAGTTTAAATTTGGATTATAATTTCCATAGCCATGTTGATTCAGTTTATTCGAAGTTCGATAACAATGTAAAACTGGTTTATTTAAATTATCTTTTTCGATTTGTTTCAATTCATTGATTCCAACGAGTCTTTCTAAAGTATCGATATCAACATCTGCTAATGGTTGCCAACAGAATTTCGATATTTCATTATTATATAATCTCGAATGACTGACTGTATTCGTTAGTAAAGCAATAAGTTTTTCTTTATATAGTTCTCCGGATGAGTCCATGAGTTGTTTAATCAATTCAGTAAATATTGGTCCACATCGTTTCGGACAATACTTTCTTAATAGACCAGCGAAACCTTCTAATGTTTTGCTATTTAACATAACGTATACGATCGTACGAATTGTTTCAGTTGTCAAATGAAATGATGTAGTATTTTTTCGATCACCTTGCAATTTATCATCGACTATTTGATAGATATTCGTTTTGTTGACATTTTGTGGAACTAATTTATCGAAATTTAAGATCATTAAAAGTTCTTTTCGTAAATCTTCATAATCAAGATTATTTTCAATATAATTCTCGTCGATTTCAGCATATTTAAGAAGATTTTTAATTTCTTTTGGAACTGAAAGATTCAATGTTTGCAGAAGTTCTTTGATATAATCAATATCTGTTTGAACTCGAATAATTTTTCTATCTTCGACTGGAGTTGTTTCTGGTATGAGTTCAATTGTTGCCGACATTTCATCATGAAAATATGCAATAAAACTTTGTTCAACATAATCAGGATTCTTCATATTTTCATCATCATTAGTGGTTTTCGGTTTATTTGCTACGACTTTTTCTTGTTGATTTTCACTACCATAAATTAATCGTTCGATAATTTGTTGTTTATCTTTCGGATGTTTCGAATGTAAACATCGTCGAATCGATTCATAATAAACTGGTACAACAATATTCTTTAAATCTTTTTTCAAATATCCAATCATCAATGGAATAATTAAATCAATATCACGATTTTGTCGTTCATGAATACTATTCATAAAATTTTCATACGTATTTTCACCGTATTCTGATTTAAAACCGATCGATTCAGTAATTATAAAATGACAGACTTTTTCTAATTCATGAAGAATTTCTTTACATCGTGTTGTATCGGTTCGCTTCATAATTATATCATGGACTAATTTTAATAGACCAATTTCTTGTTCTTTATCGTATCCTAACGAATCTAATGTGTACAAATAACCTAACCAAATACCTTCGAGAATTCGAATACGTTTCATATGTTCAAAATGAATGTAAAGTGGAATGACAGCATTGATTTTTTCATGTAATTGTCCAACAATACAAAATGTTTCATTAATTTGATTGAATTCACCGTAGGTTGTTGTCTGTTGTTGAGCATTGCTCCTTGCTGAATTCATTGCAGCAATGAATGAATCATAGGAAATAATTGTATTCGAAATTTCAACAAGTTTTAAGCCTTTCGTTGGATCTTCGATAGCTTCTTCATTACGTTCAACTAATATTCCGAGACACATGATATTATCAGTTGTTTTTCTCATCATTTCATAAATATCATCATGTGAATATGTGCAAACCCAGTTCGATTTTTGTTCTTTAATTTCATTCCAACTTTGTTGATCAAGATTTTTCTTATAACCATCGAGAATACCGCTGATATCAGTTTTACGAAAGTAATCAACATTTTTATTGATACGTAATTCTAATCTATTACGTCGTTGCGTATTAGCAAATGTAGCATCATGTCGAAGAGCATTTAATCTCAATTGTACTTGTTCAGGCACTTGTCCCATACGAATTTGTGTGAATATTCGTGTGTATTCCATCATACGTTCGTCGATTTCTTTTTTGATTTGTTCAAGTTCGAGTTTTTCCATGAGATCAGTACCTGGCTGAGGATGAATCGTAAATAGATACGTACGAATTTGTTGAACGGATTGTTCATTTTCAGGTAGAAGTAAATTCAAAGCTCGAATAACTTGAATTGATCGAACATTTTCATTTAATTTCAATGGTAATTTCGATTCACCTTCGGATGATTTAAACGTTATCTCTTCACTCAATGGAGTATTAATAAGAAAACCAACAGTTTCTTCATTACTACTCGATGTATACGAATGTCCATTCATATTAATAGTAAATTCTCTTGCTGACATCGCATATTCAAACATATCATTGAAATTATTTTGTAATTCAGCTGATTGTGTTGAATATCGAAAAAGACCTTCTTTCGTACCGAGTTTTCGTACTTGTTCAAGAAATATATTGTTAACTTCACCAAAACCGATGACATGAAAAACGACGGTCATCGTTTTCGGCAGAGCACTTATGGATAATCTTAACATTTGCATTGCACTTTGTAATGCTGTTTGAGAATCTGTATCTTGACCATCAGTCATAAAAATCAATGTTGTTGGTTTTTGATTTCGAATCAAATAATTTTGTATAGCTCTAAATACTGAACTGAAACTGGTTCCTCCACTAGCAATTAAATCTTGATTTTCAACTGATTTTATTGTTTTAGTTGTATCAGCTGTTGTATTATAGATAAATAATGGATATTCGGTTTTTGTTCGTTTGTAAATATCACGTAAAACTTCACAAACATTTCGAATCGGTGCACCACTCATTGAACCGGACACATCGACGCAACAGACAATATTTGCAGCTGATGATGTGTTAACTTTTGGAACTTTAACTTCAATATAATGGTATTCACCATTGATATTAAATGGAGTTTTAAAATATTCAGCCATAGTTTGTTTTCAATGTGAAGAGAAAGAAAACATCTTATAGTTTTATATAGGAAAGAAGAAATTGCACAATCACGAAGAAAGAAACTTCTAGGACGTTAGAATTGAATGACACGTGTATACACGCCGCATTTGCATCATATAACCCAAAAAAAAATAATTTTGCAATACTGTGTTTTTTTCTTTAATGGGTTAGAGTGTTCGAGAAGAAATTTTATTGAAATTTTAATAAAGCGAGAGAAAAAAAGACATTTAAACTGAAAGGCATAAATTATCAAGAATTAAATTAGTTGATACTGTAACTAAATGACTAAAAGATGGATCAACTTGCATTTTAAATCCTATTTTTGTAATGTTCGTACAGGCAGAAGTGCAATTTAATTGAACAGTATGAGGACCGGTAATGGTGGCATGAGATGCTAACTGACCATGAACACCACTTCTTGTTATTTCCATTGAAATCGTTTGAGGATATGGCAAAACACCAGTTATAAATACTGATTCTAATTTAGATATTTGACCAGACATTCCTGTCAATTCCATATGGTAACCTTTAGAATTATGCATGACAAAAGGTAAACTACGAACAGCATTTCGAAAAACGCTATCATTTTTAGTTGTTGATATATTTATATATTCACCATTTGTCCATCGAATATTTTTATAGCCATTAGGAATAGTTCCAGATACTGCCGATGAATTTTGAATATCATCAAATGTAATTAAATCCAACGTACAGCCTAAATCGAGAATATTCGTATTCGTTGTAGTCAAAGGAACTGTTTCATGTGATGTTATAGTTGTTGAGGTCAATCTTATTGAACCTATAGAACTATTAAATATTCTCGTTGAAGAAACAACAGAACTTGGTAAATCTGTAAAATCACAAACTGTTATTTGTCGTTTAAAAATATTTATTTTACTTTTAATTGTTGTTGTTGTTTTATCATTTATTATTGTTACTTGTTTTCTTTGTTCTGCAGTTAAGGTAACTTTTGATAAATCAACATTGATAAATTCTGCATCAGTCAAATCTGCTTGTCCAAAATTGACATCTTCAAGTTCTGTACCATTAAATTGCGAACATTTCAAAGAAGAATTCGCAAAATCAACATGTGTTAATCTGCCATGATCGAATGAAGCACCATTGAGATTTGCATAAGAAAATCTCGCATTTATCATTGAAACTTGATCAAATGAAATACATTGAAGATTCAAACGATTTAAAGTTCCCGTTTCACTTAAGAATTGTACATTATCGAAATTTAATTCATTCAAACGAATGATATCTTTGACATATTTATTAGATCGACATCCATTCGTACAATTATCTCGACCGATCAATTGTTTTTCTTTGAGAAATTGTAACACATACAGTTTTCGATCAGGATCTAATTGACGATGAGCCGCACGATAGTAGGCATTTGCAAATGCCCATGGATCTTTGTCTTCTTTTAAATATCCATGTCGATCTAAATTGTAAATATTCTTGAGAAATTGTTCGACGATTTTATCCTGTCTCAATTCGACCGAGGCTTTGAGACTGAATGCTTCGGATTTTTGTTGTTGTTCTTGCTCTTGTTGATAAGTAATTGCCGTATAAAATGCTAATGCAATTGGAACAGCAGCAGCGCATAAAATATTGAGAATCTCAACCAAACGTATCGAACAACAACCTTGTTCCGTTGTCTGTTTCTTTTCACCATGTAGCGACATGATCCTTTAATTTTCTCAAATGAATAAGCTAAGTGTTTTTTTAGAACATAAATTTATATTTTTTTTAAACAAGAAACTAGCACGTATGCTATAATAATGATGCCTCGAAAGGAATATTAACAAAGTATTACATTGTATTTGATGAGTGTCTGACGTGAGAAATTAGAATATACTATCGCTAAGTGCATATTTCATGCGAGAAATAAGATGAAAAACAAATAGCGTCTATTTATTATTAATTAGCATATTGATGTAGCAATTGTGTTTATGAATGAAATGACAAGTATAAAAGTTAAGTCTATAAGCATATTTATCTTTTATATTCTTTCAATACGCTGGCATAAAGAGCTATATTAAAAGATTACACGGAGTTAAGTACGAAACCTAAAAAAAATATACTTTTTCATCTACATTTTTTTCTCCTATCTCAACTCTTAGAACTGATTTTTTCTATGAATATAATGAACGGCATTGTATTTGTATTTAATTTACTTGACCCTCGACTGAATGCATATCCGTTAGCAATTAAGAACTATCGGCTATACGTATAAGAATGATAAATTTTCATCATACATCATATGGGCAGCACCTTGTCGGTCGTCAGCGTCCCTACGGTCCGGCACTTTCGACTAGAGCCGTCACATTTTTTCAGCTCAAGCGTGTAGATAGTTATCGAATAGCTAGGTCTAAATGATTCTAGATATCGGAGACGTCATATTTGATTTGACATAATCACACTTTAGGAAAAATCGTCAATTTTTGAATATCTGCCTATCAATTTGGATTCTCCGACCTCGATTACCCAAGATCCGACGAAGTTCAAACCATCATTGGTCACTATTATGAGTTTTTAAACCGATGTTTTTTTGACCTCAATGCAAACACACTCGCAGACACAAACGATTTTTTTCATACGACCCTTCTTACAGTCGAGCGAATAAAGAATTTATCATACAATTCTGATGAGAATAATAATAATTGTTGATATTTAATTCCCAGTTAGTATACAAACATATATTTAGAAAGAATGCTAAATTTTGCATGTAAATAATTAATTTCTTCGAAATTTTATGAAAAGAAATTAAGTCGCATAAAATTAAACGACGGAAAAACGGCATAAGTATTTTCTTTAAGAACATTTTCAATAGACACTTTCTGTTTAACATAAAGAAAGATGAAGATTAAAAAGGATGATGGTTATGAAAATAGTATATAAGAATGGGATGCTGCATATCGAAGCACTTCTTAAAATTTTTTTTTGACCAGTACTTCGATTTTTTATGCTATCGTGGACCCTTTTTTAATTAGAAAGAGCTGAATTTCGTTATCGTCATTAGTATAAAATCTAGAATATTAAACTGTTTGAGAGTGTTATGAAATCACGTTTTAATTCTCAGAAACAATGACGCCAACTAGATAATTGTCACTTTTATTTGATTCTTTTAATAAGTAGGTCGTGGCATTATTTCGTTTCCTACTGTTTGTATGACTATGAATGCTTTTGAGTTGAATATATCCTTGATGCATTGGACCGTTCTCTTAATTACTTGAATTAGATTCGAGCACGTTGTGCTATTAACATTAATCTCTTAGTTTGAGTTCTATTAGTGTTTTTCTGCAACAATAAACGTAAGAAGTCAGTACTTTTTAACATTAGATAAATTATTTCAGAGGATGAATATTAAATTGATTTTTCACTCATTGTGTCAACGAGCTTGTAATTATAATCTATTCATTCCCGATGAAGACGATTACGATGATGAGCCCATAGATCCAGAAATTGCTACTAAACAACAGAAATATACAACTTGGCTGTATATTCTATTGGTCATAGGTAAATATTTAATTTATATTAAAAGAAAATAAACTAAGATTTTGTTTCAGTATGTATGTATATACTTTTCTATACTGCTATGACGAAATCACAAGCTTATACAGTGGTTATTACAAATATTGATTCAGCGAAATACGAAAAACTCTATGCTGAACATGGCGAACTTCTTTCATGTCCATGTTCGACAATTACAGCATCATACAAAACATTTGTTTCAAATACAATTCAATTTCATCCTATTTGTTCAAGTTTTTTCGTCACTCAACAATGGATAGATGCATTGTATCTGCCTAATCGAAGTTCATATGGAGTGGTCAACTTTCGAACAGCAGCAAGTTCTCAAGTAAATTTCATAGAATATCATCGAAATGAAAATATTTCTGTTCTTTTTTTTTCTATTGTTTAGTTTCAATTATTATCTAGTCTTTGTTCATTATCCGAAGATATTATTTTAAAAACTAAGAGAAATATTAATAATGATGATATCGTTACTATCTATGCTGTTCCTGAATGGAAAATTCAATCGGAAGTCAATGCTACAATTCAATCCTACAAAAGTAGTTTATCAACTCAAATTATTTCATTTATTGATTATTTTCGAATTGTAACTCAATCGAACAATTTCATTACATCTCTCAATACAAATGCATACATATACTCGACCTTGTTCGATTACGAAGACGACGCATACACCAGTGCGTTTTTCCTACAGTATAGTCCAGAGTATGATAGTTACGAAAAAGGAGAATTAATTTCATGTGGTATTACTGATTCAGCTATTCCAGCTGTTTTCTATTCATCTTCACCTGCAACACGTGATTTCTTAGAATTTTTATGGTTAAAACCAGCGAACGACTCAATATTTGTCAATGGATTCTTTGCAGGATGCAATCCGTTTGAAGCTCTTCTCAAAAGTACACTGGATTGTTTATATGAATCCGATTGTCTTCAATTATTCAATGAATATTTTCCATCGTTAAATGAAACAAATTTAACTGATTATATTTTACTTTCAAATAATAAAACTAATTCGACTGTGTATGATCACCTATTCAATCTATTTATTGATGAATGGACAATAAAAGTAAATTATTCAGAATATTTTCAAAATTGTAATCCATCGATGTGTACCTATACAGCAACAAGTAAAATCAATTATTCTTATACAATTAATTTATTCATTAGTTTATATGGTGGTTTAATAATTATACTTCGTATGATTTCACCATTTTTAATTAAAATTCTATTTAAAATCAATCGATTCTCATTGTTTATCTTGTTAACAAACTCTAAAACATATCTACAAAGATCAATTCAATCAATAAAATGTTTGAATTTATTTAAATTAGCTAATCAACGTACAGAAAATGAAATTAGACAACAACGATGGGTTACACGTGTTTATTTAATCTTACTTATGAGTACAATCGCAACTCTCCTTCTCTTTAATTCATTGAGTATGGAAACAACTACGATAAGTATTCCAAATCCATCGTTAAGCACTTAAATTCATTTACAAAAATCTAATTTACATACATTGAGATGTCCTTGTTCAACAATGACAATATCCAATGAAAAATTTATGTCATTCTCACCAGTTTTACATCAAATATGTTCAAGTGATTTTGTTACAGATCAATGGTTAGAAATATTAAAACAAAGTGCTACACGATTTTCGTTTCTCGATTGGCGTAATAGTGCTTATCAAGAGTTTAGTTTATTATCAAAAATCTGTCAATTAGCTAATGAAACAATTACAAATGTTATCAATGAATTTTTCTTACAATCGTTTGTTGTTTCAAATGTTCTTACTGAGATTGATTTTAATATACAAATAGAAAAAGTTCTTTCACAATTTTATCAATCAACAATTGTTTATTTTCAACATCTTATCGATGCAGTTAGTCTTCATATACAAGTTGATCAACCGTTTATGATTAAATATGCAACATTGGCTGTGATATTCGATACATCTTCAATTCAAAATATAGTAACAGACCAAATAGCAGAGGTATAAAATAAAATAAAAATTTTGATTCTTTATATGTACAGATAAATTTTAGTTGAGATTATTTTCAACTCAAATTCAAGATATTTATTCAAAATTAATCAAATGTATTTGTTCTACAGATCCTAATTGTCAAAGAGAATCACCTATTTATGATATTCAGTATCCTCCAGACTTTCCTGACGCTGACGATAGAAATTATAATATATCTTACATCGTGCCTGGCGCAACTGTTGGATGTTCCGCAATTGGTTCACTTTTATTGTCAACATTAGAATGTTTTTATTCCGATTCAATTTGTTTCTCAGAACTATTGCACCATATCAAACAAATGTATTATTGGAATCTTGAAGATCCATTATGGTTCGATCCTGTTCCACTTATTTATAATAGAACATCAACTCATTTCTATCCAAATAGTACTATTTCAATAGCAATTAAAATTATGATGATTGAAGAATGGAATCCATCGTATTCATATCAAGATTTTTACCGTTTATGTTCGCCAAGTTATTGTATCTATGAAGAAACGATTTATTCAAATAATTCGCTTGGAATAATAGTTATATTAATATCAATGATCGGTGGTATGATTATATCATTACGTTTTCTAACACCTTATTTATTCTCATTGACGATTAATCTGATCTTAAAAATCATCAGAAAACAAAACTTTCAAGAACAAGAACAACAACAAAATTTTATGAATTTGTGCGGTCGATTGAAATTATTTAAACAAAAAATGATTAAATCTATACGTGACACTCTACTTAATCTCAATATTTTTCCTATTCATACATTTGGAGCGAATATAAATCGAGCAATTGCTCGAACAGTTGGAGTGCAAAGTACTCGTCTATTTCTGTTATTATTCGCAACTTGTTTTATTGTTTTAACATTATATACTATTACTCAACAACAAATTTTAACAAAAGAATTCAAACAACCATCTTTTAACGCGTATAACAAACTTATAAAAAGCTATGGTACAGATTTAAAATGTTCATGTTCATCAATTTCATCAACTTATGATGAATTTATTGACATTGAACCAAAATTTCATGAAATTTGTTCGAGTCCATTTGCATCGAATGAAATGATCGATAATCTTGCTATTAGTTTATCATCAAATCAACTGATTTCTAACAAAAGAGATTATCGTCTTTTGATATCAGCTCATATTCAATATCTAACAGGTTTATGTCAAATTTCAATTCGATCAGTAGATAGTTCAATTAAAAATTTTCTTTCAACGTTATTTATAAAACGAGAATTAGTATTTGAAGATGAATTTTATGAACATATCGATTCATCTATTGAACTTACAAAACAAACTGCTCCTGACGTATTAGATTCGATTTTTTTCTTAATTCGTAATATTAATTTTGGAAATGCTATTATATCAACATATGGAACAAATTTTAAATATGTTCTTCCTTTAGAAAAAACATTTTTTGAGCATTTTGCTACTGAAGCTGAAATATATGATGATGATTGTTCATGTGGTTTACGTCTTAATTGTACAAGTCAAGCTTATTTTATTGAAAATAATTCATCAAACAAAATTCACCTACCAGGTTTAAAAATCGGTTGTACATCGAGTGACTCATTTCTATCATCGACTCTCGAATGTTTTTATAATCAATCATATGTTGATATCATTGAAAAATATACAAATTATTCAAATTCTCTTCAATATCTATCAAATCAATCTCGAATTAATCTTACAATCTATGAATTAGTCAAGAATTTATTTATTGATCAATTATTAACAAGAAAAAATTATTCAGCTTATTATGAAATATGTTCACCATCATTATGTTCGTATAATTACATACAAAAGTTCAATTTAGTTTATACAATCTACTTTCTACTTGGTTTTCAAGGTGGTTTAACTATTGTTCTACGATGGATTTGTCCACGAATAATTCAATTAAAAATGACAATAGAAAAATATCGAAAGAATCGTACACGTATTGTTCATCTTGAACCAGTTATTCAAACAGTATCAGAGAATGTCAGTCATGGAAATAAGCGTGCTGCACCGAATTTACGTTTGGGTTTTATGAAGATTCTATTAATATGTATATTCTTCATGATTATAATAGTAGTTCTTGTCATTTTTTCGATTTATGTGGTTCGACAAGAAAATAATCAAACTACACAAACAACAAATACTACAACAATAACAACAACAACAACTAGCACAGATATGAAAACAGTAACAATATCTGATTTAACAACTACGACAGGTTGGTTATTTTCGAAAGTAATTTTTATGTTGTTGATAGTTTTTATATTTTAATTAGTATCAATTTGTCAATCGATATTTGAAAGACAATCAATTTCGTTGCCCAGTTCGTATGGTTATCAACCACCGATTTTTCTTGGTGATTTCAATAACGACAAACGACTTGATATAGGTTATATTAAAAAAGCCAATTGGTTTGATTTTGCGTATGTACTTGATTTGTCCTAACAAAAAGAAATATTTCATTGAATGAATAGGGATACTATATCCGTCTTACGAGGAAAAGATGATGAAACATTCGAAGAACCGATTACGAGTCAAATCGCCAGTACAGCTGCACAGAAAATTATAGTTACTGGCGATTTTAATCGTGATAATGTACTCGATATTGCTATAGCATTTACGGGGACTGGATATATTCGTATTGTTTTCGGAATTGGAAATGGTACTTTTGGAAAGGAGACAGCGATCTCTGTGACCGATTGTTACATACTTACAGCAATATTTGTAGCTGATTTAAACAATGACAATTATTCAGATATTGCTATAACATGCAATTTCAATGATTTTTTAGGCATCTTTTTTGGCAATACCAATGAAACTTTTTCAAAAATCATGACTTTCGATACAGGAGCCTATAGTTCTCCATCTTCGATTGCTATTACCGATTTTAATAATGATAATTATCTGGATATTGCAGTTGTCAATTACAATCGAAATGTTGGTATATTTCTTGGACGTGGTAATGGATCATTTGATGCACAAAAAAGATCTTTTACTGGAGGACAAACTGTTCCAGTACATATTGCTGTTGGTGATTTCAATGAAGATGGTAAACAAGATATTGTTGTTTCATATGAACTAAGATCAGCAATTGGTGTTATGTTTGGATATGGTAATGGAACATTCAGTGAAAGATTGAAATTAATGTTAGATGCGGGTTATTCAGAAAATCCAATTATTGTTAGTGATTTTAATAATGACTATCATCTTGATATTGCTGCTTTTACATATTCTCCGTATACTTTAAATATTTTTTATGGAGATGGAAAAGGAAATTTTGAAATGTACAGAATATATTCGTCAGAAGCAGACAATGAAAATTATCTCATTTTTTCTGCTGATTTCAATAATGATTCTTATCAAGATATAATTTTTTGTTCAGACAACGGAATCAATATTTTTTCAAATACAGCTCAATGTGATAATGTATCACAAATACTTTCTATTTAAATGAAATTATTCTTATCAATATACTGTACAAAATGTCTTTTAAGTTGTTCTTGTACGTGAAACAAAATAGAATGTAGATGAAATCTAGATGTAATAAACTATTGAGAAATCCTCATCAATCAACCGATACCGACAAATATTTTATATAATAATGAAAAAAAACTATATCGTTCAGTATCGTCTAAACATTTGCACTCGATGATTATATGTATCACATACGTAAAGATTAAGTTGCTTGTCGAGAGTAAGCCAATTGGGTTGGTTTAATAGAGTCGCATTTGTACCCTTTACGCCTGTTATACCAGCAATGGTTCTACCAATAAATTGTCCAGATAGAAAAAATTGAATACGATGGTTTTCTCTATCAGTTACATAAATATTACCCATAGGGTCAAGACTCACACCAATTGAACAGTTGAAAGATGTTGAATCATATCCAGCAACACCAGTAAAACTACCAGCAACAATTGTCCCATTATAGTCACCAATCC
>ERZ778019.2262-NODE-2262-length-19454-cov-13.228620_pt1 | contig 19454 bp, 20 predicted proteins | sample MGYA00375749_ERZ778019 | MGnify/ENA primary metagenome ERZ778019 (study PRJEB29350, sample SAMN05389821) | bioreactor metagenome | isolation source: Ammonium sulfate bioreactor | place: South Africa: University of Cape Town | collected 2014-03-17 ... | reverse complement strand
TATCCACGAAAAGTAATTATTGATGAAGTGAATGATTGTCTGGTTATTGCTGATTGTGGAAACAAACGAGTAGTTCGATGGTCTCGTCGAAATGGCCTGTGTGGAGAAACAATCATAAAAAACGTTAGGTGTGCTGATTCGATAATGCATAAAAATCAATATTTATATATTTCTGATGAAGAAAAACACGAAGTAAGACGATGGAAAATAGGTGAAAATGAAGGTATTCTTGTTGCTGGTGGAAATGGAAGTGGAGATGATTTTAATCAATTGAATACACCACATTTCATTTTTGTTGATCAAGAGGATACACTATATATATCAGATTGTTACAATGATCGTGTAATGAAGTGGACGAAAGATGCAAAAGAAGGAATCGTTGTTGTCGGGAGACAAGGTCAAGAAGAAAGTTTAAAACAATTATCATTTCCTCAAGGAATATTTATTGATAAATCGGGTACACTCTATGTAGCAGAGGCGGGCAGGGATCGAATAGTTCGTTGGATAAAAGATGCAAAAGAAGGCAGTATCATTGCTAGTGGAAATGGAAGAGGCACTGAAGCGAATAAGTTGAATACTCCTATGGGACTATCATTTGATGATGAAAATAATCTTTATATTGCCGATGTTGGAAACCATCGAATACAAAAATTCGTCGTTGATAATTATAGAATCAAAGGTTTGTTGCATCGGCTTTTTTTGGGAAAATAATAAAGAACAAAAGAAGAGAAATGGAAGAGAATAAATCCATTGATTCGAGTAGCTGCTTAATTCGACTTATAATATAGGTGATGACATCACTACCAATACTCACAATCTATATTATAATGTTCAGTGTGTGTCTGTGTGTCCACTTTGTTTCAGAAAATTAAAGACAACAAAGGTCACAGATGAATGATTATCGAGTTTTCTAGAACATATCAGTAGCCAAGAAACACTGAATTTCCATACAATGTCCACAGAGTCTTCTCTTTCTAGAATTTGTTAAAAATAAAGAGTAATAAATGATTTTCATGGAAATTTCGGTAGACGAAAAAAATTCTACTGAGTAGAACAGCTGAATGTTATACAGATAGAAAGACGTACAATTCAAAACAAAATAATTATGGAAGCTGACTTGTCTGATACAGACAATGATATTCGACTAGAAAATAAATTGATATATCAAAGGGAAAAGGGAACAGAATGTTTTCTATTTTTCCGGAATGATCGAAGATTGAATATTTATTAACTAAATTTTAAAAATAATATCGTATTTCCTAACTATCAGATAAAACTGTGGGCTTCTACATATATTTAAACATTTGTTTATTACTGAAACAAGAGAGAAAAAAAACCAAAAATTCAAACAAAAGAATCCGGAGCATTAATAACATATGTTCGTGTTTGAGCATTTCGTTCATGTTGTCGATTGACATAGATAATCTCTTCTATATATCTGCCAACATTCGAATCTCGATGTCCGACAACTAACGCTGCATAATCCGTAATAAATTGAATATTAACTAGGAATTGATCGAAACCAATCCGAATAAACGGATCGAAACACGCTTGTGGTGCAAAAACATTGTATAAAATCTGTCGTTCAAATAGATATTCTCGTGCATACGATTCATCTTTATGTTTATCCGTCAAACCCACTCGAGCATATTCTTGTATCGAACTCATAACTGTCGCATCGTCAGTTATCACAAAAATACTTGTATATTTCATTTGTCGACGTTTTTCTTCGTCGACAATACCTTTAACATACAATGAAATATTTCTCCAATATTGATGAGATTTCCAAAATGAATCTTCGTTCATTTTATCGCCTCGTCGAATGAACAGAACGGCCATTTTCGAGAGAACTTCAGTGTACGGTTGATTGTTCTTATCCGAAAGATATTCCGACCAATGATGAGCTAATAATTTCACTGCTGTTTGAATCCGCGGTGCTAATGGAGAGAAAAACAACAAACACATATAACGAACAAACGAAGCGAATATGAAATCCCGAAGAGTCACTTCAGTATTCGATTTATTCAGAAATTCAGTTGGGAGTTGATGAGGCATATTTCTCGGTGTCCAATCATAGAGAACCGTTAGATTATTATCATATGAATAGATGTGTTCATTCGAATGATCGACAAATAAATCGATCGATGATGAATACGTCAATTGATGTTTGATTTTCTCTCGATTTCGATCGAACAACCATCGACGATGTGGAATATCGTAAGAACTAAATTTCCAAATGTCTCGACTGTATTTAAATCGAACTTTTGACTCATCTCGTTCTACTAATTGATCGATCGTTTGTATTAACTTAACATCCGTTGAATTCACATCGAAATTCTGCAAAAAATCATAGAGTTTTCTTAATTTTACATGTTGAATATGTGCTGAGCAAAGAGATGTCGATTGAAAATATCGAAATGTGCCTTCATTTCGAAAATCTTCGGTGTCCGATTGCGAGACAACAAAACGTGTGAACGTTGGCACGACCATTGAAGGCGAATAGAATGTTTGCCCGAAATGATCGATGAAAGTATGATGACGACTGAAGAATCCGCCGAGTGTCCATTGTTGAAGAATGAAGAGCTGCGTCGAAAGACAGATTGAGATGTCGTTCGTTGGATATTGTTTATCTAGCAGATAGTTTAAGAATTCAGATTGAGCCGCTCGATTCCATCGAACATCACCGTGTCGATCGAGCCAGAGAATTGGATAAGAAGCTAAACGAAATTTTGTTGAATTCGTTTGATTTTTGTCGAATTTAAACATTGAATCGACATGATTTTTTATCTGTATTCGTTCGTATTCGAGAGCTGAACGAGATTCCGGATAAAACCGAAAATCATGAGAATGAAAAATCAAACTTTCAGTTCGATGAACCACACAGGTTCTTTGTAAATAAACGCAGACAAAAAGGATTAAACTAATACATAAAAACAAACGATTGAATTTCGTACATCGCAGTCGGACAAACATCCTTTTGCTTGACTACAGAACGTTGCGTTTTAACCTATCGACATCTATTCATTGTTGGATTTTCATTGGTTTTTCGCTGAGAAAGCAGACGAGTCGAGTTATTCATTCATTTCATTGCATAATGACATCGTTAGTTCAACAACGTCAACTATTCCTTCGACAATTAGCTCAAACATGTCCACCGACAATGTCAGAAATGAAAAGTTATCTCTCATCGTACGCAGATTCAGTCGTACCAGCGTACAAAAAGACTCGTGATCCATTAGCTATGAAAGAACTTTCATCGAAATGTCCATCCTGTTCGCATTCATACACGTCGAATTCGTTTCACTATCGAGGAAAATTGCCTGCTAACCGAAAATTACACTATCTTCTTTCGATTCGTCGAAAATACAAACGAATACCAACGCCAAACACGTACAAACGTCGGTTGTTCGATAATTTTCTGCATAAATCTCGTTCGAAAGTCTACGTTCGATGTTCACAATGTGACGAACGTCGAAAATTTCAAGGTGCAACACGAAAAGACTTAGAAATTGCCCTTCCACCTCCGCCAGTTCGTCCAACGGTGACAAACCAAAAGCTAAAACAAACTTTCGAAAAAGTCTCTTGTCGTTTTTTGAAAAAAGAAAGCAATCTTCGAGCATTTCTCGAACAGATCTAATCCGTGTGTGTTTCAGATATGTCGTCACTCAATGATGAATCTCTAACAGCCGAACAACTCGAACGTATCGAACGAAATCGACAACGTGCTTTGCAACTACGCGCTAGTTCGACGAAATCTTACGAACAAAAGGCCAAAACTCTCCCCTCGACAACTCGAAAACAACAAATCGATTCTCACGCCGGTTTCTTCATCGATGACGATCCAACGTCGATCGACAAACGACCGGTGACCTACGAAACTATTCCGATTATTCATCAGCCGAAAGCCGATCAATTGGATGTTCTCGGCATGCCCTGTGACGAATGTCAAACGATATTTTTAACTTCCTATTTGTACAAACATTTTCAAGAGCCTATTTGTGATGCTTGCCGAGAGAAATACTCGATTCATGACGAACAAGATGATGAACAAGACGAACAAACGATTCGTTACAGTTTAATCACACGAACTTCAGCCAAAGACAAATATCTTCTCACAGATTACGATCTCGACAAACGTGAGCCGATTTTAAAATGTATCGAAAAGAAAAATCCGCATAATCAACGATGGGGCACGATGCGTTTGTATCTGCGTTGTCAAATTCAACGTTTAAGCGAGCAAATCCACGAAGGTAAAACCAATGAAAAAGTCGTCGAACGTGACGAAAGAAAAGCGGAAAATAAACGAAAAAAATACGAGAAAAAAGTCGAACAATTACGTTTAGACGTTCGAACAAGTCTACTAACCAAACGAGCTAAAACCGTGCATGAACACGTTTACGATGAAGCAAATATTCAATTTAATCAAGCAACTGATACATACACGAAAACATGTTTGGAATGTGGTTATCAATATGAATACGAAGAAATGTAATTTAGTGACATCTGTAATTCGTGGTAAAAACAAAATCGATCCAAAAAAGAGAATCATTTTATTTACTATCTAATCATATCGTTTCTTTCATCAAGATACTAATTCCAGTCATTGTTTTTCTTTTTCGTTTTGCAGATTGATCTTTTTGTGTTTTTCTTGTGAAATTTAAAAAAACAGAAATGGAAAGTGGAGATTATAATCAACAACCACAGCAGCAGCAGCAACAGCAACAAGAAATTAAACGAACACGTCGTGTTGATTATCGATTTTTAGTTCCATCTCGTGATGCCGGTGCAATTATAGGCAAAGGTGGAAAGACGATTCAAGAATTTCGTTTAAAACATCGTTGTCAAATACAAATGGCCGACTGTGAAACGCCCGAACGTGTTCTCATTATAAATGGCGATCAAACCGATGTACTCAATTGTATATCGGATATTCTTCAAAGTATACATGAAAGTCATCAACGAACAACGAAAACGGATCAATTCGAAATACGTGCATTGATACATCAATCTCAAGCCGGTGCATTAATTGGCAAAGGCGCATCGAGAGTCAAAGAATTTCGAGAAAAACGTATGTGTTTATATGTCGAAATGGATAACTATTCGATATGATATTAAAACAGGTTTGATTTAGATAATATCGATGTGAAAATCTATCCACAATGTTGTCCCGGCGGTTCAACCGAACGATGTAAGACGTTCGAAAATGAGATATCATCGAACATTTTCTGTTTGTTAGGTATTTCAATGCGAGGAAAAAAAGAAGATGTTATCAGTTGTTTGACTGAAGTCTATAGCGTGCTCGAGGGCGTACCACCACGTGGACCTTATCGATACTACGATCCATCGACATACAATGTTTACGGCGTCGGAGAGTACGGAGGCTATATGGATAATCAACAACATATACGGGCTAATAATCCGTAAGTAAATCCACGTTCATCGATTTTTGAGTCATCCATCGATTTTTAAGTTATGTTCAACAACAACAACAACAACCCTATCCCGATCGGTATCCAATGTTGCCACAAAGTGGACATGTAACTACCACTCAAGTGACTATTCCAACTGAATTAGCCGGTAAACGAAACCAATCGTTCGTTTTTTTTTTATTGAATATTCTTGTTTGTCAGGTATTATCATTGGCGCTAAAGGTTCGAAAATATCTCAAGTTCGTCAAGAATCAGGTGCATCAATTAAAATCGATTCGGAACCCATGCCCGGTACGAACGATCGTTTGATAACTATAACGGGTAATCCAAGTCAAATCCAACAAGCCCAATTTCTTCTTCAACAAGCCGTTCGACAATCAGGCCTGTGGAATCAATAAAATCTACATTCGATTTCATTTTGATACACATCCGTTGATTTCATTCTATTTTGTTTGTTTGTTTTTTCTTTTCGTTTTTAAAAATCTGATTGATTTCGTGCGTTGTTTTTATTCTTCCGTTGTTTCTTTTTTTCTTCGACTTCGGAGAGAATATACAGAGAAGGTGAGGCAGAAAAAAAAGACAGAAGAACGAAATAAAGATATACAAAAAGATTTATTGTTTTTAAAGTTTTTTTTTTGTTTTATTTTTGATTGATATATATGTACAGAAAGAGAGAATATGAAAGCACACATACACCGATATGAAAAGAAGAAGAAGAAAAAAAAACGTTTTTCTCACGCAAAATCACCGGACACAAGAAAAAAAAACATATATTTATATGTAAATAGTCGACTATACTACAAAATCGATTGATAATTATGTTGATTTTTGAGAATATAAATTTTCTATTTCGTTTATTGTCGATTCAACGAATCCATCGGTATTGCCCGCTACTCGTTGAGCTAGAAGACAAAACGAGAAATGATTTCGAATTGAAAGAGTAAAAGTTGATTTCTTACGATATTTGTTTTCGATTAAATGGTCAAGCGTAGCTTCTAATGATTGTTTCCCGTTGAATTCCGATTGTTGAAGTATAGCAAATTTAATCGATGCAATAATGTCGATTAACGCTTCTACGAGAACAAAAACAAACAGGGTCAGGTCAACTCAACTCGAATCATATCGATTCTTACTGTGTTCTTCGTTGAGTCCGTGAAGTTTGAGTTTATTCGATTCATGTTGCGCTTTTTTTCTCAACCGACACGTTCTAAATTGAAGAGTTTTTGGTTTATTATTGTCTCTTCGAAATAAATAACAAAACGAACTTGCTAGCGAGTTTATTTTTCTCTTTCTTAACTTCAACTGAATCATTCGGTTGAGTCGTTTGATGTTCAGCATGATAAATCCCGTGATAGAGTGACGATGTGTTCTTCAATAAATCTCGAATTTGCTTTCCTAGCTGATAGAGTTTCGTTGGATTCGGTGTCACGTCATTTCCATCGCCTTTACGTAGTTTATTCAACGCTTGACCGCCGTTTGTTTGCGTTAATTTGATTTGATAGACCGGATCGCTGAATTCTCGATGTAAATGTGGATCTCGTTCTTTTAAATACAACATTCGTTTGGTTTTCGGGCCTTTCGATTGAACGTTGTATTTCCAGAATCGAGGCGGTGATGAGCTCCGTTCGGACACTTTCGAATAGTCGATTGACGTTGTTGTTTCATCATCGGATGTATTATCATGTTCAGCGATTAAATCCGACGAGTTCTGTTCGATATCCGACCAGAGATCGGCGTCGTTTTGCTGTTCAACGGTGCCCATTGGACTCGTTGGATCGTCTTTGATATTGTCGACGAGTGAAAGACATTTGTTCGATTGATTGATCGAGTACAACGTCTGTTGAGAGAAAACCGACGGGGTATTTCGAAAGAGTCGTTGTCGTTGTTGTTGATGGTGATTCTCGACTTCGGAGAACGAGGTCGACACGGGCCGAGGACCGTCGGTAAACATCCAGTTTAGGTTTGTTGTCGAGCTCGATTGCGATGGTTGTTCGTAGGCAGGCGGTGGATTGACGGGCGTTGAGGTTTTGAACGGAAACGGTACGAACGATTGAGGAGGGTACAGCGATGGTCCGTCGTTCATGCTCGCCGATCGGAATCGTTTGACATCGTACGGTCCGAAATCGGTCGAAACGTAAGGCGGCGGTTGGGACGTGTTCGAACGGTAGAATTGAGGAAATGAATTGACATTCTGTGAACTTGTTGTGGAGTTGTTGTTGAAGGAGAGTGAAAGACCGTTGAAATTTAACTGTTGAGAGAAACTGGACGAGGCCGAACGAGGCGGCTCGAGTAGGTCCGAAAGCGAGTCGAGATCGAGATCGATCGGCGTCGACGATAGTGGATCGTCGTCTTCGTGCTTCATGATTTCATCGATTTCACTGCACAGATCCGATGATGACGGATTCTTCAGATTGGGATCGAACATATCTGTTAGATCGCTCATGATTTCAATCTGAAATAGTTGTTTTTCGAAATCGAATGACTCGGACTGTGTGTTTGTTTTTTCCTTTCTCTTTCATACGTACATGTAAACATGCGTTGTTCTGTAAGATAGGAGAGAAAAAAAACAAAACGAACGAAGAAGAAGAAGAAGAAAAAAACAAAAAAATACGAGCCAGCTAGCTAATTATTTACTTACTTGTTTTTTCGAATCAATCCTACTACAACAACCATTGTGCACGATAAGGACATTCAGTAGAAAATGTCATGTGTACTCATCTATAAGATATTATCTCCCTTACAGAACAGAACAAGAAACGAGCTATATTACTTCCTGAGACAACAACAACAGCAAAAAAAATAGGCAAAGCAAAGCGGGCTCTCTATGTACACACTCCTCATTTCGAACAATCAAACCTGATTGTGACCTTTCAGTCAATGTTTGGGTGTGGTTGACTAAAAAGCATCCATTGAAAGAAATGAATTGAATTCTAATAGATTGTTTTTAGTAATAATAAAAAAATAGAAGTTTTTTTTTCTTCTTCTGTTCTTCTCATTCGTTGCTCGTTCGATCAATCAGCGAGTAAATCGAGGTCGAACGAGCCAATTTTCAAAATGGCCGATTTGCCTTTCGATTGGTTGACGTTTGTCAGGTCGCTAGAATCAACGTCGATGCATCGACGAAGCTAGCGCCATTTGCTAACAAATAATAGCGTCATTCTTCATTGACGAATGTCATTCATGCTCTTTCTTTACTCAAAAGAAGACAATTCGTGTTTGAACTCGATCATATGAACTCAACTCCTGCCAACAGTGGCAGTTTGGTAAGACTGAATTTCATATCCAACGAACTAATATGTCTTGTGTGTTTTCAAGGGTCTGAATACCATTGTTTCAACTCTTGTACAAAATTCATCAACGTAATCGATCGTTTTTTGTTTTATTTCGAAATCGATTTCTTGTTTTTTAGTCGATCCCCATCGACAACTATCGTTTCGAATATTCAAAACGCTTCATCACCCATCAATCTCTTTGCTAATCTCCCCAGCGGAACCTTTTCGAATAACAACAACAACAACAATTCAATTGTTGCCAATCCAGGCCAATCAACCTCATCGGTAAATCTCGACCGACTAATAAACAAAATCAATTTTCTTGACAAATTTTGCTTTCAGCGACTAAAAGTGGAGGATGCACTTAACTATCTCGATAGGGTAAAAAACCAATTTGCGCTTCAGCCGCAAGTCTACAATCAATTCTTGGATATTATGAAAGAGTTCAAATCACAAAGGTACAATTCGTTTTTTTTTCATTTGCAAATCATTTGAATTGTTTTTTTCGTTTTTAGTATTGATACACAGGAAGTTATCAATCGTGTGTCGACACTCTTTCATGGTCATCCGGATTTGATTGTTGGTTTTAATACCTTCTTGCCACCGGGCTACAAAATCGAAGTCAGCGACGAACATCACGGATATATTCAAGTAACACATCCGTCGTCTCGGACTGAATCGATCGCCATCGGTGGCATGCCAAGTACGACCTATAATCTCTCGATAACAACGCCGACAGCAACCTATCGGCAAACAGCGAATCTGTTGAGTCAAGACGTCGAAGAATTGGATCTCGTTCAGCAAACAGCGCATTCGACATCGCAGGCTGTCAATGCGTTGATTTCAGCAGCAACACCGCTGCTAACTTCGTCGACAAAACCAAATCCGAAACTATCGACAGTGAATGTCAATTCATCGAATCAAACTGCGCCTGTTGATAAAAGTTCGAGCGGACAACCGGTCGAATTCAATCATGCGATTAATTATGTGAATAAAATTAAAAGTCGTTTTCATCAGTAAGAAATTTTCGAATTTTTCTATTCGAAATTATTTTTCTGTTGTAGAAGTCCGAATATTTATAAAACCTTCTTGGAAATTCTCCATACCTATCAAAAACAACAGAAAGACGCCAAGGAAATGTCAAATTCGAATTCATCACCGATTGTTCTCTCAGAAACCGAAGTCTACGCGAAAGTAGCACAATTATTTACCAATCATGATGATCTTCTCAAAGAATTCAGTCAATTCTTGCCCGATGCTACACAACAGACAACTGTAAGAAAGTCTAATCGCAATGTTTGATCTAAATTTCTTTTCCAGGATCGATCGAATTCCATTTCGGACATTCTCTCCTCATCCGGCAGTTCAACATCGCCGATGTTCATCTCTCAACAACCAACACCGACGCCAACACCTCGTCTAATCATCAACAATCCCGTTCCATCAACAATCACAACGACACCAACATCATCGTCATTCCTCACGATCAATAATAATTCGAATTCGACGGGTCTTTCAATGATTTCATCGACTCCATCGATCACCGTGCTCACATCAGCCGCTGTCAAAGAAGAACTTCCTCGGCCCGTTTCACCCAAACGAACAATGACTAATCTACCAACAAAACGATCGGCATCAACCTCGAAATCGCCCGCCCCTTCAACAAGCACCACGACAACCAAAAAGAAACGACTGACTCTAACAAATAACATCCAAACAGTCTCGCCAACCATCAAACAAACGAACAACAACGAAAGACAAACTAGACAAACGATTTCCATCGACGATACTCTCTTTTTCGAAAAAGTAAAAAACGTTCGAAAATGAATTCGAAATCAAATCGTTACATTTCAGGTTCAAAAATCACTTCGAAGTCCATTGGTATTCGATAATTTCCTTCGTTGTATTCTTCTCTACACCAAACGCATCATCACTCGAAACGAACTCTTCGAATTAATCCAATCGTATCTCAAGTAAAACTACTTTGTTGATATTTTTGAAAACAATTCTCTCTCGTTTTCAGTCACGTTCCCGAACTCTACAAAACCTTTCAGGATCTCATCAATCAACGCGAGCCCACCGATATCATCATTCCCAAAAATATCTACGATCAAACCGACGCTGACAGCATGTTAACCATCGGTAAAACCTTCAAATCCTCTCATTCTCCTTTCATTTTTTCGTCTTTTCAGACTACGGTTCGTGTTCTCAACACGGCACAAGTTACCGCTCGGTGCCTCGTTCGTACATTCCGCCGTTGTGCAGCGGCCGTACGTCGTTATGCAAAGAAGTTCTCAACGATCATTGCGTTCTATTTCCAACTTTTACCGATGAATCCTCATCGGTTGCCTCGAAGAAGAGCGTGTTCGAAGAGCACATGTACAAAATCGAAGACGAACGATTCGAACTTGACATCGTCATGGAAGTCAATCTCAGTGCAATACGAGCTCTCGAAAGCGTTCAATTACACATGAGTTCAATGAACAATGATCAGTTGAATCATTTTCAATTAGACGAGCAATTAGGTGGCAATTCGAATGTTATACAAAAACAAGCGATTCAGAGGATCTACGGCGAACGAGCCAATGAAATCATCGATGGACTCAAACGGAACCCGAAGGTGGCCGTTGGCATCGTGCTGAAACGATTGAAAGCCAAAGATGAGGAATGGCGTGAAGCGAAGAAGAATTTCGAACGATTTTGGAAAGAACAGAGTGAAAAATACTATTTGAAATCGTTGGATTACATGGGCATCAATTGTAAGAATATCGATGCACGAATCATTCGGAATCGACATTTACTTACGGAAATCGAGAATATCAAAGAAGAACGTGATCAACAAACATCGAATCAACCTCATTTAGCTTTTCGGTATGATGATCTGTCGATACTCGACGATGCTGCGTCGTTAATTGTGTTTCTCGTCAAACGACAGATGACGTTTGGCAAAGAAGATAAACAAAATATTAAGAAAATTATGTATCAATTTCTGCCGGACTTTCTGTTTACACCGCGAGGGGAACTGAGCGATGATGAAGAAGACGACGATGAAGATGAGAACAAACGAGAGAAGAAATCTCGACCGACACGACATACGGATACCAATCGACGACGAAATACCGATTCGTTAGCATCGAAACCTCGACAAATCGCACAAGAATATCAAAAACCAGTAGGAAAATCTCAAGGTTTTTTCTTGTTTTAAAAACTAAAACTCGATTTCTTAGGATGATATGTTTCATTTGTTTTTCGTCAATGATAATTATTACTATTTCTTTCGTCTTCATCAACTCCTCTGCGAACGTTTGCTAAAAATGTTCCAACAATCGGTCCGTTTGATCGAACAAGAAAATCAAATCAATGACAACAATAAAAATCGACAAGCATCGGTCGCCACTCTCCTTCGACTCGTCAATCGACGTAAGACACAAACACTGAAGCATTTAGCAGAGAAATCGATTGAATTTTGAGGAGAACAAATTAAATGATCAGTTTATTACGTGAACTGTCAGTTAGAGTGTTTATTTTTTGGCAGTAGAACAAGAAATTTTGTCCGTTTCGACTTTTTTACTTATTCTTTCATCTGATTTACTAGTGATTCACCCTTCGTAATGTATTTTAAAAAGTTCGAGTTTTACTGATAGTTTCACTCTTTTTACTGATCGATTAATTCCATTTTTTGCAGTGATTTTGAATTGATTCTCATATTTATTTGCTGAAATTTGAGATTTGACATGTTCTTAAGTAAAAGTCCTAATAAGAAATTGTTAAACCTCAAGAAGAAACACTTCATCCATTAATCTACTTCTTATTTTTAATAGCAAATATTCCGGTTGATGATTATTATCCTGTCTTTCTCGATATGGTTCGTAATTTACTCGATGGCAACATGGATAGTTCATCGTACGAAGACTCTCTACGTGATATGTTCGGTATTCACGCGTATATCGCGTTTACAATGGATAAAATCATTCATAATTGTGTTCGACAGGTTTGTTGAAATGATTTGTTTTGATTTCTGCATTGATTTGAGATTTTTAGCTTCAAGCTATTGTCACTGATGAGTCTTCGGATGCCATCATGAGACTCTATTCTCGAACGAATGGAACAGTTGGTCTCGTCGAAAATCTCTACACGCCGGCACAACAAAGTTCTGAAGCTGCCTATCAAAGAGAAATGGAACCTTATGCCGATGTCAATCGATTGTTTCGAATTTGTTCGGTAAAATTCTTTTTCTTCATCTTCGAATCGAATCATTGATCTTGTTTTTTTTGTTTTCGTAGTTTAAAAATGATCGTCGTGTAACAACGAATTTAATCGTAATCGATTCATCGGACGATGAAGATGACGAGAGAATATCGAAGACTTGGACAGATTATGTCGAAAATTATATCAAAGAGAATGAAGGCAATCATGATGAAGCCATAACTGCACGAATAAGATCGAAATTGAAGAGAAATCAACGATTTCTAAATCGAAATCTTCGAAAACCAACTGATATGACCGACCGATCGTTGACTGAAGTTGTGACGACGACAACGAATGACTATTCTCGAGTCGATGCAAAACCATTGAAACGAAAGCCCTATCATCGAGCAGGATTTCATTTCTTTAAAAAAGGATCGATTCGATCGAGTCGAAAGGTAAAATTATAGATTGAAAAGCTCGATTTGCAAAAAAAAATCATTGATTTTAGAATCACAAACGTTTAACTCTCGAGCAATACGCTCGTTTCTCGAAATATTATCAAGATTGGTCAACAAAAAACCTCTCGAATGCCGATGTCGATCCATTTCTAAGCACGTCTGTTGATCCAACGATTCAATCAATAGCATCAACTGATCCTACTCATCCACCCTATCGTCAATATCGAAAATACGAATAGATTTGCTTTGTTTTCTTCTTCAAAACATGTGTCCGTGATAGTCTGCCTTCCAGTCATTGTATATATTCGTATATATCATTGACACGTGTAATTTTTTTTTGTACATGCTGAATTATTATTATTCTTAAGAAAACAACAAACAATATGAGTCATAAAGAGAAAATGAATCATCGTTTTTGATGAGTTGTGCAAGAAGTCAAAAAGATCATTTGAAAGAAAATGTTTAAACTGTCAACATACTCTTGGTGCTGTTGGTTAGTATTGCTATGAACACTTTCGAGATTAATGAAAAGATCCACTTTGGAGAGATGTTACTGTAGTAAAAAGTTTAATGATTTGTTTTGTAGGTGTCATGTGCCGCTGGCGGATGAGGATCATCCGAGAGCGTCTGTTCGTTCGTTAACTAGCAAAGATACGGCATTGATTGTGTATCGAGATCGTCGGTTAGTAGACAAAGAGAATTTGAAACATCTTCGATTTGTTTGTATGTCTGATACGCACAATCAAATCGATCGAATTGAGATACCCGATGGCGATGTTTTTGTTCATTGTGGTGATGCTGTTAATCACCGAACGAGTTCGACAGATATCGTTCGATTCAATGAATTTGTTGGTCAATTACCGCATAAATATAAATTATTCGTCAGTGGCAATCATTGTGTTTGTTTGAATGCGAATCAACCGGGACGAAGTCAGAAATTACTGAGCAATATGACGTATCTACAAGATCAATTGATAGAAATCGAAGGAGTGAAACTCTACGGTAGTCCGTGGCGACCGGGACGTGGTTGTTGCTATCGATCTGAAGCATTTGGTTATAATTCAATGAAGATTCGAGCGGATAAATGGTCGAATATTCCATCGAATATTGATTTTTTACTCACACACGGTCCACCGTATAGTATTCGAGATGGTAATGCAGGTTGTCCCGATCTACTCGATGAGATTGTCGAACGAGTACGACCTCGAGTTCATTTATTCGGACATCAACATAATTGTCACGGTGCAAGTTTATACTCAAGTAAAAACAATCAAGAATTAGAACTGAACAAAATCAATCCCGATACGAACGACATTCTTTTTGTTAATCTTGCAATTCATCAACGTTCACGGCTCTCAACACCTGTCATCATCGATTATTATTACGACTAATCTTTCTTCAGTTTCGAGCAAAATAAAACATAAAGAATCTGTCATACGATCTAAAAACAACTCCATCTAGTCGTTTTGTGTCATTGGCTATGTTTGACAGGAATATGATTCATATAGATATTCGAATGGAAAGGAAAAGGGTCTTTGAGTAAAATATTAATGTTTAAACGATCGACGTATATTTGGTGTTGTTGGTAGGAAATTGTATTGTTTTCGGAGGATTTTAATTTGTAATTTCTAGTCTACGTGGATGCCACATTCAACCAAGACCGCATCATCCTACAGCCAATCTTCATCATTTAACCTATGTGCCACATAATGAAACCGACGCTCAAATCACAACGAATCATACGATTCTGAAGCAAGGCTTAGGTACTGAACAAGATCCGTTTATTGTCTATCGAGATTCGAGTTTAATCGAACGAACCGATTTGAAACATCTTCGTTTCGTTTGCATATCCGATACGCACAATAAAATCGATCGAATACACATTCCAAATGGCGATGTATTCGTACATTGTGGTGATGCTGTACATTATCTAACGAGTTCGAGAGATCTCGTTCGATTCAATGAATTCGTCGGTCGATTACCACATCGACACAAGATTTTCATCAGTGGCAATCATTGCATTTGTTTAAATCCTCAACGACCTGATTTAACTCAAGCTATTCTTAGTAATATGACGTATCTTCAAGATCAACTGATCGATATCGAAGGAGTAAAGATCTACGGAAGTCCATGGCGACCTCGTCGAGGTTGGATCTATCCCGCCGAAGCGTTCGGCTACGATGCCACTCGTATTCGGCACGATATTTGGTCGAAAGTACCGACTGATCTCGATTTTTTACTCACACACGGTCCGCCGTTTAGCGTTCGAGATTATCATCCTCTCACCGATGTTCGAATCGGTTGTCCCGATCTGCTCGATGAAGTTGTAACACGGATTCGTCCGCGTGTTCATCTCTTCGGACATATGCATACAAATCGAGGTGCTAGTTTATATCGAAGTGAAGACAACGAACAGCTCGAAGGTGCGTCCTACGATCCCGAACAACACGACATTCTATTTGTAAATCTCGCTATACTTCAAGGCAAAACACTCGGTCAGCCAGTCGTTCTCGATTACTACTATTTGCATCAGGCTTAATTTATTTCGAATAAATACAAAAACAAATTATCACAGTTTATACGTTTGCTTATTGGTCGACGAGCGATGCTCGAAGGGCTTCACGCATCATTGCGTCTTCGTCTTGCTCGAAGTTGACATAGGTTTCTAGAGACGAAAAAATTTTCGAACAAACTAACGAATAGAATTAATAAAAAACTACCGTATTCGAATCGATGACGAGATTTAATATGTTGGTAGATGTTCGATGAGACAATCGTCTTATCACCCCAAGGCATCGATGCACAGATTGGACTAAATTTCGAAAAAGAAAATATCATTTCAGGACAAAATGCTCGTTCTACCAAATACGATGTTGATCTTCGTCTCGATGTCGTTTTTTGATATGTTGTCGAAGATGCATGAGAGTAAAACTAAAACGATCGAATTTCGAAGAGATTTTGTTTTTGTTTCTTTTTACTTGGCTCGTGGACAGAATGGACATTGAAATGTCGAACGGTTTTGTCCTTTTTGTGCTTTTTGCAGGGCTTGTGCTTGTGAATCGGACAGTCGATGATTCGTTGCAAATCGATCGGTTTTATTATCTCGATCGATTTGACAAACATCTGAATGCTGTCTGAGTTCGGAAAGTTTGAATTTTAATTCACAATTTGAACATGAAACCGTTAGTTGACTCATTCTAGTTTCTAATTCACGATATCGAACGTAACCAAATGATTCTTGTCGACAGATAGCACAGAGAAAACATTGAGTCGGCTGATGATGATGAGTCGAATACGAAGAACTATTCTCTCGAAACGATGATTGAGCATTAGCAGCATCGGCCGAAGATTTTTTCAAACCAATAACACAATTTTGACAATACGTATGCGGACACGATAGACTAACCGGTATGTGAAACGGTTCTCGACCTAGAATTTCAATAAACGAAACTTATTTTTGTCTTTTCACAATTCAACATACAAATACTGCACGTATAATCTTCTAAATTCACCGTCGTTTGACTCTCCATCAACGAAATCTAAAAAAAAACAAAAAAAAAACAACAAATATTCGTATATAGATAGATGGGTATTTTTGTTTCTTTTTATTTTCAACCAATACATAAATGACTCGAAATAGATGGTGGTGTGGTATATAACACGGAAATTGTCCGTCAACTAATGTTTTTCAACTGTTGCTTCGCAAAAAGTTTTATATTAATTAAGCTAACAAAGGAGAGAAGAAGAAAAAAAAGCGAGATTTTGTAATACCGACTGTTATATGTCCTTCTTTCGTCGTTCGATTTCTCTTCTTCTTCTCTGATCGCCTGTTGTTGACAGAAAGTGACAGGCATGTATAATTCATTTAGTGTCTTAGGCAAATGGAAGAGAACGAACTGAGCACTTAACTAAAGAGTTTTTTTTTTCTTATTAATAGGAGATAAAAAAAAACAAAAACCGAATGAACTCAAATGAATCGTTCAGTGAGAATAATTTCGATGATAGTGGACTGATTATTTCCGTTCTCGAACCAAATTCCAATGATACTCATACGCGTCATTATCGTTGGCCAGCACTGTTTCTCATATTCTTCTCGATATCGGGCATACTCGGTAATTTATTCGTTTGGTTAGCCATTGGCACTGAACGTCGATTACAAAATCGAACCAATTGGTTTCTATTTTCATTGGCACTCGCCGATATGATTGTTTCAGGTGTTGTTATACCATTTGCAGTTGTTAAAGAATTTATCGGTAAAGAATTGCAAAATATTTTCTTTTGGTATAAAAATATTAATTACTTTAGGTCATTGGATATTAGGCACAGTTTTATGTGATCTATGGATATTTTTAGATGTTTGTTCTTGTACATCATCTATAATGCATATTGTTGTTATTTCTATCGATCGTTATTTAGCGATTAAAAATCCTTTAACACTTCGTTCGCGTCAAGATAAACGTCAAATATGTCCTTTAATCATACTTATTTGGTTCATAGCGATTGTACTATCATCGCCAATAATTATTCTCGGTATTAGTAATCCTTATAATATACTTATTAATAATCAATGTTTAATAAATAGTCAAATTTTTGTTATCTATGGTAGTGTTGTATCATTTGTTATTCCACTTACGATTGTTATTGTTATGTATGCATTAACTATTCATGGATTAAAAACACAAATACGACAAAGTCAAAGTCAATATGCTCATACACAACTAACACAAACAAAACCGTTTCTACGTCGACAAACAGCAAGTACAAATGCTCTATCAACTATACAACAAACGAGTTTTGATCTAAGTCAAGAAAGTTTAAATTCAATTTTCAAAAAACTTTCCTATGAAAGTCATTATCAACCTGACGATATGTTCATGAAAAGTCCATTGTGTCAACATTGTAAACGCGAACGAACTTCTCTGATTCGAATGCGTTCGAATTCGACACGTCGACCTCGTCCCATATCATTTCCCGTCGCTGTTAATTCACGTCAATCATCGTTGAATAAATTGAATTCGATGAAACGACCTTGGCGTCGATCGACACTCGCATCCAATCTCGCCGCCACGCGCGCTAAATCATTAGCAATTCGAAACGAACGAAAAGCTGTGAAAGTGCTCGGCGTTGTTTTCTGTGTTTTTGTTATTGCTTGGTTTCCATTTTGTATATTAAATCTTGTTCAAGGCTTTTGCAAAACTTGTTCGATTAATACCAGTATACTCGATGGCGTTGTTTGGCTTGGTTACGTGTCATCATCGGTCAATCCCGTTGTTTATACGATATTTAATCGAAATTTTCGTTCGAAATTTTGGACACTTATCAAATGTCATTGTTTATATAAAACCGATCGACAACGACAATTATCCTACTATCAAAGTCATGCGTCCGTGCACGGCTCGAGTTTATACCGAACAAATGGTTTCAAACAAGAGGATATCCGACGGTTTAATAACGCTCGACAGCCGATTTTGGTTTAAGTTTTCGTGCCATTTCTAAATCAAAAATAAAATTCGACGTATCTTTCATCGAGAGATCATTTATCATCATCAACACTCTCAAGGCATAAATGTCAAAAACAAAATCTATTTATCTATATATGATAACACTTACCGAGATCGAGAAAAAAAAGAACGAATATCAAAAGCACAAATGAGTACGACATCCATCGGAAGTTGAAAGAGATAGATTGTTTCGGCATATGTTCGTAATCGGAGATGAATATCAGTTTCTGTTGCTCATTAAAAACGAAACAAGTTCGACTATCAATCTTAGTCATTTCTATTGAACAGAAAGAAGAAGAAGAAGAAGAATCGAAATCATTTCTTCAAATTTCATTTTAACAATGAGTACACGGCCAGTAAACGTCACTGTTCCAGCTACTACAAACGCAACAGCAGCTAAACGAACGCTATTCAATGTTGCGCTGTCGATTGCTGCCGTTGGTTCCGTTCTCGTCAGTGTTATTCTTCTCTTTCAAGGTGGATTAGCTCTTGGTGAATTTCGATATTTCATCGATATCGGTCAACATCCGTTACATATCACATCATCAGTTATTCTTATTCTTGGTCTATTCGCCATTCTTGCATTTGCTATTCTCTCATTTGGTT
>ERZ778019.2258-NODE-2258-length-19543-cov-5.860940_pt1 | contig 19543 bp, 15 predicted proteins | sample MGYA00375749_ERZ778019 | MGnify/ENA primary metagenome ERZ778019 (study PRJEB29350, sample SAMN05389821) | bioreactor metagenome | isolation source: Ammonium sulfate bioreactor | place: South Africa: University of Cape Town | collected 2014-03-17 ... | reverse complement strand
TGTAGCTAAAGATGAAATAGTTACAACCAAGAAATTAGAGTATGAAAAATTACCGATACCAAAGGTGTGTGATAATCAGTTATGGACACTTATGAATACTTGTTGGCATAGAAATCCTGATCAACGGCCATCATTTGATGAAATCAAACGAGACCTCGTGTCTATGAATATTATCGATATACCAGCTGACTTAATCACGGAATCATCACATAGGTTGAGAAAATAAGGATTGAGCAATGAAATATTTTAATTTTCTTTAGAGCACAACTACAATGCAAGTACGAACTTGATCGTGATGTTAAAATTGGAAGAAAGTTGAATAAAGGTTCACCTGCAATCTACGAAGCTGAATGGATTGTAGAAGATCGAGAACCAGTTATTATTATTGAACAAAATAGTATACCTTCAGAAGATGAACAATTATTTTATACAGCATTCAAAAAGAATAAACATATTGTTCATACTTATGGATATGTTGGAAATGATCGTGGAACAACAATGATTTTACAAGAACGAGCACCATTCGGAAGTTTGCAAAGTTTATTAAGAAGTGGACAGTTTCGACCAACATTAGCTGTTCTACTTCAGATATTCATACAAATTATTGATGTAATGGTTGACATTATAGGTGCAGGACTTGTTCATGGTGATCTTCGTTGTGAGAACGTTCTTGTTTTTGAAATGCATCCAACTGATCCAAAGCAAAACTTGGTGAAATTATGTAATTTCAGTCTAGCTCATAAAAACGATCCTACGATTGTTGATAATCGTCGATTGAACATTCCAGTTCGTTACTGCGCGCCGGAAATTCTTCGTAGTGTTGGTCGTTCAAATTATTCTGAATACTCCGATGTTTATTCAATGGGTGTGTTGATGTGGCAAGCTCTTTCAAACGGAGGAATTCCCTATGAATCATCGATAACTCAGGCGGAAGTGCATCAACGAAAACTGAATAAAGAGCTTTTACAGCGTCCATCTCATGTGCAAGCCAACCTTTGGCAAATCATTGTGGATTGTTGGTATAATGAGATAAATTGCCGATTTCAGTTCGAACAGATAAAGATTCGTTTATCTCAAGTTCCTCCTGCTCCGTGAGTGAATCACTATCATTAACATATAATCGAATAATCGACGTTTAATTTAGACCTATTCGTACCATACCTTGTCAATCGTGTAGAAAAGAAATACCGGAACACGAAATGGCAACTCATCTGGTATGAATCACAATCATTTTTCTAGCAAAATATTGACTTTTATATTATAGAAATCATGTAAACAACCACTACCACACAGAAAGGATCACACTAATCCTGGGTTCATACGCGATGAAGAAGTGCCGGTCCCAGTAAGATAGAAATCTCCACGTTGACTACTAGCTTGGAATTACTTTTTACAGACACCACCTCCGCGTGATATTCATCGTTCTCCAAAAACAAATAACAAGTATTTAATTTAAAAAAAAAATATTTAAAAATATAGATTATTTTATTCACTCGTTTAGGCGACGTCACTCACCAGATAGACGTGAAGTCGGCACCACCATTAAATATACTTTGTGTGCTTATTGTTCTGAAAAGGTCGTAAATTTAACTGAGCATTTAGTAAATAGAATCATTTCCTATATAGACTATATACGGATTATTTTCTATTTTATCTTTTAAAGAAAACATGTCTAGTGGCACAGCAATTTGTGACTATACGAAAGTATGTCGAATAGACAAACAATCGCTGCTCAGATCATAATTTTATTACTATATTTAGACCACCAGTGAGTGTAGTTCCTCCTACACAGCCATCTTCAACAGTAAGAAATCTAACGGTAGCAGATCCACCGGAATCTAAGTATGTAAATACTTATTAAAAATGTTTTTTCCTATTTTCTAATTTGTTGTAGATCGTTTTTCCGACGACTTTGCTCATGCTTCTGTTAATAACCTGGAAAGAGTTATGTCGAAAAAAACCGAATAAATTTATGCAAAGTTTTTTAATATCTTTTTCTTTAAACTTTTGCTTTTTATTATAACAAGTAATTGTTTTCTACAAGAAAATATGTTCATTCGTAAATGAAACTTCTTTTTCATGTTGTTTAATATAATTCTCTTGAGTTCGTTTGATCATGTTTATTTGGAGATTGATATCATCGATTTCATAAATGTCATCCATTATTCGAAACATGTCTGAAACACTAATTGGAATGCCAATTGATATTGCTTTTTCTTGTTCTGTCATATAATCATTCTTTAAATTAGATAACTTTTCGTATATAGTCATATTGAGACAGTTTTGTTCTTTTTGAGAACAAATTTCATTCTCTTCGGCAATTATTCGTTTCAAAGCTGGTAATAAAAGATCAGTTTTCTTTAGTACACTAATAATATAACCATAGAATTTACCAAATTCCAAAATAGTCTTTCGAAGTTTCGCGAAATTTTCTTTGTATTCACTCAACATTAATCCATCATTCGATTCAATCAGATTATAATGAAGTTTGTAATCGACAATTACATGTTTGAATTGTTCACAATTGCATTTATCACATGAATCTGACAATCTATGCAAGTCATCAGGATAGATTGCAATCTCAGCAAATGATTCAGGATTACGTTTACATTTATAACAAATAGTCAACGGTTCAGAGACAGTTTCCGGAGATAATTTAATTAATTTTGATGAATTTTGATTTAATAAAACCATATTTCGAAGAGTATTTCGTGTTGTTTCCAATAATGGCCGAATGAGTTGTTTCATTTGTAATTGAAGACATTCCAATGAATGCCATTCCTTTTGTGAATAAGGTTTTAATATATTACAAATATAGTTAATTAGATCATTGGATACTTCAGATGATTTCTTCCAACTTTGTTCATAATCTTTGCGTTGATACGCATCAAATTCAATTCCATTTCGTGATGCAATTAAATATCGCAATGCTTCACTATCGAAGCAGAATGTGTTTCTTTTTTCGAATTTAATACCTTTATTTGGTAGATCAGCAAGCATTTTTCGAAGTAGAGGACCTGTGTTACCAGGAGCATAGAAAGTCGAACGAGTATTGGTAAAACAAAAGACAATACTATGATGAGCATTTTCGCCAATAAAATTTAATAAACGAGTAAAATATGAGCGGAGAACAATAGTTAATCGGGATTCATTAGGTTTTAATAGAATACAAATTGCATTCAAATGAGATAAATTGCTAATATAAGATATAATACGTTCCATATTCGTATCATCTTGTTCGAGTCCTCGTGTATCACCCATACCAGGTGTATCGATAATTCTTAATCTAGTTTGATCACTAATTGAAAAAACATATGATCTACAATGTTGAGTGACAGATTGACCAATATCATTGTGATTTTCATTGGAATCGACATCGCCGAAATGAACAGTTTTTTCTTCAAAATTATCACCAGTTGTCACGAGAAATGAAACAGGTAAGACTACTAAAGGTGGACTTGTACGAGCTTCTTCAAAACTACCGAATGTATAATAGTTAGCAAGTGCATTGATAAATGTTGATTTACCAACGCCTGATTCTCCTAATAAAAGAATATTAATATGATTAACATCTACATCTTTCGGAGGAAGTGGTTCCTCGACTCCTGGCATAAAAACAGGTATTACGGGAGATGATTCTGCATGATGTTCGTTATTTGTATTTATCAGATCAGATGAATCGTTTTCTGATGTATTTGATCGAGACTTTGTATACGTTGGTTCGGACTCGGATGGTACTGGAGAAATGATTGATTTTCTAGGGAATGGTCTTGAAGATTTTTTTTTGGGTTCAGAGGGTGGAGTTGGTACCAATATTCTATTTTCTGATGAACATTCTTCAGTATTTGAAACAGTTTCTGAAGCATTGGATTGTGGAGATGAAGGTCTTACTCGTGGAGCAGGCTGCGGAGGTACAGAGTTTGAATCATCTTCTGTATCTTTAGGGACTTCTGTTACGATTGACCTGTTGTGTTTTGACGGCAACTGAGAAAAGTCAGAGTTTTGCTTCGAACTATTGATAGTTGGAGCTAAATGCACATCTGATGTTGAGGGTGTTGATGAGATTGATGTCTTGACTTGCTGATCACTGTTAATCAGCTGTTGTTCTGCTATTGTGTGAACATTTGTATTTAAAGAGTTTTTCAATTCTTTTGAAGTGCCAGCACTACCTTCATTACCTGTAGTTTCTAAATGTTCTTTTTCTTCAAATTTTTGAGTATCTGCAGATAAAGTAGAGATTAAATCTTGACACGATCTTCTTATGGGACTAAATAACGTTTCTTTCATCTTCTCTTGAGAAATTTTACTCATACGAACATCTGCAATCAATCTACGGGTGTTGTCAATTTCGTCCGAGTATATTCTCTTAATATTTTCTAATTGTTGTCGAAAATCTTCGTATTGTTGATGTAGTTTCATATCTAACAATGATTTTATTTTCGAATCCAATAGCGTTTCGAGTTTTTTTAGTTGTAGTCGTAATGAAATTAAGCACTGTTTCAATATCCTAGCATTATATGGTGTCAAAGAAGAATATGCCATTCGTTCAGTAGGATAAAAAGGATAAAACCATGAGATCGAACGAAGAGTAAATTCTATGGGATGATGGCAATGCTTATTTGAACTAATATTAGCTATCTTTTGACAGAGATCAGTAAATGTTAGTTTTTGATCGAGACCGGACACATTTGAAAAGACTTTCGTAACCGTTATCTGATCAAGTTCAGTCTTTTTGTTACTTGCCGTTTCATACTCGTGCTTAATCAGTTGTTGCTTAACATTATCGAGTAAGCGATCAAATACATGCTCATTGCCAGTAGAAGGTAAGTGCAATACGATCAGAACTTGAACGCCCAATCTGATAGCTGATACAACATGAGTTATGCTAATATCGGGTATAGAAGTTGGAATATTATCTATGACGACTGTTTTAGCCAGAGCAAAAGTTTGTTCCTGGCTACAATGATAAAAATATAGATAGCGACTATTAGCATTTAAATCTGGTGAATAATCGCATACGGCATCCATGTTTAGTGCAGGTGTAATACCTAACAACATGTTTAACCATGGCTCATCATGCATTCCAATTCCACGATAAGTTTCTTCACTAAAAAAACGATCGTTTTTCATTATATCACACTAGGAAGGTTTTTGTTGAGATATATTAATTGTCGCTTTTGGACCTAATTGTAATTGACCAACTATTTTTTCTAACCTAATATCATATAAAGAACCGACAGTAATAGTTGAATCAGTAACTAGTCGACGTATGTACTCCTCTTGCAGCAGCGAATGCGTTTTGCGGAGAAATTTGGAAGATGATAACATGTTGTTGCTGAAATATCACTTTCAAAACTGTTTTTTTTGGGGCTGTAACAGAAAAACAACGAGAACAAGTTGTCACCGAATACCTTCTTATGTTGTTAACGCAGTTGTTATTTATCGTTCTTCATAAAAACACATGTGAGGAAGAACAGAACAGCAAAATTTCTCGTTTCTCTCCAATGTTTAATTGGCAAAAACACGTTTGGATTTTTCCTTTTTTCAACTTCATTTTTATTCAATTTCTCTTCGTTGTATGAAGAAAATGCAAAGAGATGTCAGACGAATATTGTGAATTCAATATAAAACCACGTCGTTCATTGCCATTTGAATCTGATCCTGATCGAGATATCAATATTTTGTTAATCGGAGAGACTGGTGTTGGTAAAACGACATTTATCAATGCATTGGCTAATTATCTTACCTACGATAATCTCAAGCAGGCGATGAAAGGTGAAATCCAAATATTAATTCCATCGATTTTCTCCGTAGCTGACGTTGAAACACATAGTCTGCAAACTATTTCTGTTGGAACAAGCGATACAAATGAAATTTGTAAAGAAAATGGTCAATCACAAACACAAGGCTGTCGAAGTTATCTATTCGCCATTGGAAATCGATATCTACGTTTAATCGATACTCCAGGTGTTGGAGATACACGTGGTGTTGAACGAGATAACATGAACTTTGCAGATATTCTAACGTATATCAGTCGTTATAAACATTTAAACGCTATTTGTATTCTTCTCAAACCGAACGATAATCGATTAACAGTTTCATTTCGATATATAATCAAAGAAGTTCTCAAACATATACACATTAATGCTAAAGAAAATATTATGTTTATTTTCACAAATGGACGAACAAGTCTGTATGCACCAGGTGCAACATCTGTACAATTAAGACTTCTATTACAAAACTTAAAAGACAATACAACACACGATGTTCCATTCGTTCGGGAGAATACATTCGTATTCGATAGTGAATCATATCGTTTTCTTGCTGTACATAAAGCTGGTCATGATATGTACATGAATGTCATTGAAACATTTCAAGAAAGTTGGCGTCGATCAGTCGATGAACTACATCGTTTAATAACAAAAATCGTTCGATGTAATTCACATCCTATTCAACTAATGAAATCATTGAATGAAGCCGAACAAATCATACGTACATTAAGTCGACCGATAAGTGAAGTTGCAACTATTCTCGAACAAAATATTCAACTAGCCGAAAAACATAAGAAGAAAATAGCTCATCAGGGACAAGATGACACATCACATCAATTACCTGAGAAAAAAGCCGAAATCATATCACTTCGACATCCACGTACGATTTGTACGAGTGATCAATGTTCAAAAGTAATCAAAGTTAATAATGAAACAAAAATCGAATATACCGTTCATTGCCATCAACGATGTCATTTGAAAGGTATCGAACAAGAAGTTATCAACAATCCAGCTTTGAAATATTGCAAAGCTATAAATAAACAAACAGGTTAGGAGAAAACAAAAAACTTCAATTCATTCATATTTTGAAAATGAAAATTTACGTAGGTCAATGTAAACGATGTAATTGTGATTGGAGTATGCATATGCATGTGACGTATGAATTTCGAAAGAGTTTATCTTTCATTGATTTAGAAGAAAAATCAATCGATCAATTGATTCCATTGATTGATCATCGTATAGCGACATTAAAGCAAGAACAAGAATATATTCAATTTATATCTGTTAAATTAGCTGTATTTCTACATATAAATTCGATAAATCCAACGAATGATGATATCATTGATTATATTAATCATTTTATTCAAGAAGAAAAACGAAAATTAAATGCTGGTGATGATACAAAACAGATTATAAATGGTCTCGAGAAATTAATTGATGATTATAGAAGTCAAATTCAATTTCTAATAACAGCATTAGATGAAAATAATTCCAACAACGAACGAAATACTATTCCAACATTGAATGATATTTTTGTATATAAAAGTCAATTATACGAATTACCCATAACAGGCAAATATATTCGTGAACAAATCAATAGTTTAAATCAGAATAAAACAAATATGATCTATGATCAAGATGAATATATTGAATTACCATTCGAAGCTAATTATTCATCAAGTATGCAAAAGTTAAAAGAAGTTCTCACTTAAACAAAGCAAATTGTTGGTTTTTTTTGTATAAATTTATATCGAATAAAGTTATGCAGGTACGATGGTATTTTGATGTCTTGTTATGTGATGAAAACGATTGAAGATCCATTTTTGAAAATCAGGAAAAAAACCAAGAGATATCCATGGTAGAAGAATGGAAATGAAATATTTTAGATCAGAAATGTAATCCTCTTGAAAACGATGTAATTTGTATTTGTCGAATGGTTTGATTTGTTGCATCATTCCAATAATGATACTTGGCGACCATGTTATTATATATAAACTTGAAATACTACATAATTGTATGGTCATACGTCGTTGTTTCGACCAATTCATTGCGCGTTGCTGACGATATTTTTGTTGAATAACTCGAGTAATCAATGTAATATTAGCTAATAACGTCAACAATATTGGCAAACCAGTATTGAAAATCCAATCATACGTAGCTAAACTTGTATTATTCGATAGATAACAAGCATAATCACCACATGTGTTTGCAGTGAAATCAAATGCTTCATACGCACATGGATAGAAAATAACTGTACCAGCATAAAAGCAAATTGGATAGATCAAACATAATGCAAGTGGTAGATAATAGAATAGATAACGTTTCCAAAGTCTATGAAATTGATTTGGATGAAAAATCAATGTATGTCGTTGCATAGAAATAATCATAACTAAAAATGCATTACTTGCATCGAGAGTAAATTCTAAAAACATCCACCATTTACAGTAGATTGTTGTTGCTGGATTAATATAACCCAAGTGAAAGAAATGTATAGGCATAGGAAGATTACAAACTAGTTGAATAATATTAACAATATATAGAATAAGTAGAGCTTGATATTGAATTTTATGAAGAATTCTTGAATGTAGAAAATAAAAAAGAAAAATAAATAGACAGAGAATAATCGATGGTATTTGTAATACCAAGAGAACATAAAATTTTATACGATGTGATAAATACCAAATACCGTTCGAAGAGACTTCCATTCAGATCGTTCGGATTTTTAAATAGTTTTGTTGAAAACGACTCAATAAAGTAGAAAGAAATAATGAGAAAATTCTATAAATGAGCATTATTAAACTTCAAAGTTAATTGTGTCAAAATGTCTTAGATAGCATTCGTTTGATAAAATAATTAAACCCTACATTCTCATTTAGATATCGGTCAGGAGTAGTTAGTGTTTAAAAGAGCATAAAAACTACATTCTTGCTTTGTCAACAAACGTCATCTTTCAACGAAAAACTCTGTTGGAAGAAAAAATAAAATAAAACTTAAGCTAGGAAGAGCAGAAAAGAAAGAAAGAAAAAGTATCAACGTGAGTTTTTTTTTGATGACATTTGCATCGAACTATAAAAGCAGTCGGTAGAAAAAGAAAAACAACAGCAAAGCAAGATTTCAAAATTTCTCATGGCTGACTCTCGTATTGCATTTACTACGACTAGCCATCGACAACCATTTCAATCAAATGCAAAACGTGATATAAATGTGCTTATACTCGGCGAAACTGGTATCGGCAAATCAACATTTATTAATGCGTTTCCTAATTATCTTGTCTTTGATACACTTGATGAGGCATGTGAAGGTACAATGCAAGCACTGATACCATCGAAATTTTCAGTTACCGATCCTGATACATTCAACACACAAAATATAATTATTTCCAAACCGTCAGACGACAATGAATCCTATCAAGTTGATGGTGAATCACAAACGCAAGGATGTAAAACTTACACTTTCCCAATTGGAAATCGATTTCTTCGATTGATCGACGCACCAGGTGTCGGCGATTGTCGTGGTGTTACGCAAGATAATCTTAATTTCGATCATATTTTTACATACATCAGTCGATATGAACATTTGAATGCCATATTTATTCTATTTAAACCAAATCAAGAACGATTAACTATTCCAATGAGATATTGTATACTAGAAACATTGAAATATCTGCCTGTTGGCATTGTCAATAATATCATATTTGTATTTACGTATGCACAAGCAACATTTTTTGCACCAGGCTCAACAACTAAATTATTACGAGCTCTATTAAACGAAATTAAAGGCGCACAAGGTACTGACATTCCATTTGATAAAAGTAATTCATTCTTTTTCGACAATGAAACATTTCGATATTTGGCCGTTCATCATGCCGGTCATCGTTTTTTCGAAGAACAGAAACCGAATTTTATTCAGTATTGGGATAAATCAATTACAGAATTAAAACGTTTGATGAAGAAACTTGTTCAATGTCCTCCATATTCAATGGAACAATTAAAATCTGTCAATGAAGCTTATCAATTAATTCGTCGACTACCACGGCCAATTGCTGAAGTGGTGAAATTTATTCAAGAAAATCTTCAATTAGGTAAAGAACACGAAAACAAACTTATGAGAGCCAATAGTGAAACACATCTCGATCAATTGCCTTCGAATTCTGCCGAAGTTCTTCGACTTCAACAACCCTGTTTAGTTTGTACGAATGATCAATGTTCGAAATTAAATGATAGAGAAAGCAAGAAAACACTTGATAACAAAGTTATCTGTCTTCAACCTTATTTTATCAGTGAATCCGAGAATGAATCTCTTAAACGTACAGCTATTCGACGAAGTCAAATTATGAATCGACTTACAGGTAAATGCCGACATTGTGACTGTGATTGGGATACACATAGACATATATCATATGATATAAAAAAACATGTGACACATGTTCGTTTAAGTGAACAACCTCGAGCACATCCATCAGATCGATTACTTGGTCGTCTTCAATTTCGAATGAAACGCTTAAAAGATGAACAAGATATTATTCGTTATATATGTACTCAATTAACCTTATATCTACAAATGAATTCAATTAGTCCAACCAATGAAGAAGTCATCGATTATATTCAATATTCAATTCAAGAACTCAAAGTAACACCAAATGCCAATGAAAAAACACGAGAATTGATTCAAGGTCTACAAAATATGATCGATGAATATCAAAAAGAAATCGAATTACTCAGAAAAGATGTGGGTAAAAATACAACCGAAGCAAAACATCTACCAACAATACACGATGTATTTGCATGTAAAGTTCAACTATGTGAATTGCCTATAACTGGTAAATACATGACAGATCAATTGAGAACATTAGAATCCCATGATCAAGACATTGATGATAATCGAGAAGAATATGTTCAATTACCGCGTTGTGCAAATAATTCAATGATTATGCAACAATTAAAACAGGATTTAGCTTGACAATAATTTATTTACAGTATTTTTTTATTTTTTTCAAACAAAAAAGTCAAATTAAAAATTTGTTACATCAGACGAATTGTCTGTTTTTTCAATTTTATCAATTTCTTCATCAGGTACTAAACTTGGATTACAACCAAATGCACCTTTAGGAATAAATGTCGAAAAGAAAATAATAAACCAAATCACTGTCATTTGTACAGCAATAGTAAAAAGAAATGCTGAATGAACAGAACCAGTTGAATTATAAACTTTATCGAGATATGATCCGAGAACAGGATTTAAAATCGCATAGATAATTATATAGGACGAATAGAGAAACGATGCTACAGCACCTAATGTAGAAATATGTTTATGTTTCGATTCTAGACGACTTAATGATGATTGAATAAACGAGTTTAAGCCAATATCATCACAAGCCGATGCAAAACCAATCGGTATGTAACTAGCTGCAACAATCCAAGCGTAAGTAATATTATTTGAAGGCGGATAGAAAAATGGAATGTACCAAACGATGAGCAGAACCGTAGCGTCTAAACGTGGCCAAGGCAAAGGTGATCGAATGAAATTACCGAAAATAAATATGAATATAGCGCCGAGTAGTTCACCGAGATTCGATGCTCCGACAATAATTTGTGACCATTCGGATTGTTCGAAATAACGTTTAGCTATTTGAGGAGCAACACCATTTTCTAAATATCGATGAGCATAAAGGCCAAGTGCGTAACATGGCCATAACCAAATAAATTTTCGATGTGAAAATATAATTTTTGCTCCGATAAAAAACGATTGAATAAAATCAATGAAACCACGATAGAGTGATTTTAAATAACCTGAATGATCATCATTTTGATCAACGGATATTTCATCATTCAGATTATTCTCATCAGCTAAACCAACTGCACTGATAAATAACCAAACAATAGCTGCAATCGTAAACATAATTGGTGTAATAATAAATGAATAATTATTTCCTAGGCGTGGTATTAAACCGAGACCAGTGGCGAATGCACCGCTAACACCAGCTATTTCATAGAAAACATGTACGACGGCATCCATTTTCTGTAATTTTTCTTGATTATCACCGACAATATCACGTGGAATGACACGTCGAATTAATTCGACCATACCGAATGCTACGCCTGTGATGCAATAAATCGGAATAATACCATTGGTATTATATTTGCCATAATATCGATAATCATGTTCGTCGATTTGAACGAAATCATGAGGTTTTATATGTCCACCTGTTGCAGCATCGACAATCATTAAAATTGCACTGAATATTGCAAAAATGAATATTGAAATCGAGAGAACAGTTCGTGTTGGCCAACGTTTAGTCAATGGAGCTATGAGAATCGATCCGAAACATTGACAAGCTTGATTAAGACCCGATAGTAGACCGACACGTTCGAATGTTCGAACAGTGAAATTACCATGATAAGCTTCTTGATCGTATCGATTTGCTGCTAAAGTAACAATCGAACCATTGAATGCTTCTAAACCGAATTTATACAGCATGATACCGATGATATAAATGAAAATATTTCGTTTCTCAATCGGAGAATAAAGTTTCCATATACGAAATATACTTGAATGCATAGTTTACGTGTTTGTTTTTTGTTAATACTAAAAGGAAATCAAATTATGAAGCATTTATACTCAAAGAAACCTGTAATAATTCTTCAATTAAATGAGAAAAAAAAGGTAACTGAGTCTGTCGTCACCTCCGCAAAACTGAGAATTCTGCATGAGATGCCAATAAAATATTCGATCGAATCGATGAGTTATATTTATAGTTCACTGTGAAAAGCAATGACTCAATTCATCGACATTTGACGCAGATTTTTCTCTCTCGCCCTCTCTTTTTTTATAACTATAACATTTTGTACGAAAAGAAAAGAAATACACCATTGAATGTATTATGTGCTTATCTTGCACATTCATCGTTTTCGTTCCTTCATAATGCCATGCACTCAATCACTCATATCTTTTTTTTCTTCTTCTTATCAAAGTAGTATTGTTAAAATCATACTGATTATATGAATACTAAATCCAATAATCGATAAATAGACTGAAACGCCTATATGTGTATTCGTTAGAGCTTTTAGAACAGTTTTCGTACCAAGATATGCCATTGTATTTGCAATAATACCGATAATAATCGAAATACCAATGAAAACAATTGATATTAATTTGAATTTCAAGATTAAATTTGAACCAAATAGAAAACCAAGAGCAATCAAACATGTAAATATACAATTATAAATTAAAAACGATCGAACAGTAAATAATCTTAGACATTCCATATTGATTTCCTTTGTTGGTTTACATGATATCGGAAAACATTGATTGAGTATCGGCGACGATACACAATAATTCCATATTCCAATTTTTGTTGTAACGATTTTCTCGATTTGCCATGTTCTCCTGAGAAAAATCGTTTTGTTGATCGAATAAAAAAAAGCAACGAATTTTTTTTACCACGATGATAAAATTGTACTAATCAAATAGAAACTAAAACTCACAAGTAATAATCCGCCAATAAACATCGATAAGATCCTTGAATTTAAAGTCATATATATATCTTTTCTCTTTGCCTATGCGCGCTCTTTTCTCATTTTATTTATCGAAAAAACAAAAACGAATGCAATCATCAGAATGAAATAGACCGAAGACCATTTTCCATGGTAGTTTACATCGAATTTGATTTGTAGAGAAATCTTGTTGATAATTTGTTCGTTCGTTCGTCATACGTAAACGTTGATTCGAACAATCGAGTTGAAACTTGAGTACGTCATTCGAATGAACGATATTATTCGAATTTGTCAAAGAAAAAAGATTCAATTGATTATATTCCGAATACGATCCGTATTGAATTAATGATTTTCCGTATTTATTCAAATAGATCGGTGACGTTGTGTTGATATTCAAATCAGCAAAAGCAATACCAAAAACAAAATATTGACTCGTATATAATCGATCGATTCGCAAACGAAATGTATGTTGACCCGTGGAAAATGCTTGTCGTGTGATGATCGTTGCGATTTGATTCGTTGGACCATGTAGAACTGTTCGACCTTGATCGAGTAATTGTATATCGCCAAACCATGGTTGAAATGGAAATAGACTGTTTGAATTGTCTTGAACGGATATTGCTGGTATAGAAATTGATTCTTGATTATCCTCTCCGAAATCGATGATTTTCAATGAAACTAAATCGGTTTTCAATTGATTCAATTGTTCAGTCCATTGTTGTAAATTCGTTTCAACGAAATCATCATCCGTCTGTGCTTGATTTAATTGTTGAGTTAGTAATGATAATTGTTGAGCTATTTTTGCTTGATGTTTATCAACAATTTGCAATGTTTGTTCACGAATTTGTTGAGCGATTTGATGAATCTTTTCAATTGTATTCTCTTCCCAAATATTAATCTGTTCGAACAGTGGATGACATGATGAATCAACAATGGACCGTTGAAATAGATCATGATCATTTGTTAAATCAGTCATTTGTTGATTTAATTCAGTACGATGTTCAGCTAGATGACGATAACAAAAATCTTTTCCACAACCACGACATGCGAGAACACTGGCTGCTTTGACACATTTCGAACAGACTATTTTCGTTTGTGTTGAAGATATCATTCGAGATAATAAAAAAAAACAAAAAGAAAAATGAAAGAGAAAACTTCGTTCGTTTATTTTTATTAATATTATTATTTGTGTGTGTGTGTGTGTTCTTATCTGTCAAATGAAAAGAAAAAAAAAGAATTATAAAAAGCTTAATATTGTATGTGCAATTTGTGACGAATTTTTTACGCGTTGAAAATATGCTCCTGGATCTCGTTTAGCAGCTTCTCGGCCAAGTGAACCAAGAAAATCATTGCCATAATAGAAAAATTGTGATAAACTGAATAGAATGGTAACTAAATAAGGAAATAATCGCAGAGTAATATCTAAGACAACTAGTTCAGATTTGTCATGAAGTTTTTGAAGTTGTCGTTTGAAAAAATTTTGATCTTCGGTGAAAACAACATTTCTTGTTGTATTTTTAATTAAATTGATAATTAGAGTTATAATAACCATAATATATACGAATATAACTACGATAAATGAATAGACAATCATCATTGGTATTGCATGTGTAAGTGAATATGGAAGAATAAGTCCACCAACAAACAGAAATGTGATTGATGATGTGATTAAACCTGTAAAGAATATAAATGATGAATAGATTCTTTTGAATTTTGATAATTGTGCATGTTGTTCTTTGAGTGCCTTTCGATTTAATCGAAATAATTGTAATTTTGAAATAAATTCCGTTGAAAAACTTGCAAATCGACTGAATATATAATTATATATTCGATAACCAAATAGATTGTAACAATTCCATACTGTTGCAAATTCACCTGACATACATGATGATTGAATAACACAATACCAAATAGAATGTGCAAGTAATGGTAAAGTAACAAGAATAATATGAAATAGATCGAAAACAGGTATATTATCTTTGTTTTTCTTTCGACGACGTATAGAAAATCGATCGTATGGATGAATCATATAAATAACTGGTCGAAAAATAGATGAAGACCACGTAGCTGATGATGGTGATGGTGATAGTGGTGGTAATCCAACAGGATTTGGTACTATTACTCCTCTTGGTGGTCCAAAAATACCACCATCAAGTGGTATCATTTGTCTCATAACGATTTCGCTTGATGTATCCCATGTACCGTAAACAACTCGATTCCAACCACGTAAACAAATTTCAAATGAAAGAAATTGTAATGCAATAAGAAAATACGGCTGTATACCCGTATCGTAATCTCGAAAAACGTACAACAATGGATTGGCAAATTGATAATCAGGAGGAATTTCGTCATTAACTGTTGTACTCATGGCTACTACTCCTACCAATTACAATGACAACAATTTTCAATATTCATTATATATATATATATATATATATGTGTGAGTGTGTGATGAAGTGACAATGAACATCGTTTATGACATGGTAAATTATTTGACATATGTTCATTCTTTTTCTTTTTCATTTACCATTCATAACAAATTGATGAACAAGTGTTTGAACGGTTCAATTATTTCTCGTTTTAATATAATGACCATTATGTAGTTGATATTTCAAAAAATGAAAGCTCGATTATGTGTCAAGGTCTATATCAATTGTATAACATTTGAAACCAGAAAGATCCATGATGATTAAGTCAGTTCAGTTCCGATAAATTTTTTAGAATATTAATTTCTATTTGATAGAAATTTGATACTTCAGAAAAAAACAAAAAATAATTAAGTCACGTATAGGCAGTAGATTGATAAAAACATTTTTTTTCTTTCATTTCTATTAACTACATCGACTGAAATGACAGTTTTGTTGATTATCCTATTGTTCATTCATGTTCTATCAAGTAAATGTTCGAAATATTCTTTTTTTTTATTATTTCGAAGGTTATCGTTGCGCTTTTATATTCTTTTAAAAGGAGAACTAGAAATTCCACCATATGCAACCTGGAATCAGGTAGCAGAGACAGTTTCTGGGTTGTCAAATGGAACAAAAGGAAATTCTAGAAACGAACTCAATTTGCCCATAGGCATATCAATCAGCGAAAATGATATTTTGTACATCAGTGATGGATTCAATAACCGAATTGTGGTTGTGCCTCTGAATTCTTCCCGGGAAATTTTTTCTATATCTATTGCGTCAAATATTTGGCAAAGTCAATTTAACTATCCATATGATGTAGTTGTCAGGAACACTGCTCTCTTTGCGAATGACAAACGCAACTATCGAGTAGTGAAAATGACATTGAATGGGTTAAATCCGACTACAGTTCTTGACTATAACAGTACACTTGACCTTTGCTATTTGTTTGTCGATGATTATGATAATATATACTTAAATGATAGATCAAACCACAGAGTATTATTTTTTTGTGCAAATTCATCGAATTTTACAATTGTGGCTGGTACCGGAGTCAATGGATCAAATAATACGCAGTTGAATAGACCGTATGGAATATATGTCGATCATGAGAATACTTTATATGTAGCTGATTTTGGAAATCATCGAGTAGTAAAATGGATTTATAATTCTACAAGCGGTATTGTTGTAGCTGGAAATGGAACATATGGCACGAGTCTGTCAAAAATTTTTTTTCCAACACAAGTTATTGTGGATAAAAATGGATATATGTACATTAGCGAAAATGTTAATCATCGAATCATGCGGTGGGCACCTAATTCGACGTATGGCATGTGTATTGCTGCATGTACAGGAACAAATGGATCGACTTCATATCATTTATTGTCACCACATTCTTTAGCATTTGATAGTAGCGGTTCGCTTTATGTGAGTGATTATCGCAATAATCGAGTACAAAAATTTCAAATCCGTCACATTCCAAGTGAGTATATTACGCATATTTTCTCTTTTTATTTTAAGTCTTAACTTATATTTTTGAATATGATTGTTTAGCTTCATATAATCAGCCAAAGCTTAGTCCAAACGCAAAATGGAACGAAAATGGCAGTATAATAGCAAATTACACTATGATCGGTCGTACACCTCATACCATTTTTGTTGATAAAAACAATACTGTCTATGCTGTTAATCGTCATACAAATCAAATTTTCATTTGGTACAATGGTACAAATCTAACGGTATATAATACATCATTTAATTTCCGAATGCATTCAAATTTATTTGTGACTTACAACGGTGAAATTTATTATGTTAATAATCAAAGTGAAGTTTATAAATGGTCTATAGATGCGACGAATCCTACATTTGTAACAAGTTTTTCAAATAGCTGTTATTCTTTATTCATTGATATAAATAATTACCTTTATTGTACCCTGAAAGAGCAGCATCAAATAGTTAGATTTTCACTTGATATCAATATTACGAATGTCACCACAATAATCGGAGATAATACAGCTGGATCGAATGCACATCAATTTAATAAACCATGGGGAATATTTGTCGATAGAGACTTAAATTTGTACGTTGCTGATAGTCGAAATCACAGAATACAACGTTTTTTCCCGGGAGATAAAAATGCAAGAACAGTAGCGAAGCCAGACAATGCATCAAATATTACATTAGATTATCCGACTGACATGATACTTGATGCTGATAATAATCTCTACATTGTAAACAACAATAATCATAGAATCATTCGATCAATAAATGGTAAATTGGAATGTATAATTGCTTGTACTGGACAAAATGGTTCCAACCTCAATCAATTATCTAAGCCATATGCAATGCGTTTTGATAGTTACGGAAATTTGTATGTTGTGGATGAGTACAATGATCGAATCATAAAATTTACTTTAACAACTAATTCTTTTGGTAAATATATTCAATTCAGTTTTTGAATGAAAAATACATGTATTTTTTAAATTTAGAGACAGCAACGACCACAACAACAACTACACATACGGACAAAAGTAAATATCTTTTTCTATGATTTTTTTAGTTTTTTTTGTTGTATTTTCTTATTTTTTAGTTATTTCATATAATTTACCAAGATTATGTCAGAAATCAATTTGGAATTCTAATGGTACAGCCGTCTTGAACAATAATGAATTGAAAAGCCCTTATACCATTTTTATTACTAATGACAATACAGCTTATGTTACGAGCCATGAAAACAACAATATTTTAATGTGGTCGCTTGTTGACACCAATCAAAATTCTAAATCTATTATGAGAGATAGATTGAATAATCCTACAGGCCTCTTTGTTACAATTGATGGAAACGTATATATTAGTAATAACAATAATAACGAGATTTGCAAATATCCTCCGAATGCAGATAACTGTGATTCCATAATACTTGGTTCAGTCAAATCATGTTTTAGTCTTTTCGTTGATATTCAGAATAATTTATATTGCTCAATGAAAGGTGAACATAAGGTTCTCAAAACTTTATTGCAGGATACTGTGAGCAACTGGACAATTATTGCTGGCACTGACCCTGGCGGAAAAGAGTCAAATCAACTCAGTGAACCTTTGGGAATTTTTGTTGATAAGAATCTCATTTTGTATGTAGCAGACTCCAATAACAATCGAATTCAAAAGTTTCAGCCCGGAAATACAAATGGAACCACTGTTGCAGGAGAAAATTCGGCAATTGGCCAATCATTGCGTAAACCATATGCAATTATTATTGATGCAGACGATTATTTATACGTAGCCGATTATGAAAACCATCGTATTGTTAGAATAAAATCAGAGTATTTCGAATGTGTGATTGCATGTTCTAATAAGTCTGGTGATAGATCTGATCAATTAAATAATCCAAAAAGTCTTGCTTTTGACAGTTTTGGCAATATCTTTGTCGCCGATCATAATAATAATCGCATTCAAAAATTCCATTTGATTACCAACAGTTGCAGTAAGTACAATTATATATGCAGCATTTTCTATTTCCTTATATGTTCAATGCGATTCTATTGATTTAGATGAAACAATATCAAAGAAGTTAGCAAATATATGTCCAAGTAAGTATTTTCGAAACTTTTTTAATCAGTTATTATCAACATTTGGTATTTAGTCAATCATAATCCAACAACACCTGACGAGCAAATCAGTATTTTTATTATAAAAACTATGAGTTACATAAATTATACTATCCTTTCTATATAGATAATATAACAACATCTATTGCTGTTGCTTCATCGGTTCTATAGAAATTGGGCAGTTAGAATTTGGGCAGTCGCATTTGGACAATGTCCAAATTCCATAAGCAGATCGATAATATTGTCGAATATCCGTTGTTGTTGAA
>ERZ778019.2251-NODE-2251-length-19586-cov-11.451999_pt1 | contig 19586 bp, 19 predicted proteins | sample MGYA00375749_ERZ778019 | MGnify/ENA primary metagenome ERZ778019 (study PRJEB29350, sample SAMN05389821) | bioreactor metagenome | isolation source: Ammonium sulfate bioreactor | place: South Africa: University of Cape Town | collected 2014-03-17 ... | reverse complement strand
TATGAGTTGCTAACAAATAGCCGCCGTTGCTTAGCATTCTGCTTTCTTATTATAAAACCACCATCCATGAATATCAAGCTAAATGAGTGTTCTGCTCATTTTACAAACTCATACTTGAATAGTATCGTGATCCATTTCTTTTTTGCTTTTTTAAGGAGTATTTTTATTTCTTTGAAAATTTTCAGAGCTATTGAAGTTTTAATGTTTACTCGATTAGTTGTGCTCGATTTTCATTCGAACTATTCGGCAAAACACATCTACCGTCAAAAAAATATTTCTTTTATCTATATTTAAGTATAAAATTCCTTAGCTACAATCTGTTTATATACAATGAAAATCTATCGACGCATGTTATACGTTGAAAATTCTAAGAAGTATTTTTCTGTAATTACTGTTAACGCTGTTCTATTTCTATTTGTTAAATCATGCTATGCATATATTCCCGATAAAGAAAAAAGGCATGCAATGGTTAAGGTTTGTATGAACTACACTAAGAAACAAATCTCGTAGGAAAAGGTTATGCAATTTGTCAAATTAACCAATCGTAGATTCTTGTTTTGTTAGATCAATGGAGTTTTATTTACATTTTGTTGATATTTCTCAACTATTCTCCTTTTCTTTTTCAATATTGACACAACCACAACACGGATCTTTGCCGTTTTTTTTTAAAAAGTTTATAGATGAAATTTGACTAAGGCAGAAATTGAAGCCTTCGTTTGTCATTTTCCTTTTTCCATTTGATGTATTTTCATTGTCAGTTGTCAAGAGAGCTCGTCTTAAATTTTTTTTTCACACCTGAAAATTTTCTTTAAATTAAATTCTAGACTTCACATGCATTCTGAAAACTGTAATATTGTGACTTCAAATGGCAATTTTTTCGATATTACACATTCGTTTAAAGTTGGTTCGGCAACATATCACGTTCTAGGAGCGCGTAAGGACCGGCCAACATACAAAAATACGTATTATATATTCAATTGTTCGGGTAATGATCATGAATCATCTGCTCGATCGAAACATTTGACACGATCTTCGGAATTCGTATCAGTACCAATTCAACAACGTCCACGAACAGCACATCATACGACACGAACTTCAATTGAAGATCTACCAATAAAATCAACAACATCTCGTCATCGTACACAAACTGAACCGCCGAAGAAAGCCGAATTCAATGCTACAGCTATTCAAGAAAATTTAACTGAAACAATAAAAAATAATCGATTGTTATTAATTTCATCGTTACGTCGAGAATTAAACATGAAAAAGAAGTCAATTATTCGATCGATGAAAAAAGAAAAACAAGCACTTCTACAAGCAACAATCGAAGCAAATAAAAAAGACGAAATCATTCGTTTACTCGACGAACAAAAAGTTTCATTTACAAATATCTATGAAAGATTTATGGAAACGATTCAATCATCGATTGAATCATTGAAGCAAACATTAATTGAAACATTAGAAATACAATTGAATTCAGCTCGATCAGCTGAACACATTCGAGATACTTTAATTCAAACAATTGAACAAGAAGTGAGAAGAATCACATTACAAAACGACGAAATTCTTCGAACAACATCAGCAGAAACAAATGTTCTCAATCAATTACAAACAACAATTTGCAATAAAATCGATGATGATTCGAGAACAATAATAAATAATCAAAATGAAACTGTATCTCGTCTGTTCGATGAACAAAACCAAGTTCTAACTAATGTTCTAGTAGAACAACAACAACAACAACAAACTCTTTCGCAAGATCTCGTTAAACAAACAGTTATCGATACACTTAATGAACAAAAGTCAATGTCTGCGAATGTTGTGAATAATACTCGTCAACCACAAGAATTAATCTCGGTCGATGTTGTAAATACATCACCCCAAGAACAAAATTCATTTGACAACAATAATGTAAACGTAAACAAACAAACTAATCAAAGTTTATCTCGAACAAAACCAATTCGGTCAACAGCAAAACTCGACGTCAAAAAACCGGCGGATCAACATTTGTTTCGCATATCTGTTCGATCTCCTGAATCGGCTCATATCTATGCGAAATTATTCATTGATGGCATGGAATGTTCAAGACGATTGCATACACTATGTCAACGTGATGTTATCCAAGAAAATGTTTACAATTGTTACTTTACTCCACCGCCAACAGACGGACCTTACGAGCCTATTATTTATAGTAAAACAAAAAACGAAGTCGAATATCAAATATCTTTCAATATTCGATTGCCTGGAGCGCATCATTCTCAACCTGTTATATTCCCAATGAGATATCAAGCGTTCGAACAGCATCAATGCATTCTAATCGAACCATTACAAGGATCAGTACAGCATAATGCGCGAATAACTATAAATATGGTTGTGCCAGGTGCAAAATTAGTGAAAATTCGAAATGGTGATGAAACATTGGAATTAGATGGTAATGAATATAAGAATGATATTGTTAAAAAGAAAGTACGTGTTCGAGGTGATATTTATGTTATTGGTTGTTGGGACGAGAAAACTGATTCAGTTATTTGTGTTTTTAAAATGAATTAAACAGTTCTATTCGCTTTAGAGAGATGATTTACTTGTTGTCTGTGAAATGATTTGCTTATTTGTATATGTATGAATATATTTTCGAAGTTTGAAATCGATTGTTTTTTGTTTTATTAATTAAGAATATACAGAGAGAAAGAAAAACAAGTAGAATGAAAAGAAGAAGAAAAAATATTCAAAAGAATCTTATTTTTCAAGCTTCGCCTTCACGTTGACATGTTGTTGTTGTTGTTGCTGCTGTATTATTCAACGCCCTTACTGTCAATTTTTTGTTGAAAATTGTTGGTAGAACTGATGGTAATTTATTTGATGAACGTAGAGATGTCAATTTCATCAGTTCAACATTTGGCGATGTGCTGGTGATTGATTGACGTTGACGTTTTGTAAATAATTGTTCGTCAGTTAAATCAGGAATTTTTGTTGACAAACGTTCTAATTGCTGAGGAGGAGTTGGAGGACGTCGACCTATAAATAGAACTTTGGCTAATTCGTGATCAGCCGTAATTCGATTATTGAGTGACGATGAACGACATGATAAACGATGAATGGATGGTAATTGTTGCTCGTCAATTGTTTTACTTTTTGTTGATCGATTCGGTAGGAGAATTTGTCCGAAACGAATACGATTCGATGGATTTTGTTGTTCTCGATGTAATTGATTTGCTAATTCCGTAACTAATGCTGAACGTTGTTGAAGTTCAGTACGTAGATCTCGTTGTTTAACATATTGTGCTTGTAATTCTAAAGCATGTTTTCGTTCACTTACAGTCAAACGATGTTCATAATCATTGATCAATTTATCTTTTTCTTCGAGAGAATTTTCTAAATTTTTCATTTTATTTTGACATTCATGTAAAGTTATTTCTAATTGTTTGGCTGTATCGCGAATTTTGCCTTGAATTATGTGCAAATAAACGAATATTTCTCAATAGTTTCGCTTACTGTATTCAGACGAGTCAGGTACAGTAATACCATTGATTAATAATTGAAATGTCAAATCTGAAGGAAAAATATTTTTTATAAATTAAAATGAAATGATCGAACTTTACCTGCACATTTCTGTTGCCATTTAGTGATTTCATTATGTAGATTTGCTAATGTCGATTTATGTTCATGTTGAATAAAAACAATCGATTTTTCAGCATTTTCAAGTCGTTGAGCAAGGAGATTATTTTCTATTGAAAGACTCGATATGACAGCCATTAATCCAATCTAAAATCGCAATTCAAAACAATTGATTCAAAAGAGAAAAAGAATCACAAGACATTTTGTTTTTTTTTGTCAGTTAAAATAGCAGTATTCAAGTATTTCACGAGCTACTATTCTGCATTACTGTCAAACTCAGAGGCAGTACAATGAAAGAAATGTTTATAGGACCAAATCGATGCTTAATGGTACATGTTAAACGTAAGAATGTGCATAAAAAACAAGGCTATAGAAATCATTGCACGTACTGAACAAAAGAAGGCAACAGATTGCAGTGTCGTGTAATCGCTTTTATTACGAAAAAAAAACGGAATAATGATGGAATTAAATTCTTTCTCTTTTCTTTCTATCACGGATCAAACAATAAGCTCTTACATCTGGTCTATATAATATATTGATTGGCTTCAGAAAGACTGTCACCATTTTGTTCTGTGTTCAAGTTAAGTGGATAAAAGCGAAAGAATTCATAAAAATAGAAATTTGTACTCTTGACTTTTGAGTGAAAAAAATACATTTCGTGTCACAATCAACGTAAATCAAGGCACTTAGTTTTATTTAATTGATTAGAAAAAAAAACAAATTTCTTTTAATAACAGATATCAGTCAGTCGATATTGGCATTTATTATACATTTGCCTCATTCGAAAATATTTTTAAACATTCATTAAATTTGATCTGCAGACAACACAGTTGTTCTCTTCTTTTGTTTTCAACTATCTTGAAAATATTTCCTCTTCTTTCAGCAGCAGCAGCAGCCATTTTACTTGATTGTTGCTTAGTTACAAAAAGTATTGCATAAAGTGCATTACCGCTAAGAGTCACTAGAAAATGAATATTTAAAATGCTTTAAAAAAATGCTCAATTGTATTTCTTCATATTTTTCAACAGACGATTTGAAGATAAAAATTTAAATAATTTTTATTTGAATAAATCCGGTTGCTAAGTGACATCATATGTAAAAATGAATTGATGGTACCAATAAGTGATTTACATTTGCTATTGTAAAAGAAAACGAAAAAGAAGAAATAATGTCATCAGCAGTCGCTACAGGTAAGCGATTGATCTCTTCATTGTTTTCTTTTTCTTCAAATTCAACAAATCTTTTAATTAATTAGATTACACATCAGGAGATAAGAATCGCTCAAAATTATTATTATCTTCTCGTGATTGGGATGCATTGCATACCGAGTAGGATTATCAGATAATCTGCGATTTTCTTTTCAAAGATAATTTTTATTTTTGTTCATGTAATAGTCGAAGTATTTTACAAAAGGAAAATACGAATCTATCGAAACTTAATAGTATTGAACGAGGAGTCAATGGTCGTCAAGGTGGTCAAACGGATCGTAGTCGTCGTGGAGTACAAATAAATCCGGAATCGGATGAATCAAGTGACGAAGATGATGATGAAGATGATGATCAATTATTAGAACGAACACGACAAGAACAAACTGATTTACCGACGGAATACTGGCAAATACAACGGTTAGTTAAATATCTTAAAGGTGGAAATCCAACGGCAACTGTTATTGCGCTCTCATCGATTCGAGATTTTAATCTATCGGTTGAAATTTGTCAATTGGCTATTCGAGATGTTGGTGGTTTAGAAGTTCTTGTAAATTTACTCGAAACTGATGATATGGATTGCAAAGTATAGTTTTTGATTTCTACTCTTCAAATATTCAACATGCCAAATCTTATTTCAGATCGGTTCATTACATATTCTCAAAGAAATTTCGAATAATCCAACAATTCGTCGAAATATTGCCGATCTTGGTGGTTTACAAACAATGGTTCAATTACTTGATGAACCTGACAAAGATTTGAAATGTCTTGCTGCAGAAACCATCGGTAAAATTCAAACCTAACAAAGAACGAGATCATCATCTTCTTCATCTTTGTTTCAGCTCATGTGGCGAAATTTAAACGTGCTCGTCGAGTTGTCCGTCAAAATGGCGGTATTAAACGATTAGTAATTCGATATTTGATTCAAAAAAAAAACAAAACTAAAGTGATGATTGACATTCATAGGTTTCTCTTTTGGAAAATGCGTCCGTCAGTGGTCATGGAACAGGTACACACACATCACACAGTGATAATGCAAAGAATATCGAAGTAGCTCGTGCTGGCGCATTGGCTCTTTGGAGTTTAAGTCGATCGAACCGAAATAAACACGCCATGCAACGTGCGGGTGTTATTCCGCTGTTAGCAAAATTACTCAAAAGTTCCAACGAAAATATGTTGATTCCTGTTGGTGGAATTATTGAAGAATGTGCGACAGATGTGCGTGATTTTTATCTCAGATTTCGATTTTTAAAAATGAATAACAACATTTTCCTTTTCTCTCTCTAAAATAGCCGGTCTATCGTGCGGCAATTCGCGGTATGGTACCCGATCTCGTCAAGAATTTGTTGAGCGCCAATGCCGAATTGCAAAAACATTGTGCTAGTGCGATTTTCAAGGTGACACTCATTGATAACAACATTGTTTTGTTTTATCATTGCCAAGTTTTCTGGTTTTAGTGTGCGGAAGATCGGGAAATACGTGATCTTGTTCGAAAAAATATGGGTCTTCGTCCATTGCACGATCTTTTACAACAACAAGAAAACAAGGCTTTGTTAGCAGCAGCAACGGGTGCCATTTGGAAATGTGCGATATCTCGTGAAGTACTTTTTCATTTTCCTGTGTGTTTCATTCGATGTCTGATGATTGACTATTGTAGAATATTGCGCAATTTCAAGAATTTCGAACATTAGACGCACTTGTACAATTGCTTAACAATCAACCAGAAGAAGTTCTGGTGAATGTTGTTGGTGCTTTAGCTGAATGTGCTAAAGAGGGAGAAAATCGAACAGCAATTCGAAAAGCAAATGGAATCGCACCATTGGTTAACTTATTAACAGGAACTAATCAAGGTCTGTTAGTAAATACCTGCCATGCTTTACGTCAATGTGCGGAAGAACCGGAAAGTATTACGTAAGAAGATTCGAGATGTTTGTTTTTCATATGTTTCTATCCATATGATGTGTGTAGAATGATCGATCGATTAGATGGCGTTCGATTATTATGGTCGCTTTTGAAAAATCCAAATCCTCAAGTACAAGCTGCTGCTGCTTGGGCCATATCACCTTGCGTGAAAAATATTCGAGTAAATAGAAAAAGAAAATTCTCAAAACAAATTATTATTCGATTGATTTCGTAGGATTCCGGTGAAATGGTTCGAAGTTTCGTTGGTGGATTAGAATTGATTGTTTCATTATTGAAATCCAACGATGTCTATGTCTTAGCAAGTATCTGCGCTGCTATTGCTGAAATAGCTAAAGACGAAGAAAATCTTGCAGTTATAACCGATCATGGTGTTGTCAAACTTCTTTCGAATTTAGTTACACGAGTCTGTTTTTACTATTTTTTTTCTTAGTAATATTCGTTATGTTTAATTTTTCTTTAGCATGAAGATATTCTCCGTCGTTATTTAGCCGAAGCTATAGCTGAATGTTGCAAATGGGGAAATAATCGCCAAGCATTTGGTGAAAATCAAGCTGTATCACCATTAGTTAAATATCTCAAATCATCGGATACGAATGTTCATCGATCAACGGCTAAAGCATTACATCAACTATCAAAAAATCCAATGAATTGCGTGACAATGCATGAAGCTGGCGTTGTTCGAGTATGTTGAGTGTTGTTTTTACCGTTTCGAATCGGGAGAAAAAACAAACAACGAACTGCTTTTAGTTATTAATGGAAATGGTTGGCTCAAAAGATGATGTACTTCAAGAGAATGCAGCTATTTGTATTTCATATATTCGACGATTAGCATTGGCAAACGAAAAATCACGAAATGGCTGACACTATATCTATTTTCTTTCTTTCTTTCTTCTCGAGTTTTAAACATTAAAAAACCAAATTTTCTTTTTCTAATGCTTTAATTACTTTAATAAAAAGAGAACAAAGACTTTATTCCTTTGACAAAATATAAAAATGTTCGACTGGAGACCAAGGCTGTGACCTTCATGAATTGTCGTTGTTCAAATTATTTAAATGTTTATCAATAATCGTATAGTTTGTTGCTAAGTAATTTCTTTCCACTTCTATCGATCGATTAGAAGAACTTGAAACATCAACGGAAAGTAAAGAACGCAGAGAAGAAGAAGAAGAAACTGCTTTTTCGAATAATTTTTCTCTTTCGATTTGAACATGTGGCATTTGCAATGTTTATTATATAAGCGAGAGAAAATAAGAGAATAGAAATCCTCTGAAAAAAAAGTACCGTACAGGTCTTCGACATTCGTAGAGAATAAAACATTTTCATTTGCACGTTCGAACACTTATTCTCATATTCCACTTCACTTTATTTTACTGATGTCGACCACTACACATAAATAGTGCAACATACGTACAGACATTCATGAAGAAGTATAAAAAAAACGAAGAAAAGAAAAAGAAAATGCTAGAAAAACGACAACCATAACAACAAAAACAATAACAACAACGTCAACAGGATTTCTCTTGTTTCTTTTCTCATTGTCGAATAAAAGCATTACTAATGCAGACCTCCATCAATCCATTGAGTCTCCATAAAAAGAAGAGAAAAATTCGTCAATTTTTCTATCAACAGAATAGAAACCGAGAGAATAGGAAGCACTAGAATAGTATTGACGTGAACGTGTGCTTTGCTGATTGATTGAAAATTACTTCTTTCTTCTTCTCCTCCTCTCTTCTCTTTTTCTCTTCTTTTTTTTGCATTTGATGCGAATAAAAAAAAAAAGTTTTTCCACTAGCTGATTGTTGTCGCGGGCGTCAAGGTGCTCACACTGTCTGCTATCGTTATTCGTTGGCAACCATCGAAATAAAAAGGGGGTAAAAGATGAGAAGCGTTTACATTATAAGTGTGTTTGCGACATAGAGAGAGAGAGAGAGAGAAAGAGAGAAAATGAGAGAAAGCGTATATGTATGAAAAACACCGTCATTCGTATACATTTCTAATCATCAATTACATGTCAGTTTTCTTTCAAAAGATTGTTCGAGTCAAAATATTTATCTGCAATTATTTTCTTTTTTGGTCTATTTAGATAAAGTCACATAAAAGATGGTTATCACTGAAACCAGACCTCGTGGTCCTATTTCGGCCATGCATTCAACGCCAGGCCCAGTTTATCTCCTACCGGGTTTAGTCGGTAGTAGTTTCCACGATCCACGTTCGGTTCATTCGAAACAACCGGCATATTCATTCGGTTTAAGACATGGTAAATACAAAGACGAAGCTTCACCTGGTCCATGCTACTTTCCGAATCCTAAAATTTCTCGAACGGGCAAAGATGGTACGCCATCTTATTCGCTCTACGCTCGACGTGGCGACTTAAAAGGCGATGTTTGTCCTGGTAAGAAAAACCAAATGAAAACGAAGACCAAGTTTTATAACCATTTCAATTAGGACCTGGTGCTTATAAACCTGAAGAAAAAGGACCAATGAAAACTGTTTTTCAATCACCACCAGCTTATACATTTGGTTCTCGACATAAGAACTATGGACTTGATAATACACCTGGTATGTTCAGATTTATCTTTATGTTCAATTTAATGAACTAGATTGTGTTTTAAAGCTCCAAATGCCTATGGTCTCCCGGCTATGCTCGGTAAAACAGTGCAAAGTATGAAGAAACAAGCGCCCATGTTCACAATGACAGGACGAAGCAAACATGGTGGTTTCGATGAAGATTTACAACGAACACCAGGACCTGGTAATGGCTAATTTTTTTTTAAAATTATATGTTTCGACATGAATTTCGTTTCAGGTGCTTACAATGTGACTAAACCAGGTATATACAAACAAGAACCACCTCATTATAGTATGACAGCTCGTAATGAAATGCCCGGTGATACAACTCAAAAACCAGGACCCGGCAAATATTCACCTGAAAGAGTTTGGCTTCATAAAAAACAATCGCCTGGCTATTCATTCGGTATTCGTCACTCGATGTATGAAGCACCGCTTATTGTTGAAGTGAAAGAATAAAACTATCAACATCGTCATTACCTTGTCTATTCTTGTATGCTCATATTTTCTTCCTGAACTAAATAGAAAAAATTTTTATTTTAATTCTCATTCTGTGGCTTGTACAATCTTTTCTTTTCTTTTTTTAAATATTATTTTATATAATGATTGATAACAGTCTGAAGTGATGATGTGATGTGTTGTGTTGTTTGCGAAACGTATAAATACCTATAAGCCGTCAAGGAAAAAAAAAGAAACTAAATTTATTCTCTTGCTTTTTTTGAATTGAAAAGGAATGCAAACAAACAAAAAATACATTGAATAGAAAGCAATAGAAGTGTTTAGAATATTCTTTTATTAAATCATTATTTTTCTTGTTGTTGCATGTTTTCTAATACTTACGATGTTTTATTTTAAATAGCAGAATAAAACAGTGTCATGGATAGAATTGACCTTGGAACAGGATTATTCGAATAGTCATATAACTATTTAGATCATGGATATCCGGCTTTTAATTAACTAAATGTTTTCTTCGTTATCAAGAGAATTATTATAGATTTCGATAAAATTTTTTTTTACAATTATGAAATTTCAAATCCACAGAAAATGATCTCTTCAATCAATATGAAATAACAGAATTTAAAGAAAATGAAGAAATTCAATGCCAGTACACATTTATTGAGATTTGTTCTTTTTCATCGGCATCATTCTATTCTCAATGTTCCAAATCAAATCAATACTGTCAATAAAACTTATATTTTCGTTTCGAAAATATGTAATTTGATTCTCAAACAAAATTTTTTACTAGCTGAAGTAGTTCAATAGAAATCTAAAAACAAATATCTTCCGTTCTCGATCGAAATGAGATTAAATATTCATGCCATTAGTCTGCACTATTGTCGTTTTGTCCGAAGAAACAAAAATATAAATTGAAAAGTACTTGAAGTTTCTTTCTAAACAATGTTAATTTATTAGCAAGAAAAATAAATAAATATTCATTTTGGCAGTAACAAACAGACATAAATGAAAAGTTAAATAGCCTATTCAAGCTCGTTGAGAAGAAAATATCACCAATGTCTCTATCAATCGATCCTTTATTATATATTAAATATTTCTCAATCGTCCAGTTGATGATGACGTTGGTAATTTCGATGTTGTTGTTTTACCACCTGAATAAACGTAGGACAACGATGACGAATCATCGATAACAACTGCTGTTAATAGTTGATAACGTTGATTGAAATTACTACTTGATGGTGATGAATGAAGACCATTTCGACGGTAAATCAGCGATCTTATTGTCGCTCGTAAAGCTTTTCGATAGAAAATTAATACACATACGAGTAATATCGTAAAAATTAATAGGAGCATCATGGTTGATTCGGTATTATGCCGTCGATAATGAACAGCACTTTTCACTTGATTAATTGATCTGAAAATAAATTCGGACGCGACGTTATTTCGAAATAAAAGAAAATATATTTCTATCGAACCTCAAGGGAAGAAATCGAGTTTTATAGAGTATAGCACCGAGTGTCCATTGAACATCATTATTATTGACAAGTGATGCCGAACGTAAACGTTGATAATTAACAGGAAATTTAAGACCATCATGAAGAAAGGCATATAGCCAAGCTGATTTAAAACATTGTAATCTAAATAAATTAAAAAATCGATCGAATAATTGTCTCGTGAAAATTCTCTTACAAAAATCGATTTAAATCAGCTCTGGGGAATAATTTTCCCGCATACCATTGCCGAATTTCTGTCCAACTTGCATTACAATAATTCTTTAAATAATCGAATATATCTATTATTAATCACATGAATCTCATTGTTTTTCTTTTCTACTTACAATAGATGCATTCAAAAACGCTAATCTCGCATAGGGACCACCAATTTTCAGTATATCTACAAAAACAAACAATACACTTCAAGCACAAAGAAAAACGAAACTTTCAAACTAACCTTCCATCGTATACCAAAACTCTGAAAAGCCATAGAAATCTTGTGCTTCATAATTAATATCTGGCTGATAGACACCATTGACTGAACATGGTTTTCTCTTGCAAGTTGCATTTAAATTCAAAAGTGTAACTAAATGTTTGGCACAACTATGAAAATCTCCTTCGCCAACGACAGTAATCGTTTTATTAGCTCGTGTATAATTAACAGAATAATCACGAGGAAAACAATCTGCATTATTGATGAGAACGTGAGAAGAATTTGTTGGCGAACTTCTAAATTGTTGTTTGTTGAATTTATTGATGAAAAGAAAAACTAAACAACAAAAATTCTTACTCAAGTGCAAGAGAAATAATACGATCGATATATTTTTCAAATGCTTTATTTGCGCCATAGCCAAGAAATGTTGTCACATAAATTTTGTACTTAAATATTTCTTGATGTTCGTCATAACCTAATGAGAATTCAGCAATTTCTTCACCTTCTACAGGTGTCTAATAGAGAAAATATCTTCGTAAATAAACTTGAATAGACCAAAAAAAAACTTACATCTACTGAAACTTCGACTATACAAAAAAACATAGTTTTCATTTCGAAGAATTAATAGATTTAAAAACTTACAAGCTATCTGAGCTGATGCACCACCCATGTCAAGAATGCCCATCGTCGACAATCGTTTTCGTGAAATCGATATTGAATGACCATCGGAAACAGAGACTAAATTTTTTTTAAAACAAAAAAAAATCGTCGATTGTTGTTTTTATTTGAAAATGATTTACTGGATTCAGTTGAATTCACTTGAAATCGACCGAGAACATAATTAATTGCTATCCAACTATAAATACCTTCTAATTTACCAGGAATAACTTGAATATGAGTTTTTTCTATTTGAAAATTATAATCTCGAGTAATGTCTTCGAACAAATCGCTGAGTAACATTTTCTGATCCCTTTACAGAACATATTCATTAAACAAAAAAATGTCTCGTATAATGAACTTGATTTATTCTTACTCATCGCTTAGAAAACGAAGACCGGCTGTAGCAAGTATATATACTAGACAAAACAATTCGTATGAATCACAAAATAAACGATTGTTTTTGAGAAAACCTACGTGGACTTTCACGATGTTTGTCTGGTGGAATCATTTTTGCCGCGAAATCTGTAAAAAATTTCGAAAATCACACTACATAAATAAGAAAAAAGCATGTCTAACCGAGCAAAGATTTCATATATTCAGTTGCATTTTGTGGTGTTTTGGCCATTGATGAAAGTCCTAATGAATTCACATCGAAAATTCGATGAATTGTCAAAGAAAAATTCTCAACCTGGTTCAATTTTTTTAACAACAGGATTTCCGTTTTTATCGAGAAGTTGTTTTATTTGTAGTAATTCATTTTCCTTTCCTGAATGTTCCGGCCAAACATAAATATAAAGTCGAGATCCACTACTTCCACAGTCAATAACAACACCATAATGTAGATTAGGATCTTCGTTGCCAAGCTTTCGAGGTACGTAAACACCACCTGCATCACCTTGTTGAATAATTTCTCGACTTTTTTCAATGGATTTGAGATCGAATGTGTCAACAGTTGCTTGATTAGCCTAATGAAACAAGAGTTCAATAGGATTTTGAAGAGTTATTGAATACATACGGGACTTAGCATTAACCAAACGAGAAGACAGCTGAATGCAAAAGCCACTAACATAACTAAATATCCTGGATTGCAAGAAAAAAGCTTCAACGACGTCATCCATTAGCGCATCTAAAGAAATATAACAGTAAACTATTTATTCGTTCATATTTTTCTCTTATTATGATGATCATGAAACGATATGATTTATTTATTTATTTACTACCATTCGTAGCGTAACGTCACTTTACATACTCCATCTATCATTTTATATATCCAATGAGAATTTAGTAAAACGATCACTGTGAAATTTGTCGCTGATAACAGACACTTCGGATGATATATTTTGACATTTTTGAATAGCTTCATTTCGAAGATAACAAAATGTTAAACGAATGAACTTCAGTTTAGTTAATGTGTTTTATTTATTCGGTCATATCTTTTCTACAATGTAGTCAATATACTCTACTTGATTTTCAATTGATTTAATAAGAAATATTTCACAAAAAAATGTATGATATTATCAGTCATCACATACAAGTCATTTGAAAGACAAATACGTAGTAACAGTAACGAAATATTCAAAGAAAGAGTTGTACTCTTTCTTTTTATTTCACGAGTAAATAATAATCATAACATAGAGTTGTCGTTCAACGTCGTTTACATTCTACACAAATATAAACAGGTAATGTAAAACAACCAACAACAAGTACCGTAGGAATTCCAACGGCTATCAGAGCAATAAGTGCAGCAAACACAATGGGTGACGCTAAAAGTACGCCGCAAAAAATCGTGCCTCTTGTTAACCAACGAAGTAGTGGTCGATTGGGCCATAGTTTGTATCGGCAACCAAATATCGAATATTTGGCATCGTGTCCAATCAAATAAGGCAAACGCATTCTCGAGCCACATCGATAGCAAAATTTCGAGTTGCATCTCGAGCAAACCATGTGATCGCAACCATCGATTTTTTCAATATAAATCGAACATTTCGGACAACGTTGCGCATTACGTTGATTGTTTTTATCAACTCGACGGATTTTCGCCCAAGTGTCTAATTGTGAACGATTTCTTCGAATTTGTCGACAGGTTCGATTCGGATGTGCAGGCGAATAACAGGACCAACACCATTCTCGACCGCAATGTTCACATGTAAGGAAAGGTCGAATTGAACGATGAGATTTTCTCTCGTGAATATGTGGATCATTTTCATCTAATATTGTTATATATGTACAATGAGGACATAATTTAATGAAGATATTTTTTTGTTCGGAAAAAAGATCACGAGCCAACGCTTGTTGATAACGTTCACGTATTGATGCGGGTAATTCAGTATTATATAAAATTGTTGTTGAATCGATGTGTTGAGAACAGGATGGACATTCGATTTTAGTTTTACCATTATTGATATTTGTGATTGTATGAGTTAAAAGGCATAATGAACAAAGTTTCACTGCACAACAGGGCATTTGCTTAATATCATCGTCACTTATATTTTCACAACATATTGGACATGTGAAAAGAGTTGTTTCTCTGTTTGAAGTCAATTTACGGAAACTTGTCGTAATGAATCTCCTACAATTGACATGATTCTTTCATTCAAAAATTCAAGATTTCAAACAAACAATGACATTCTGCATTTTATTACATCTGCATGTCATATGAGATTGTGAAGTGTTTATTAACAGTCATAAAGTCTTACTGGCATCAATTTACTTTTTTAAAGAAACTAATCTGTCATTAGATCTTTCTTTCTACTTTCTCAGAGAATAACTCAATAAATTTACCCCGACTTCTTTGAAGTTGTATTTCGATTTTGATGATTGATTTCAATATTTTGTGATGATGCAGTCATAAATATTGGATTATTTGAATCATTTCGCGTTAAATCAAGTTCAGAATCATGATAACTAGTTTGATTTACATGATATTCGTATGATTCATCGAGTATCGGACGACGTTTTTGAATTGGCCATGTTCCTAATACCTGTTGATTTGTTTTTAATGAATTTTGTGTTGAAGTCATCTATTGCTGAGAAAGAAAAAGAGAGACAGAGATTCTTTTTTTTTCAACTGTACCCATTTACAAGAAGAAAAAAGTGAATGAAAGAACGAGAAATTTGTGTAGGAAGAGAAAAAGAATCTGATTCTATCGAGCACGTTTGATATATTTCAGCATATATTCTAATTTCCTATCATCTTCCAATGCTGCCGTAGAGTCGATAAAGGTAAAAGCAAAAAAAAAACTACTCTTTCGGTCTCGATTCAGAATATACTAAAAAAAAACGTAAAAGCGAACATTATCATTCAAAAAAAGTGACACATTTATATTTGCGTAGGAAGAACGGGAGAAAATATTGTCGAAATCAAATAAAACAAAAAAAAGAAACGACTGATATACTTGACTCGATCACATGTTTAGAAAGCGAGTCAGAATATTATTTCCGATCAATTTAAAGTAGTGTTAACAAATATATAATTGAGTATGGTAGTAATCATGCTTTTCTTCAAGATAACTTTTGATCGACATGATATTCGAGTTGAGTGTCAAAACAAACATAGATACAGGTAAGTTTCTTTCTTTCCTTCGTATTTTATGAAAAAACATGATTTCAAATATCATGTACAATGTCTTCCGAATCAATGATTTAACTATCTGACTACGTGTGAGGATGTATGTATACATGTACATTTAATCATTGATCAGTTATATAGTCATATATATATATATAATTTTTTTCTAATGTCGGAAATATGAAAGATAAATGTTATCGAGCCGATATTTAATTGACATTAGTTGTCATGAATAGAAAATAACAGGAAACTAAACGAAAACAAAAACGATGAGCATATAGAAAATGTCATCAAAACGTCTGCTGATTTGTCTCATTCATCATTATTGTAAAAACAAAGATTTTGGAATCACCATCAAATATAATTTCCTTTCGAGCATGGATCGTATCGTCTTCTGGTACATGTTTAACGAAGATCGACGATTCAATGAGACAGTTGAAGAAAAGCGAGCAAGAAAGAAAGAAAAAAAAACAATGATGAGATGAAACCGATTGAGGACATAAGTTTTCTTCGGAGACTTAACAACATATGGAATATACAAGGTCAAGTGCTAGAATTTTTAATTGAAAATCGAGAATTCTAAATTTAGTCGTTTTATTTGTTCGATTCGAGGTATTGAAAGAAAGAATCTCGGTGACGTGCGTGAATATGTGTACATAAAGAGAGAAATTCAACTGATTGTCATGCACATGAACATTGCAATTGTGATAGAGCAGATTCTTTTTATATATTATATTCTTTGTTTATTGCAAATATTAGTATTTTAAATATTTTATTATTGTTCACTAAAGAATATTCTTATCATCGTCAACGAGAAAGAATAGCATTAAATAGATACATCCAGTTAGAATGACATCATGCATTTAAAAGCTCTCAGTATGTGTTAAAAAAAAAGAAAAATAACCTTTATACTGACGTATAATCGTAACAGCTGCATCTTATAGTACATAGCAAGTACGACAGTCAAGAAAGGAAAAGAAAACTAGAAACAGAGACCGAGAAAGAGAGAGAGAGAGAGACCGAAGGAAAATTATGTGTACTTGCAGACGAATTTTCAAGTATCTACCGTCTATGTAACTCTATTGCTCTCTATATCTCTCTATCTCTTCAAAATCTTTTAATGCGAGAATGAACGTCCGCTCGAAGCTCTATCCATCAATCTATCTATCTCTCCATCCTTCTTTTCTATCACTTCGTTAACATCGAGGTTTGTTGCAAATTTTCTTTATACATATATATATATATATATATTATATTTGTCTACGAGCTTGTATGTGCTTTGCTTGATAGAAAGAATAGGCATTAGTTATTTAGCATATAAAACAAATTGAATAAACTAGAATGTCCACAAGCATTTGTATATGTTTTTTTATAGCCTGCTCGTGTTTGGTCGTTGACAAAATGACTTCATATGCACGCAAGTACATTTCAAAGAGAAAAGAAAGAAAAAAAGAGGACACAATGAATTAGAATAAAAAAAAGCAAACGTCATCAAAATTATCTTTGTTCTCTATTGTACAGAACAACCAAGTTTATATATAGTCTCATTCAGAAATAAATGTACCACTGCCCTTGTATTATTAGCGATTCTTTTTTTCGTCATCATCATCATCATCATCATCATCATCACTATTGCTGGTTTTGTCTAGCTGTCATCGACAACGGCATCGACCGTCGTCGACGACATCATCTTCTTGTTCGTCATCTTTCTGCCTCTTGCTGCGCATTGCCTATCTAACAAATGATGGAAACAACACGGAAGAGAGATGAAAGAGAGAGAGAGAGAGGGACGAAGGGAAAGAGAACGAGATGCAGAATAGAGAAAAAAGAATGAAGGAGGTTTCTACGTGTTGTTGCTTCTTTTTCTGGCTGGTTCGGCACTATTTCCAAAAAAAATAAAACAGCCGACTATTCGTCCTCGCTCCGTATGTGTGCATGCGTGCCAGATCCTTCGTTCTTTCTCCACCCTCCTCAAATGGTCGTTATTCTTCTCTGTCTCATTTGGACTGACTTTGTTCTGCCACTGTCATCAATATTTTAAAACACATCTACAAATATACTTTCAACTAAATAGAAACACATAGATATTAAGCTCATCAAAACACCAGAGAATCTATCGAATGCTATTTAGTTCTCATTCTCTCTTTCTCGCTCATGCGTTTGAGATTTTATCAACAGAAACTAATGTCAATGTAGAGATCTCATCGATATTGGCTATAGATGTAATGACAATTTCTTAGTTGTATTACAGCAACTTGTTGTTGTCTCTAATGTGTTTTGCTTTGTTTTGTTTTTCTCTTTCTTTTTTCCTCTCTTCCTTTCTTCTTCTTCTTCTTCGTTTTTTTTCTGTGATTATTCTAACAATATAAAAGCTACGATTATTGTTTATAAATATTAGCTTCCATTGTTAATCTATAACAAAAAAAATGTACAGATGATTTGCTTTGGTTATTTTTGTTGAACTCGATCAACGACATTGATTAATCTATTTTTAGCTAATAATGGTGATGTCAAATTATTTTTAGATTATTATTGTGTTCGTTATATATAGTAAGATAACGACAACAATAATATTAAGAAACAAAAGAAAACAAACATAACAGTAAGTTAGCTCGGTGATCAAGGGCAGAGTACAGTCGAATACGCACGCTCTTGCCGGAAGTTGAATGCTGGCCGAGTCGGTGCGTTGATGATGCGACTATGAAAAAGCAGAACGTTCGTACCTTAACACTTATTGTTTCGACGTTCAGGTAGAACAAAATACTTTTGAATTTCGTAGTTTTCATGCTTGTCTTTCTCACAATAGCTATCTGCTGGTTGGTGCGGCCATATTCGACGCGCTCGAATCTGACACAGAAGATTTTCTGCGCAAACAGTACCGAGCAGCTGAATCGAATATGTGCTCTAAGTACAATATATCCACCAAAGAATATCAAGACCTTGAAGAAATTGTTATTAAATATCAACCACATAAAGCCGGTGCACAATGGAAATTTCCAGGTGCATTCTATTTTTCGCTTACTGTTATAACAACAATCGGTACGTCATTTTTTGATATTTTCTATCGGATTTTGTCCTGAATTTCTTCGTCTTTTATTCAAGTGAGAATAGAAGTTACTCATTGCGTGTCAATTAAAGTAACTCCCAATTTTTTCAGATTTTTTTCTCCTTTTTTTCCTTTATTGATTAAAGTATTTAGTTATATATTCATGTGTCAAAATGATATTAGTTAAGAGAGAGAGAGAGAAAATCTCATCGGATAGCTTTTTCTTTCTTTTTTTCTTCGTCTTTTCATTGTTTTAGCGATACAAAAAAAAAGTCGATTATAGTATGTACGAAGTTTTGGCCTTGATCCTTTTTTTTTGACGTCTATAGAGCCTTTTTTTCCAATTGTTTTTATGCATTCCTACTGTTAGTTGCTAGTTACAATTGATTGTAGTATTTTCTAGTTTGAAAGACAAAAAAGAAGAACAAGAACAAGGAAAGCGAGTTGGGTGGGTGGGATTTGAATGATGTTTGCTAATCTTTGTCGCGCACACGCACACGAATCTCATTCTTTTTTTTTCTCGTCAAAGAGTAGTAGACAAGAACAGAAACTAGATCCTTGTACTGATGATAGCGTTCGAGTCATTAGACTTCGTTGAGTGCGTCCTGTCACACAAAT
>ERZ778019.2231-NODE-2231-length-19759-cov-12.769336_pt1 | contig 19759 bp, 23 predicted proteins | sample MGYA00375749_ERZ778019 | MGnify/ENA primary metagenome ERZ778019 (study PRJEB29350, sample SAMN05389821) | bioreactor metagenome | isolation source: Ammonium sulfate bioreactor | place: South Africa: University of Cape Town | collected 2014-03-17 ... | reverse complement strand
TCCATCAAGTAGATCTCCTCGTTTCTTTTTGCAGATTTAAAATGTCTTTTTTTTCAGTACGTTGCTTTTCAGGCACTAGTCGTGTTTATCGCCAAGATGGCTCCTCAATCATGATGAAAGACGTACGTGTTGGTGATCATCTTCTCGATGCGTATGGTGAATTTAGTGAAGTCTTGACATTTCTTGATCATCGACCAGATGCTCCCGATACAGATTACCTACAAATCTCAACAACAGAATCAACTTTGGAAATCACACCTACACATTTACTTCTCATGCGTCATCATCATGATTCGAATGCACCAAAATATCTTCAAGCTCAACGACTTCGTGTTGGTGATTCCATCTTTTCAATAAACGAAACGATCAAAGAAATGAAAGTGATCGAAATCATTCGAAACTTGAAACGAAATGATGCCTTTGCACCTCTCACTGAATCCGGTACTTTAGTAGTCGATAACATAATTGCCTCCTGTTATGCTGATTACGAATATCATTCAATTGCTCATCTCGTCCTATTTCCGTTTCGATTCTATCACAAAATACGAAATCTTGGCGAAGATGCTTATAAATCCAATGAACTTCATCCATACATTCATATTCTTTTATTTATTCGAAATTCTTTTCATTTATTTATACACAATCTTTAAAATAATCTTGAATAAATCCTAAGTATATTTAATGCATAAAACATGCACAATTTTCTAATCGATCGATAATCTTTTCGAAATCACGCATTGGATTTCGTTCTTGTTTCGAATTCAATTCGAAAGTCCAATTCACATATCGTTGTAGTTCATTTTTGGAAATCATTGGATCGACTAATTTAATCGCTTGTTGAAATTGTTTTATTGAAATCAACCTTGAGTAAAATGTACTTAGAATGAATCTTAGAGATCATAAATATTTCATCTCACGGTTGTCCGATGAGTAATTCTTTGACCTTTTCAACATATTCGTACTTATCGACTTCGAGTTCTTCTCGAATTGCTTTCAGAAATTCGCCGACATGTCCTTCATCATCTTCCATAAACAATAAAACGTATTCGACATCATTTTCAGGAATCGTTTTCATCAAACGATCGATTCGTTCGTTCGACCATTTCGGATAGAGTTCATGAAGAATTCGACGTAAATCAAACGAATTCATCTTCGATTGTTTAGCAAATCGAATGAAAGCCTGTAAAATCCTCGCATATTCCTTCATCTGATAATGATAAACATGTTCTTCGACTTGTCCAATTAAAATCTTCCAAAATAAATTTATTTCATATGTATTTCGATAGTTCGAACACGCTGATTCGATGTCGATATTTTCCAAACGTTGATCACGAACAAAATCTGCGAATGAACCTTTGGATTTCGATGTTATTCGATTCGTCCAAATATCTTTGACGATTAGACCTGTCAATCGTCGTCGTACATCATTCGATGGTTCGATCTCGCTCATAATCACATTGACAAGTTCATCACTCGATTTACCTCGAGATAAATTCATCCAACTCGGTACTAAATCCGAACATTTATCCCAATCAGGTCTAATGACAAACATGTAGATTCATTCTCGAGATTTCTCATGATTACCGAGGTGTGAGAATGTCTTTTGCAGATATCCATTCGGAATAATAAGCATCTCGTTCGGAGAGAATCTCCGCTGTTTGTCGAATTAAAATTTGACAATTTTCTATGAGTTCTTGTAAATCTTGATTCAATGAGCTCGTTTCTGTTTTTAACTTATCCGAGATTTGTTTCAATCGATCGAAATCTTCTCGTAATTCAACTTTACTATCTTCAAACAAATGCAAAAACACTAAGAAAACAAGTCGAACTCATCTTCTCTTACAAGCAAATTCGAGATCAAATAGATTTTCAATTAATTTCTCTAATTGTTTTCGATATTGTCTAGAGAGAAAATAAAATATTCGAATTCGAAAGAATAATTTTAACTTACAAAAGTGTGTATCGAAGTGTGAGAATGTCTTCCTTCTCGTCAGACATGATTAGAGTGAATTCTATGCAAAAGATGTCGTTGTAGAAAAAACATTTAAGATTCGATAATTGATAGAAAAAAAAAAGAAAGTTCAACGAAAAATTTTTTTCAATCGAAAGAAAATTTTTTCTCAACATTTTCTCATCGAAATCCTCACTCCACACGTTCATTTCTGATAGGTTCAACGGCGTTCTTGCCATCCAATCAGTCAAACACACCCCATTGCTCGTTGTTTGATAATTGATTCGTCTCTCGTTTTTATACAAATAAAAACGTCACTAAAAGTCGAACTGGTTAGTTGAGAAACCAAAAATAAAAAGCCAAGAATATGCTACGAATAACGTCTTGCTCAGTTGTTCTTCTCGTTTTCATTGCATCTGTTTATTCAACAGATTATTTCGTTGAAAAATTCGAAGATGAAAGTTATAAGAATCGTTGGGTTCAATCCACGGCTAAGTCCGATCTAGGTGAATTTAAATTGTCTCACGGTAAATTCTATGGTGATGCTAAGAAAGATCTTGGTAAGACTTTGTTTTTGTTGATATTTAAGATTAGATTTTATGTTTTGTTTTTTTTTCAAGGCATTCAAACATCTCAGGACGCTCGATTCTATGGCCTTTCAGCTAAATTCGATAAGTTCTCCAACGAAGGCAAAACGCTCGTCATTCAATTTAGCGTTAAACACGAACAGAAAATCGATTGCGGCGGTGGTTATGTCAAAGTCTACCCGTCCGATATCGATCAAACAGGTCTTACTGGCGATTCGCCGTATAACATTATGTTCGGACCTGATATTTGCGGTTATGATAAAAAGAAAGTTCATGTGATTTTCACGTACAAAGGAAAGAATTTATTAACGAAGAAAGATATTAAATGCAAAGATGATGAATTCACACATCTTTATACGTTGATTCTCAATTCGGACAATACATATGAAGTTCGTATCGACAATGAAAAAGTCGAAAGCGGCAAATTAGAAGAAGATTGGGACTTTACAGTACCGAAACGTATTCCGGATCCAAACGCTAAAAAACCCGAAGATTGGGTCGATGAAGCTAAAATCGACGATCCAACCGACACAAAACCAGCCGATTGGGACAAACCAGAGCACATTCCCGACCCAGAAGCTAAGAAACCCGAAGATTGGGACGATGAAATCGACGGCGCATGGGAACCACCATCGATCGACAATCCCGAGTACAAAGGCGTCTGGAAAGCGAAACAAATCGACAATCCAGCTTACAAAGGCCCGTGGGTTCATCCTGAAATCGACAATCCCGAATACGAAGAAGATCCCAATCTCTATCTATTCAAAGACATCGGCGCTATTGGCTTCGATCTTTGGCAAGTGAAATCGGGCACAATCTTCGACAATGTTCTCATCACCGATAGTGTTCAAAGTGCCGAAGATTTCGCCAATGAAACATGGGCGAAAACCAAAGATCCCGAAAAGAAAATGAAAGATCAACAAGATGAAGTCGAACGAAAAGCGGCCGACGAACAACGAGAAAAAGCTGAAGCCGAAGCTAAAGCGAAGACATCAAGCGAAAAGGACGACGATGATGATGATGGCGCATCACCGCATGTACATGATGATGAATTATAAATCGATAGAATCAAACAAACAAAATACATATATACACATTCCCAGTCAGTTCGAGCGACGTAGTTTTAATCCTTTTTCATTTCTAGCCGTTTGTTATTGTTGCAACATCATTTGCTTTGTTTTGTGTGCGTGTGGATTTCAAACTAATATATGCTTTTCATTTCTTGTTTTTTCTTTTGATACGTCACAATAAAAAAGACAACCAAAAAGAAAAAAAAAGAAGACTTTCTCTGCTCGATGCGTGTTGACAACGCGAATCCTTCCTCCTCCGTTTCGAATGAAAACAAACTCAAATGCATAGATGCGTTATCGTAGAGGATTGGTCGTCGGCCGTCCTTTTCTCTCTCGGTTTTTTTTTATCTGTTTATTTATCTTGATCGATTTTTTTCCTTCTCTTATTTGTTTTTTTTAGAAGTTACATAGTTGCTTTTTTTTTCTTTTTTTTTGTTCCGTTCCGTGTGTGTTTTCTGTTCATTAATCTTCTTTGTGTGTCCGTGTGTATTCGTACAACAATGTCATCGGAACAAGCTGGCTCATCATCGGCCAACAACAGCAACAACAACAACAATCCCAATGCAGGCTTTCAGCCAGTCCGTCAAAATGCCGGCGATAACAATTTCGATAATTCCATGCAAATGTTCGCCATGAAACAACAAGGCAATGTCTCATCGGTCACAGGCACCGTTTATTCAGGCCCACCGGCGAAATATTTCAACAATCACACCGGTTACATGCGACCGATGGTAGCCGGACAAAAGTACGTTTCCTACAATAATGGTTTATCCATGCAGCAGCAGCAGCAACAACGTCGACAGAATAATAATAATAATAACAATAATAATGCCACCGGCGTTGACAATGCAACGAACGATTCGATTAACAAACGTAAAGTGTTCGTCGGCGGTCTTAGTCCGGACACGAAAACGGAACATTTGTCGGAGTATTTCTCGAAATTTGGCGTCGTCGAAAATACGACGATTAAATACGATAAATCAGGCCGTTCGAAAGGCTTCGGTTTCGTTCTGTTCGAAGACGCTGAAACACCGACGAAGGTCTACGCACAAGATGTTCACATTATTCAAGGCAAACGTGTCGATACCAAGTCGGCACATCGTCGTGATCAAGCATTGGCACGTAAAGTGTTCGTCGGCGGACTCGATCCCGACGTAACCGATCAAGAAATTCAAGATTACTTCTCACAATTCGGCACCATCGCTCAAATCGAAGCGCCGATCGACAAATTAAAACAGAAACGTCGTCCCTACTGTTTCATTCTATTCGACAATGAACAAAGCGCCGAAGAAGTTCTCAAACAATCACGACATACACTCGCCGGCAAGCCCATCGACTGCAAACATGCCAATCCGAAAACGCTCGACAACAACCAACAGAACGCCAATCTTATGCAACAACCATTGACACATTACAACATGCCTGGTCTCAATCAAAACCTCTTTCCCTATCAACCACAACAACGTTCACAACAGCAACTACAATATCAACAAGTTGCACTTGCTGCTCAACAACAACAACAACAACAACAGCAACAACACTATTCCTACTACAATCAGCAAACAAATCATCAACAAGGTCAAACACGTTCGCAATCCAATCGACAACAACTACAAACCAACAATCAACCGTGGTCGCCGATCAGTCCGGCTCAATGGCAGAATCCGAACTATGCCGATCCGAGATCGTACGGTTCCTACGGACCGTCGGCAGCGTCGGCTTCGAACGCAACGTGGCAAGTCAATTCCTACGGTCAAGCTCGTTCACAACAGGGCAACTCGACCAATCCGGCCAATGCCAATTCAACATCGGCGCAATATTCTTATCCGGCTTGGAACTACAATCAAGCTCAAGCATCTCAAGGACCAACGAGTCAATACAATTATCCAACCGACTCGGCCAGTGCACCACCGAACGCGTTCGCCTATCAACCAGCGACGGGCTACGATCATTTCTCGTCCGATTCGGCACCACCTCCGACCAATTACAATCGTCAATAAGAAGCAAACAACACTAAACATACTGTACAGTTTGTCTTCCCGATCTTCTCTTCTAAAACTTGTCCTTTGCCTAGGGAGAACTTGTGTGTTGCGCGTGTGTGTATGCGTATGTTTCGTTTGTTTTTCTTCTTATATCTCATATATATCTGTGTGATGCAGAGATATGATTCATTTCATGATTCGTGTGTATTATTTTTTCTGCTTATTTCAGATATTTTTGACGTTGATTTTTCTTCTTCTTCTTGCTGTTCTCTGTCATTTCAAAACAAAAGATCTTGTTTTTGTTATTGTTACACCGGTTTTCTTTTGGATATTTACTAAAACACAGTATTCTTTTTTTCTATCCGAAACGACATACACATACACACACGCACACGTCTTCTTCTTCTTCGTTTTTTCCTTCTGTTCTTCACAAAAAAAGACTCTTCTTCGTTTTTTTTTTCTTTCATGATTATTCGATTTGTATAAGAACCTAGTTCGAATAAAAAAAACACGCACACACACAATAAGAAGATCAAAATTGAACATTCTTTTTTGTCTTTTTCTTCTCAATCACAAGGATGCACATTTTGTGCTTCGATTTATTTCGAATGATAAACAAGGTCAAACGATTTTTTTTCTTCTTTGCCTACAACTAACCTTGATAGTATTGCGAGTCACTGCAGACTTGGCGGATTCAATCGAGTAGAACATTCATTTTCTCTTTCCTCGTACACTCGAACAGCAGGCAATGGGGGGAGGTTCGTCGAAAAATAAAAAATCTAATCCACAAATGCCCGTGCCAGGCGCGCCATTGCCACCGTACACGATAGCGAGGCCACCGAATGCATCACCTTTATCCAGCCGACAGCAACGGCAACTTGAAGATGCTTATCAAACAATCAACAAACTACAAAATCAATTAGCCTATCAATCAGGCGTTCCCATGCCGCCAATGATGAATCCCTATCCGCCACCGAGTCCTCTACTTCAACGATTGGCCAGTCGACCGATGAATAATAATTCCTACGGTTTTCGAGATACGGATTACGCTGCTATTGCCAATATTGCCGGATTAAATCCGACGGATGTTGCGTTGCTTCATCGAGAATTTACGAATTTAACACGCGGCGGAATCAATCGACTTGATCGAGTCGTTTTTCGACAGTTACTACGCGAAGCAATGATCGAAGCTAATAGTGAAAATGTCGATCGAGCTATTGAAAATATATTCGTTAGTATCGATCGAAATCATGATGGTTTCATTGATTTTCCGGAATTTATCGGTGCATTTCGTGATATTCTACGAGGTCCATCGGCAAACGCCGATAGTTATCTGAATCAACAGGGTCTACCTAATCTAATCAATGAACAACGTCGAGCTCAACAACAAACACCAATCGTATTCTCTGTTGATTCGAATTCAACACCGTACATTGTTAATTCTCAAGGTCAACAATGTGCACCATTGTCAATTATTTGATGAAAAAAAACAACAACAATAACTAACGCGAACACAAAATATATACATTCTTTCTTTTCTTGTTCTATTGACTTTTAATTTCGATGAAAATAAAAAGATAATATTTGAATTTAGCGTTTTTTTTTCGATTATCTAAATCAAATATAGATTTATCGATAATTAATTGTTTTGTTCGACGAGGTGGATTCGAGATCATCCTCCCTATATATTCGTTTGACATAATCAGTCAAACAGTTAGTCGTTATGATGTCTCACCCTCAACGAGTATTATCTGTCTGTTTTCTTCTCGGACTTATTCTTATTCAATTTGTACACGGACAAGCACCATGTCCCGTCGAAACCAATCCCATTGAACTAGCTGAATGTGCTCAAGTCGATGTTCAAGCTATTATCAATGCTGCAACGGGCGATTTAAAACTATTTTGTAATCTTGCCGAACGATACATGGAATGTTTTAAGACGAAAACTCGAAATTGTGTCGGTGGTTGGGTAATAAGACAAAGCAATAGATAGAATATTGTTTGTTTCGAGAGTATTGATTTAGGTTGCCGAAGGAGCATTTACTGAACTGCAAAATATGGCTCAATGGTGTTGTGTGAAAAAGGGCGAGGTCATACCCGACGAATGTCTACTCAAACGATATCCGAATTGTTTTTCCGGCGATGATTTTGTTTCGATGGCAAATGGAGAGACAAAACTCGTTCGTCATGTTAAACCGGGCGATCGTGTACTTGTCATGAGTGAAGATAAGCAAATCGTCGAAGATGAAATCATCATGATGCTCGATAGTCAATCATCACGAGCAGGTACGCTAAACTAAAACGAATCTATTGCTATTCATGTTCTATTTTTTTTTCGAAAAGCTTTGTTCTATTCAATCGAAACTGAAGCCGGTCATCGTATCAGTTTAACCAGCAAACATTTTCTTGCTGTTAATCATGAAAAAGAATTTCTTCCTGCCAGTGAAATCAAGTCGAATGATGTCGTTTTTTTCAATAAACAAGGTCGACTTGAAACAGTTCGTGTTCGAAATGTTTCGACTGAGGTCAAACTCGGATATTTCTCTCCAATGACAAACGAAGGCACGTTAATTGTCAATGATCTCGCTGCGTCGTGTTATTCGACTGTTGTCACCCATAAATTAGCTCATTACACATTGGCACCACTTCGTTGGTGGCATCGTATGGCGAAATTCTTCGCTGTCGAACAACCGTTTGCCTATGAACCCGACGGTGGAATTCATTGGATACCCAAAGCTATGTTCGACATCACAGGCAAGATTCTTCCAAGTGTTCTTAATTAATAATTGACCTTTTCAAATGCGTTTTCATTTTCTCTTTTCTTTTCTGCTTAACAAATCTATGCGCTTTAATCTTTTATTCATTTAATAAAAATGCACTCATTCCATGAAAATAATCTCGAAAAAAATTCTCTTGTCATTTCATGATTACTATTCCATTCTGAAAGACTCGACGGTGGTAGATCCCATCGTAGTACAGCTAGAAGTCCAACTGTTGTCGGACATGAATCTCGTTCTTGACCGAGCGGCCTTTGAGATGATTATGCGCTCTGTCAGCTATTTGTTTTAGTTCATAGATCGACAAATGAAACATGTTTAACTGTTCACATCTGTGGACATTAACAAAACCCATGTTACAATTTAAAGTTTGCTATATGGTAATGTTAGCGTGTCTTCTAAGCTTTGGATTCATGGAAGAAACAATTTGTTTCAATTAACTCTTGGTAATTTTTTCAAACATGACCAGTGGCCTATCCAGATTGTGTACTCTTTTTTCTTCTTTTTTATTATGAAAATTATTTAAAAATTAATAAATAGAGAATTAAAAAAACGCGATGATCATGTTCGAAATAAAAGAATTGTTTCACTCAGTATCATACTAAAGGTTAAGTCATATTGATATCTATCATATAATCTAGCTGTTTGACTTTTTTTTCATGAATAAAATTCAATATTAAGTTACTTTATGACATTTCTATATATAACATGAAATATCATTTGAGATTTAAAAAAAAAGCATGAAAATAAACTGATCAAATTTCGCAGTGTGGACATTATGTTTTTCTATAGGGACGTGACTTTTTTTTCCTTTTCTTCATAGAAACAATTTTTTTTTCTTGGTCATCAATGTCGATGATTGACAATTATTGGCAATAGCATAGCACTTCGACATTTATCAAATGCATCTGGCATATTTATTTGAAATAAGATAAACGAATTACGTTAATACTTTCGATGTTTTTGTTTTTGTTGGATTATGCTATTGGTTTGTCGGATTTTATTTTAAAAAGATCATTTAATTTACAAGCGGCTTCGCGTAATGTTCGTAGTTGAACATTATTGACTTTGTCCTTGTACATTTCCATGGGAATACCCCAACGAGCACCGGCAAGAATGCCGACAATTGATGCGCAGTAAGGTTGACCGATTGTTTTCATAAATTCGAATGCTTGCTGAGGACTTGTCGATCGAGCAATGATATGAAGTGCAGCATTTAAAACTGTTGGCGCATAGGCAGCATGCGTTTGAACGAGAGGCGTTGGAAAACGATTGTGTCGAGCAAGAGCTGCACTGACATCGTCGTGAAGATTCGGTGTAGAAAATGCAGAATTGACAGCTGTTGACCATGGTTCATTTTTAAGCAACGATCGACAAATAACATTGACAATGCCAGCAACTTGACCAGCTAATGGACTCGAATGAGTTAATTTCGCTTCGAGAATTGAACAGTCAAATACATCATCATCGTGTATAAACGAACAGAATGCTATTGGATACGAACGTTGTGCTGGTCCACAGCCAGCTGTATGTCCGCCATTGTTCTTGTCTGTTAAACCAACGATATCGTCAATAACTTTTTCATCTAGATGAAAACTTCGTTTGGTTAAATTGTTCGAATCTTTTAAATTCTGAATTGTCAATTGATAAACATCTTTTGCAATTGTTCCAACTTCACATTTCGTCGTATGATATCGATACATATGTCTTGCAAAAATATCCTGTCCATTGAATTTCTTCTCCTCAAGCAAACTTTCACAAACATCCAATGCTAAATAGATCGATGCATCGTAGTTCGACGCAATTGCATGGCCAATAAATGCACCTTCGCAACGTTCTAATGTATTCACCATTTTTCTTTTTGCTCAAAAATGAATCGGAAGTCGATGTTATTGTGAATCACTTTCACGGAACATGGCAAGTTCTTTTCTTCATAGAGGCGTCGCTATGAAACGTTGTTTGAAATGAAACCTTTCGAACGAGAGAGGGAGAGAAAGAATAAAAAAAGAAAGAAACAGTATTTTTTTTTCGAAACAATACTATATATATGTTCTGAATGTAAACATGGCAACACTAACGCCCGGTCGAACTGAATTAGCGCCGATACTTGATCCGCATTTGTTCACATTTAAACCGAAATTAAATGACAAAAGTAATGAAATTGCACAGAATCTTCTCACGGACTTCTACGAACGACAAATGAAACATGTCAAACGCCTTCAAGAATTCGTACGTGTCGACATTTATTAAATATCGATCGATATGTTTGTTTTTTGTCTCATAGAAAGAAATAGCCGCGAGCAATTATCGAAATTGGTATTGTCAAGATAAACGAACGAAAAACTCCGATTCGAAACAATCGGCTGACGAAGGTTCATCGGCTAATGAAAGTGACTCTCAGCCAGCCCCACCAGTTCCCGTCAAAGGTCGACTGCAAATCTCTCGACTAAATTCTATTGTTTCTCTTTTTTCTACTTTTCAGAAGTCAATCCGAATGACGAACGATTAGCTCGATTGATTCGTATCTATCGTTCGCCGATACCTCGACGTGCGGGTGCGACCTCGGCACTCACTCATAGTCGAGCAGTTGCTCACTCGGCACCTCGATCTTTGGCGCCAGTTGCCGAACCAGTGGTATCACAACCTGCCCCACCTCCGCCTCCAGTTCGACCTCCACGTCGTATGTCGCCGATAGTTCGCACGAAATCACCGCCGAAAGTGACACGTCGAGTGGAATCACCGCCGAAAATCGTTCGTCGAGATGAATCGCCGCCGAAACGACCGATTGTCAACGAAAATATCAACATCGAACGGTTGAAATTGGCGAGAGATGAAGCCGAACGAGCGATGAAAGTAATCAATTATTCAATATTCAAATGAGACAAAACAAAAAAAAAACAAATTTCAGGAACATAAAATCTTCACCATCTACGGGCCTTATCCAGCGTTACGTGAAGCTCTACGACGGTTTGTTCTTTTTCTTTACTTTTCTTCTCAATCGATTTTTTTGTTTTGTTTAGTCGTGGTTGGATCGAGAAATTCGATCGTGGTGCCTTATTTCCAGCGTTGCACGGAAACAAAAAGTCCGACAAACGAAACACAAAAAGCGACGACGACGACGACGATGACAACGATGATGAACTTGGCGATGACGATTTAGAAGAAGGCGGACTCGATGAAGATGAAAACTACATTCCACCTTGGGAAGAAAACGACGGACACTACGGTCTCCTGTCTCGTTTAGTTAAAACAGCAGCACCGGATTTGATCTGGAGTGTTTGTGCGTCGTACGATACGAGCACATTGAACAAAGATCAAATGGTGAATCACTACTCTCGAAATGGTTGTTTCACAACCAAAGTTGGCCTTTGTAGTAGTTTGAAGAATTTGCCTTGGTTTCATTCGGGTTGTGCCGATGAATTCTATCCACGTTGTTATAAAGTCACGAATGAAGATGATAAAGTTGCATTTATCGATGATTATCGTTTGACATCATGCATAAGTTTGGTTAAACTTGCTCAAAATCGTTGTCGAGGCATCAATGAACCCGATATGAACTCGATTCTAGCGATGAGTTCGGACAATCGAAAAGATTCAGCAGCGAACGCCGATGACGATCTTTCGAATCTCATGAATTCATCGGCCAACGGTAAATTACCGTCGATAAAAAAAGTTCCTGCCTCCTATCTCGAATTTGCTTTGGACAAAATCGAACAATTTACATTGGCTCGTGATCATGAAGATATCGACATTAATCTCAGCGCTCAAAATGAAACGACTGATGAACAATGGACTCAATTTATCGAACAATTCTACGCTGCATCACAGTACGAGAAATCAAAAAAATGATGAAATTGCAATGAATTTGTTTTAGTTCACATGCTGAAATCGAGAATATGCGAGCCTATCTTCCAAAAATCGACGAATGTTTGAAAAATATCGAACAACATTGGCCACAGTATCAAATCGACGGAACGAGAAACATTTGGATATTAAAACCGGGCGCTAAATCTCGTGGTCGAGGTTTGTCAAATAAATAAAAAAAAACATCCTCGAAAATTTAATTTCGTTTCTTAGGCATCGTTGTCTACGATCGTCTCGATGACATTCTCAAACTGTGCTCATCGAGCTTAATCAACGATCGAAAATTCGTCGTACAAAAATATCTCGAACGGCCCTTGCTCATTCACAATACGAAATTCGACATTCGTCAATGGTTTCTCGTTACCGATTGGAATCCATTGACAATCTGGATGTTCAAAGATTGTTATCTACGTTTTTGTACCGAACATTTCAGTCTCTCGACGACCCAACAGAATGTACATTTATGTAACTATTCAATACAAAAACATTACAAAAACAATGTCAATCGACACGCTGATTTGCCCGTGGAAAACATGTGGACGAGCAAAGAATTCATCGAAAAATATCTCAAACCAAAGAAACTCGCCGATCAATGGGACGCATTGATCTATCCGGCGATGAAAGAGGCGATTATTTGTTCAATGCTCGTCGCACAGGACACGATCGATCCACGACGAAGTTCATTCGAACTGTTCGGCGCTGATTTCATGCTCGGCGAAGATCTCAAACCGTGGCTCATCGAAATTAATTGCAGTCCGACAATGGCACGTTGTACGGCCGTTACGACCGAAATGTGTGACAGTGTGCTCGAAGACACATGTAAAGTTGTTCTCGATCGAAAATATACTCGATCGAACGATACCGGCCGATTCGAGCTGGTTCACAAAGGACCGCCGGTCACTGTGCCGATCTACATCGGCATTGACCTTCGTGTCGAAGGCAAAACTTGTAAAGCCAATCGAACAACGACGAAGATTTCGGCACCGGTCTCAGCTCCACCTCAAACAACAACAACAACAAGTGCGCTGGATAATCATCCATCGGAATGTTCAAATGAAGCTCTGTCAACCGATTCAAATTCGCAATATCAATTCAATTCAACAGGCAAATCGAAACAACCGAAAGTTCGCCGACATAATTCATCGGGCAAAGGTAACGACGAGCACGATATCGATATTGACATCCGTTCCCCTATGTCAAACCTCTAGAATCATTCAAACGAAATCATCTACCCAAAATCCCCGTTCGTAATTCACAAATAAATAAATTAATCAAACAGAAACTACGCGCGCATAATCGAAATATACGTTTGTCCTATCAGGACGAGCAGATACTCTCGTCTTCACTCATCATTCTAAATCCACAAGTTGCTCTTCAAGAATAAAAAAATAGAATTGATTTTGCACGCTTCGTTCACTGAATACTTTCGTCTTTAAGAGAAAATATCGTTTTTTTTTACAAATCTCATTTTTAGGAATGTTAAATCCAAATATTTCCAAAATTAATGTGACTGAATTTCTGTTCAAAACTCGAGGTGAATTGAAATTAACGATTGAATTTAAAACGATTTTCTATTTTGTAGAACCTCGAGCAACAACAAGTACGGTCTTATTTCGTCGTGGCAAGAAACTTTTCTCACGAGCCAAATCAACGTTAATTACAACACGCGAACCGATACAAACCGAAACCGATCAGTTAACAATGATTACAGTGTCTTAAATTTCCTTGTTTTTTTTTGTAAAACGTAGCTTTAAAATAAATTCAGGATAAAATTTTTATTTACATTTTTCGTATTTCGAGAGAGAGATTCGAGTTTTATGATGAAAGCAAAGGAGTATATGGTGGTGGTGCATCATCTTCTTCGTGTTGACGATTCGTTCGAATTGCCTCTTCATATTTCGGCGGTGAATACATCTGAAAAAGACGACGACAAAGAAAATCAAAATAGGCCTTTCTCGAACGAAAGTTTTACTTCGCCAAGAATCGGACGTGGAACATCGCTGTGTGCAGTTATAATACCGAGTGATCTCGCCATGTTCAATGCCGTAATGTATCCGTAACAATACCAGACAATCGCAGCGATATAAACCTTTGAACAGCAAAAACAAAGAACGTATTGTAAAATAACAAAATCATGATTTTGTTTTACTTTAGCGAGAATAATGAAGAGAAGAATAGTGAAAATAACTAATTGAAGAGTTTGACTGTCAAGTTGAAGAAGATAAGTTTTGAAAGGAAAATCGGGCTGCATACGAAGCCAACCGGTTATGTTAGAAAGATAGGTGTAGAAGCCTAACATTGACACGATCGCTATAATGACGTCGAAGACTTTAATGAGAAAGTACGGGACTAGATACGATGGTTTGCTCTAAGAAAAACAAGAATAATCTAGGCATTTAAATCGAGAAATTGATTCGTATACGCTTAAAACACCGGAAATATGTGCTAAAATGATAACTGTTGCCGAGAGAATGATGAAAAAAACAATAAATTGATCTTCTAGAAAAGAAAACGAATTGAATTGTCGAAATAGAAATCGTGTTTTTTTCTTCATTTCTACGTTGACTGAGTGATTGTATCCATTTGATTGTAGCGAGATTCAAATGAGCATAGAAATTCTTCGCATTGATTTCCATAAACGGTTGGGAAACATTCAGTTTTGATGCAATTTCGTTTGAATCATGAATTGATTCTTGTGTTCGACCGAACATAAATATTAAAACGCACAATGCAAGTGAATGAATAAATAAATCCCAAAGGCCAATGAGTAAAGCTGCTCCTCTGAAATTCATTTTTGTTTTTCAATTAATTAAAATCAATTCGAAACGTACTTTATTCGAATACAACAGAATACTCGTCGATTGTATCGACGTCGTACATCATTTTCAATATTTATCGTCGTAATCATCAGTAAGTTGTTTTGATAATAGAAAAAGAAACGATTCAGGAAAATGATGGAATCATCGTCATTGTCAAGACTCGAGAGCCTCTCTATTGAGAACTACGGACATCTGACTAAATAATTGTCGTTTTTGGTAGATGTATGCCATCTATTGATCGATCATGAGTACGAAGAAGGTAGAGTAAGGACAGAAGAAAATATGGCTATTCTGTCCTTCTCGCAAAAAAAAGGCTTTTTTTTTGTCTTCTTCGATAATTTGACTTCTTTTTTTGCAGATGTCTGCTCAATCATCGGATGCAACATTTGACGAATTTATCAACGAGCAGCTCATCGATTGTCTTAATCATCAAACGAATGTTATCACAAGTTTAGCACAATACTCTCAGCATATCTCATTGCAATTATTTGATATTAAGGTTCGAATTTTTCAATAGAAAATGAAAATTGATCACATTTGTCTTGTTTTTCCATTAGAATCATGTAAATATGCTAACAAATCGTGTTTTAACACTTCAAGAACAGCAGAATTTCGTGCCACCTCCTATTAATTCATGGCTATTTTTTCAACCACCACAGCAGCAGATTCCTTCAGTTCCATTTTCCTTTTCCTCGAAATCGAACGAACAACTCCCATCGCGTGACGGTATGTCTTCTGTTCGATGTCTTGCTTCTCTACATTCAAAACTTTCAGCTCCGTTTATTTTCGGTCCAATAACTCCGACACAACCTCCTCAATTCGACGACGATGAATCCGAGCCCGAAACTCACTACACACCGATCGTAACACTTCAACCCGTACAAACACAAACCGGCGAAGAAGACGAAGAGATTCTTTTCTGTGAACGTGCTAAACTCTATCGGTTTGATTCGACAACAAACCAAATGAAAGATCGCGGCACGGGCGAGCTGAAAATCTTGAAACATTCGAACACAAATTCGTGTCGAATTTTAATGAGACGCGAGCAAATCTTGAAAATCTGCGCCAATCATAAACTAACATCTCACATGGAACTGAAATCTCATCAGGGAACAAACAATGCTTTTGTTTGGTCGGCCATGGATTTTGCCGATGGCGAAGCTAAACACGAAACTCTATGTGTAAAATTTAAAACTGAGCAACAAGCGAAACGATTCGAACAAATTTTTAATCATTCAAAAGCAAAAATAAGTCTGCCATCGATTGAAAACATCTCGTTGAATGACAATGATGATGGTAGGATTTTTATTTTTCAAAAAAAACAAAACCGAAATCCACATCATTTCCAGATGTAATTCTGCTCGGCGAAGTTCGACCGACGATCGAACAAATCGAACGAGCTCGACGATTGAAATTACCTCTTACCTTCTATCTCTACGAATTGAAACAGCCTTGCAAAGGTTGCCGTGGTTGCCGTGATGATACAAAGTCCGCGATGGTGCCTCAAGTTCGATCATCTCCTCCTTCTCGAGATCGTCGAATGATTATAAAAGCTAAACGTTCATTGCCAGCCAATCGTCCGCCGCCAGTGCCGATCTCCGATTACACGCCACCGCCGATCGAGCCCATTCGAGCCGATGAATCAGCCAAAGCTCAACAGAAAAAATCACGAAACGTCCCCGTACCAACAACAACAACAACCGATCAGCCGTCGAATAATAATTCGCCTGAATCCGCCGAATCCAAAGCATTTCCATTCACCAATTTCGATACGATTGCTAAACCGCCGACAGATTTTCATTTTACCGATACGAAAACGTTGACATTCGGTTCCGACGAAGAAGAGATTGTCTTTTGCGAACACGCGCAATTGTTATCGTCCGACGATGTCGCTGCCGAATTGAAAATCGTCAAAAATCGAACAACAAACTCGTCTCGAATACTTATCAATCAAGATACAATCTTGTTAATCACATCTGAATTAAACATTCGATCTCATGATTCAATCGAAAACGCCTTTGCATGGTCGGTAATCGGCGATGGAAATCAACCGAAATCATTCACTGTGAAATTTCGAACAAGTGATATTGCTAAACGATTCTTTCAACAAACTCGTATTTGAAAAACAAAAAATATCAGACAAATTTTTTTATTTTCTTCAGTATGTGTGTGTGTGTGTGTGATAGGCATTTTGTTTAAAGAATAAATATATTGTAATATATGTTGACGACGCGAATGATTATTAGCACATGTGCGAAAAGTGTGGGACCTTGATAGTTACACATGTTCGTGTATACTATCTTGATGTTTGTAAGTTCAAATGTTGATAGGAAAAATGTCCTTGTCGGTTTGTTTTATTCGATAATAATAAAAATAAAACAACGAAATTGAAGATAATCATACGTTTTTCACATTTTTTTCGGATAAAATCGACGTCAATAACAAATCACAAGTCATATTTTTGTTTATTATTCGATAAAAATGTACGGAAAAATATTAACCGTACAGTGCATTGGTATCTTTCTCTTTTCTCTCGTTCTGTTTCTTCTTCTCCTCTCTATCTCCGAAACTACATCATTTGTCGTGATTGATGAAAAAAATATTTTCTCCATTAGTTGTACATATACAGACATCGATCAATTTAGCCCAGTCAATACAATGGGATGTTGTCTATCGATTGATTATTTTTTCGGGGAAAATTTTTCGATGAATCATTGAAATATATACTTATGATACTTTTTACCTTATGATTATTCTACGAATAAACAACATTGTACTTTTCTCTTTTTCTTTCGTTTATTTATGTTTATTCAACCGTATCTTGTCTCCTTGAAAAAATATCCAAACGAATCGACTGTACACATCATATAAATACTTCGAAATTACCGTGATGTTTTGAGTTGTGTTTTTTTTCTCTCCCTCTTTTTCAATCGTCTCTATTACTTTTACTATCCAGGTTTGTGTTACTCTTTTTTAGTGAAAACAAATCGATATACGTGCAAAATCCCGGGATGCGTTTAACATGGTTAATTCTCGGCGTCTTAGTTTTCGGCTTATGCTACAATGTCAATGCCGGTAAACGAGATTCGGGTAACGAAGTCAACGAAAAGAAAGAAGGTAAACAATTCTAACGAATTAACTTTGCTCTATGCTCGTCTAACGCGATTTATTTCTCATAACTCCGAACGATCGTGTAAAGCAAAGTTGAATCAAAAAAACACATGGCTAATGGGCCGAAATTTGAGAGTATCGTTTCAGTTGTATTTATCCCACGAGAACGGGCATCGATTTTTCTCTCGTATAATGAATGCATACGACGAATGAATTGTGGCGTTACAAGAAAAGAAGAATGCAGCGAAGAATGTGCTGATGGTAAACATAAATATTTAAGTAATAATCAATTAGATGTTTTGATTGATGTCATTTAGGTAATACCGAAGAAGAAATGGAGGAATACGCAGAAATCTTCGAGCATATCGATGAATATCGAGGAAACTCGAAAAAATCGAAAAACAAAAAAATTGATGATGACGACTCGGATTCAACGACAACTGATTATGAAAGTGATGCGAGCAGCGAAGAAGAAACGGAACCAAAAGCAAGCAAGAAAAAATAGACCTTGCGTGTAAAATTTGAACCCTCCTATATGTGTATCCCGTGCAGCCGTGATCCTACTCCAAAATTCGTAGATTACAGGACAAACCGAAGGCAAGAGTAGATATACGTTAGGAACTAATATGAGTGTCAAGGACAGCGACAAGATGAAGGTGAAGGTGAAGAAGTACATTGAGACAATGCATAGGATTAGCCATAGGTGCGCTGAATTTTGCCAAGATTCTATTTGTTCTGAAATCTATAATTTTGGAATAGGGCCACTTCTCATCCCAACTATCTGTTTGTAGTGACTTAGTTTTGTTTTTCGTCGGTTGAACTCGATGTTTTTCGTTATTATATACATTTTTGAATCATACGAACTTCATACGATCTTTGCTTAGTTTTAACTAACTAATCTGCAGGCAATCACTAATCGAATTTCAAACTTCTCATTCATCCATTTTGTTTCTTAACAAACAGGCGCATCAACATTTCTATCAGCTAAACAATGTCTCAAACGATTAAACTGTCCTTCATCAAGTCGTGAAGAATGTAACGAAGAATGTAATGGTGGTAAGTCAGATATTCTATTTACTTGATTCGAACTAAAATTTTACTTACAGGAAAAACGAAAGAAGAATTGGAAAGCACTTTGGATGAACATAAATCCAATGAAGAAGCTACTTCCAACGAAGAAGACAACGAAGAAGAGGAAAGCGGCAGCAATGAAGAAGCCAATGAAGAAGAAGAAACTGGCTCAAATGAGGAATCTAATGAAGAAGAAGAAAGTGGCTCAAATGAGGAATCCAATGAAGAAGAAGAAAGCGGATCCAACGAAGAAGCTAACGAAGAAGAAGAAAGCAGCAGCAACGAAGAAGCCAATGAGGAAGAAGAAAGCGGATCTAACGAAGAAGACAATGAAGAAGAAGAATCTAACGAAGAAGAAGAATCTAACGAAGAAGAAGAAAGCGGATCTAACGAAGAAGCCAACGAAGAAGAAGAAAGTGGCTCAAACGAAGAGGCCAACGAAGAAGAAGAAAGTGGCTCAAACGAAGAGGCCAACGAAGAAGAAGAAAGCAGCAGCAATGAAGAAGCTAACGAGGAAGAAGAAAGCA
>ERZ778019.2226-NODE-2226-length-19808-cov-13.838911_pt1 | contig 19808 bp, 20 predicted proteins | sample MGYA00375749_ERZ778019 | MGnify/ENA primary metagenome ERZ778019 (study PRJEB29350, sample SAMN05389821) | bioreactor metagenome | isolation source: Ammonium sulfate bioreactor | place: South Africa: University of Cape Town | collected 2014-03-17 ... | reverse complement strand
ATTCTGTTGTCAATAGGATGTTATTTTTACTTGATTAATTACATTTATATTTTTACTCTATTAAATAAAAGTAAAAGACAAGTCATTTAGCAATCGTTAACAATTCTGCTATGTTGATGTTCATTGTTTTTGTCAATCTTTTATTTTTATTCAATGTTCATAGCAGACCATTAGATGTTTCGATGGCATCGTTGATCACATCTGTAATACCTGAACATCAACATTTATCATCCTTGGATTCGACGAATGGTTTTGGGCATGAATTTGAATATTTAATTAAGTAAATTCACTGATTCATTCATAGTTTTTTTTTTTGATAATTTTTGTTCTCCTATAGACATATATCGAAATTACACTTGAAGGAGAATTTTATCGATAGAATCCTTCAAAATCAAAAGAATATTTCCAATAAAATCAAAATTCTGAAATTTCTACAAGAATATTTTCAAATTATTCAACAAGTTCTCATTCATCAATCATCGGAACTCTTGTTAATGTTAACGAAAACCGAACTCGACAATGCTCATTCAGAAATTCAACATCTCCTCGAATCAATCGATCGTCGACTCAAAATCTTTCGGTCCTTTATTCCGCCCACAATGCCTTTTCTAAATTTTTAATTCAATTTATTTATTTCGAATAAATCTTACACACAACACCAGACAATAGAAAACAACAAGAAATTCTTCGATTTATTTCTTTTTTTCTTTTCAACGTGGATGATTTCGTAGATGTTGATTCATTTGTGTATTGTATTTGATCGTTTTAATAATCACATAAACAATAATTGTTATGATCGTTGTCAATGCAATGAGAACAGTTGCACAAGCGACAAGAAATCGTTGTCGACGTCGATGAATACTTGCTTGAGTTTGAGGATAGAGATTATGAAATGTCTGCAACAGAAAAGAAAAGAAAAAGTCTAAATTGAATATCTCAATTGACTTGTTTGTTACTCGTCGTCGATGTTGTACTGTCTTGCGTATTGTTGAATTTTTTTGTTCATTATTCGGAGCATTTTCTTTCGTTTCATTCGATGGTAAATCCATGAATAAAAGTTGTTTCTAAACAAGACAAAATCAATCATAGAAAATTAAGAATTTGAAATCGTTTTTCTTTGCAAATACTAATCCATTTCGATTCAATGATTTTCTTGTCAAACATTCATCATCTTCTTCTTCATTTTCATCTTGAGTCTTTTTTGTTATATAAAATATTCGATATGAACCATCACGTAAAAATGATGATTTCTTTCGAATAATATTTATTTGATTCTACAAAAACAAGAAAACACGCACAATGTTCAATCTAATCAAATCAAATTCTGGGCTGTTCTTTTGTTTTTCCCTTTACCTCGTCGTTGACACTCATCTCGGTTGAATCCATGTCGTTTTAGAAATGAGAGATTCTCGAAGAAGAAAACTCAACATCAAATAAAGCCGATCTCTAATGAATAGACAACGCACACACACATTTTTTGACTTGTTTGTAATTATCGTTTCTTTAAATGGATGATATCGATGTCTAATGACATCTATGTTTATCGGTTGTATCCTTTGTATTCAACAATTGATGGCTGCGCTTGAAAAGAACAAAGATTGAAGAAAAAACAACAAGTATTCGAATGAATGTCAACGATCGTCGGTCGAACTGAATTCATTCGTCTTTTGTCGATAGAATCAGTGGAAATAAATTGTTAATCATGACTGATGGAGGAATGCGTTCACTAAAACGTTCACTTTCTGTATGTTCGAAAATGTTCATTTTTCATTTACGTTTTCATTTGTTCTTTTTCTAGCCTGAACATTCATCATCCACGGAACGTAAATTTAAATTTGTGAAATACGAAGTAAGAGACGAGAATGTGTCTACAATCGAGGTCTTCGAATACCTCGAATATATCGAGAAAAACCGTATGCGCGCTTTCGTTTCTTTTCCTATTCTTTTATCCAAATATATAAGAATCGATTCCATTTGACGATAAGAATAAAACTAAAAAGACGGAGGATAGAGAGAGAGAATACAAGAAATTTACTATTCATGATTAGACAGAATCGGTTGCATTCGATAGATCATTTGAGTGTAAGTGTCCGATGATATTGAACCATTGAAATTTGGGTATTTTTTCTTTTTTGTCTTCTAGTTTGAGCAACAAGAGAATGAAAATACAAACAAAGAAAATATCGGTAAGACGGATTTTGAGGATGTGAACGGTTTTGTTTTTCAAAGTATTTTCCGTACAGAAATGGTTATGATTAAACATTTATTATCGACAACTGAAGATGAAGAGGATGATGATGACACTGAATTATCATCGAATTCATCGTTACCTTGGTTTCATTCGAATTCACTTTGGACAAATATGATCGCAAAAACTTACGATCAAACATACAAATCTCGTCCGAATTTTCTCGAATCGCATCCAGCAATCAACGTTAAAATGCGAAGTGTCCTTTGCGATTGGCTAATTGAAGTAAAATTCGAATTTTCTACTGAAAATTTATAAGAAAATAAATTCGTTTTTCCAAGGTCTGTGAAGTTTATAATCTTCATCGTGAGAGTTACCATCTCGCACTTGCTTATATCGATCAATACCTATCGAATACAAGCAATTTACCTAAATCCAAACTTCAATTATTAGGCATCACATCGTTATTCATCGCAGCCAAGATCGAAGTTCGAGAGCAAAAGAACTAAAGTTTTTCTTATTTAGAATTTTTTTTTATTAGGAAATCTATCCACCACGTATATCTGAATTTGCCTATGTCACGGACAAAGCCTATTGTGAAAATGATATTCTCGAAATGGAATTAGATATTATGAATGTGAGTCCAAACAAAAGATTTAATTATATATGAATTGAATTGACTTGAATCTAGTGTTTGAATTGGTACATCAATCCGATGACATCGATCAGTTGGTTGTCGCTTTATCTTCAACTTGAATGCGAATTCGAATACTTAAATAAAAGTTCATCGCCAACAGCCAATGTCACACCATCGCACGATGATCGTTGCATAAAAAAACGACGTTTATCAGTATCAAATCTTCTGAAAATTTCATCGAACAGTGATCTTTTGAAAACATCAGTTCTCACCAATGTTCATCGAACATCAATGTTTATGCAAACATTTAATCTCGTTGTTCGAGTATTTCTATTCTCCAGTTTTCAATTCGATTGTTCAATGTTTTTTTTCCTGTTTCCTAGCTAATCGATTTCTGTTCACTTGATATTGAATATTCGCAATTTCCAAAGAATATCTTAGTAGCTACTGCTATTCTTCTTTGCAAGCCCAATTGGCCTGTCGAACAGATTACTTGTAAAACCACGACATTTTTCCGTTTGTCTGATCCGATTTCTTTCGTTTTTCTTAGCGTTAAATGATGAAGATCTCTACATTTGTACTGAATGGATGAAACCATTCTACGATGTTCTTTACTACGGACAAAATCTTCATTCAATACCTAATCCTGCGTCACGGCCAGCATCGTCGGTGCCCGCCGATGAAGTCTATTCAATTCAAATACATAATATCTCATTAGATCTACTCGTAAGAAAACGTGTTTTTCGTTTTTCTTTTTTGCAAATAAATTGTTTTCGTAGGAAAATGTTTACAAAAAACGACCGAAATTCATTCCATCGACGCTCGTCAATCGTCCATTGTCGAATCTTGTCAATCGTTTTTCTTGGCTACCAACACCACCGACATCGTTAGAAAAACAACAGCACGAGCTCAGTCTTACTGAACAACAACAAATTCAAATTACGGAAGTTGTCTCAATAATCAGATAGAGAAAAACGAAATTTATTTCTTCATTATGTTGTTTTATTTTCTTAAAAAAAATGATATACATATATATATTTTTTTGGATGATGAAAGGAAAACTAAGAATTCTCTCTTGTTGCTTTTTTTTACAAAAAAAAAGAATCACAGTTCATCTATATTCTTCTTTCGATTGTTTTTTTTACATATTATTCTTCGTCGATTGATGTTTATAAAACAAATCTAGTTATTTTCTCTCTCCTTGTCTTTGTCGAAATGTTCTTTCCCTCTCTTTGGTTTCTGTGTGTGTGTGTATGTTGAACGACGATTTCATTTGAGTGAACTTGAAAAGAAAACAAATAAATCGTCAATAAAAGAAAAATGAATATTTAGGTGTGTCTTGTTATTGTTATGAAATATGTTTATTTCGATTAGTGATTTTCATTTTAGATAAACATTAACTCCAAAGATGTCTTTTGTTATCTCTTGTTTTGTTTTGTTTTGTTGATTATTGAAATAAACATCATACAGATGTCTATAGTCGAGATAAATTCTTGTTTGTTTTGTTTTCAGAACGATGGATGTCTGTGTTCGGTCATTGAGTTCAACGATAGCATGTTGTTTTGGAAGTGCTTTTTGTACATTTTGTTGTTCAACATGTCCATCATGTAAAGGCTCGACATCGACACGTTTAGCCTATGGTTTGTTCGTTCTTCTTACAGTCAGTACGTCGTGTCTTATGTTGATACCAAATTTTCATACAGTTCTACAACATATTCCGCATTTTTGCGTGACACAAAATCGAACAGATTCATTTTTTAATTGTACGAATATCGTTGGATATGTAGCGGTTTATAGAATATCATTTGGTTGTGTTCTATTTTTATTATTATTATGTTTATTAGTAAGAATAATTGAGTTCGATAAAATGAATTGCATATATTCATAGGATTTTATTGAATAGATGATTAATGTTAAAACATCGAATGATTTTCGAGCCAAGATTCAAAATGGTTTTTGGGCATTGAAGTTTATTGTGTTGATAGGATTGATATTGGGATCGTTTTATATTCCTGGCGATCGAGATTCAAAACATCAACATGTCGATTTCGATAATTTTCTTATGTATCTAGGATCAATTGGAGGAGCTTTAGTAAGAATATTTTGGCGATTTTTTTTCCTAATATTAATATTATCTATTTAGTTTATATTAGCGCAATTAATTTTAGCTATGGGTCTCGTTCATTCGTAAGAAGAAGACAAAAAAAAAGTCTTGAAAAAAAAAGAATTGAAATCAATATTTTAGATGGAATGAATCATGGGTTGATCAAGTTGAAATTGGCTCGAAAAAGCACGGTTATGGTTTATTATTTTTCACATTTCTATTCTATGTTATAACAATCATATGTCTTGCTTGTCTTTATAAATTCTATGGCAATCCGTCTTGTGTTACGAATTTAATTCTGATTACGTTGAACTTCATTTTCTGTATAATTCTTTCGGTGATTTCAGTTCTACCACGCGTACGAGCTTATAATTCTTCATGTGGTCTTCTTCAATCATCATTTGTTTGTTTCTATGTTATGATTTACACATGGTCAGCATTGAGAAATCATCCGGATTCGACTTGTTCGATGTCTGAAACAATCAATCTCGGTGTTTATTATATTATCTTCAGTTTAATCATTTATCTTCTCGTTCTATTCTATTTAATTATTGGTTCAAGACGAAATAGTCGTCTTCGAAAGTTATTTCTTCCATCGACAACTGACTTCGATCTATTCGATGACGCTCTATTAGTCAATTCTGAATCGACAGATAAATGGGTATTAGGAAATGATGATGATATTCATCAACGTGTCTATGACGATGAAAAAGGATCTGTAGCGTACAATTATTCATTTTTTCATTTGATGTTAATCGTTGCTGTTTTATATATGATGATGACATTGACAAAGTAATAGGCAAAAGAAAGAAAAAAAATAACCAAATGAACATTTTATTTCGTTTAGTTGGCGTGAACCGGACGAAGCATTTGAGAAGAATCGACTGTATAGTGCACTTTGGTTTAAAATCATTGCAACATGGATATGTGTTGTATTGTACATTTGGTCGTGTATTGCGCCCGCTGTCTTTCCTGATCGTGATTTTTCATGAGAATGTGACTAATTGAGATACTTTTTTGATTAATTGTTTGTTTTTTTTAATAATAATAATAAAATTTTTCTTGTTTTTATGTTTTTTTTAACGAATGACTTTATTCTATTATGTAGATCGATATGTTATGGATTCGTATTCTGCTAGGTTTATACGGCTGTTTAATGACAATAGTCATGACTTGCTTGTTTACTCGAGGTTTCCGTGATATTTATACGAATTTTCTTGATCATTTGTATTCATTTGATTACCTTCGAACTTATGTGGAAATTTACTTTCTTATTTTATTCAATTCAATTTTATTTCTTATTCAATCAATTCAATTTTGCTCATTGACAAAGTCTCGCCGACGAATACTCATGGCCTACGAAGTCTTTCTCTATGCTTATGCATTAAGTAAATTTTTAATTGTTTACGAATGGATCTACATAAAGAATGCAAGTCAATCCTATCAATTCGATCGATTCGACTATTTAATATTGATTTTTACACCGATATTCGCAATAATCTCAGTATTTCTATGGCAGATATCTTTTCATTCACCTGTTGAAACACGTGTCGATGAACGTACGCCGTTGTTACAAGTCGAAAATGCTGAAGTAACTGTACAGATTAAACAGGCAAATGGATCATGGTGGAGAATTTTAAAACTTGGCACAGAGGAATGGAAATTATACATTTTTGGTTTTGTTTGTTTATTACTCGCTGCATTCAGTAAAAAAAGAACGATGAAGTCCTTTGAATAAGAAAGTTTTGTTTTTATTACTCAGGTGAAATGTTTCAACCGCTTTTCTCCGGACATATCATTAGTTCAGTGGTCAATTCTGATTGGCATGGATTTACCTTGAACATTTTCTGGTACATTGGTGTTTCGTTTATCTAGTAAATTGAAGTTATTCGTTTTTTTTCGATTTGAAAAGTTGAAAATGAAATTTCAGTGTTATCACATCGGGTCTTCGTGGTTATACATTTACCATAACGAGTACTAATCTGATTCAACGTCTTCGAAATCGACTCTTTGCTGCTATTCTCAAACAAGACATGGAATTTTTCGATGAAACAAAAACTGGTGAGATAACATCACGTTTATCATCGGATATTACGACTGTTGGCGAAGCTGTTTCGGTTAATTTAAATATTTTCCTTCGATCAGCTGTTCAAATGAGTGAGAGAGAGAGAGAGAGACAAGTTTATAATTATTTTTAATTCGAATTAACTCTATGTAGTCGGAACCATCGTTATGATGTTGATTTTGTCTTGGAATTTATTTGTTTTAACGTTAATTACCGGACCGTTAGCATTCGGAACGTCGAAAATCTACGGCGATTTGATATCAGTAATAAATCCAATTAGATTTTGATTTCATCTGATTTATTTAATTATATAATTAGAAACAACAAAAAAAAGTTCAAGATGCACTAGCAGAATCGAATTCATTAGCTGAAGAAGCTCTTTCAACTATTCGCACAGTGAAATCATTTGCGAGTAAATCAACAATTCGAATTGATTTGCTTATTTATTTGTCTTTGTAGATGAAGATGAAGAAATCCGTTTATTCGAGAAGAAAAATGATCTTATCAGACGATTATCCATTCGTCAAGCGTTCTATTGTAATTGAATTCTTTCTCAAAATTTTTGAATATTGTTCTTTATCGTTTAGATTTTGGCTACATGTGGAACGGTCAAATCTTGATTGTTTTACTTAATCTCGGCACACTTGCCTACGGCGGACATTTAGTCATGTCGAGTCGATTGAATGTTTCGAATTTCGTTTCGTTTATTCTCTATCAACAACGTTTAGGCTCGATTTTAGACGTAAAATATCAATTGAATTTTATTGAATCGATAGAATATTTGACATTTTTCTCTAGGCAATGAATGATGTTTATACAGGCCTAATGAAAGCCAGTGGTGCATCGGTGAAATTATTTGAATACATCGATCGAACGCCAAAATTACTGAATAATGGCACAATGAAAACAAACGAATCATTCGAAGGTTTAATCGAATTTAAAAACGTGTCATTTTCATTTCCGAATCGAAAAGATTTGAAAGTTTTGAAGAATATTTCGTTTACAGTTGAGCCAGGACAACAAGTAGCACTTGTTGGTCCGAGTGGAAGTACATTTCATCTATTGAATCTTTCACCGCTGACTCGATCTTTCTTTTCAAGGTGGAAAAACGACTTGTATCGGTTTGTTAGAACATTTCTACGAAGCTGATGAAGGCGAAGTTCTTATTGATAATGTTCCCGTTCGAGATTATGATTATAAATTTTATCACGAAAAAGTTCGTCGTTTTTTTTAAACAGATCATTCAAAATTGAAATCTATCAATAGATCTCCTTAGTCAGTCAAGAGCCCGTTCTTCATGCTCGTTCAATTCGAGATAATATTCAATACGGTTTAACTGAAACGAAATCTTCTGATGCTATCGAACATGTTGCTCGAATAGCTAATGCTCATACGTTTATATCTCAATTTCCGGATGGATATGAAACTCAATGTGGAGAACGTGGAATACAAATGGCTGGCGGACAGAAACGTTTGATTATTATTTTGATTTTGTTTTGATTTTAAATTTTGATTTCATAAATAGAACGAGTCGCTCTTGCAAGAGCATTGATACGTTCGCCGATGATTTTATTATTAGATGAAGCAACAAGTGCATTAGATGCCGAAGCTGAATCTCAAGTAAAAATCTTGAATTAATTATTTTTCTACTATTATGTTTATTCAGGTTCAAGAAGCCATTTCTCGTACAGTTGTTGGTCGAACTGTTCTCATCATAGCCCATCGTTTGTCAACAATTCGTAAGGCCGATAAAATTCTCGTTCTTCAATACGGTACTATTGTTGAGCAAGGCACACATAATCAATTAATGTCTCAAATGGGTCTCTATTATCAATTAGTGAAACGTCAAACTGAACAAATTGATTATGAAACATCAATCAATTCGGCAACGACAATTTCCCATGCAATACCACTGACTGAGAAAACTTCTTCGTCGATCTATTCAACATCATTTAATGCTAATAAAGAATCAATTTAAATTGAAAAATATTTGTTTTATTTATTTGAATAAATAAAAATTACAAAACGAATATCTTGTCGTGTGACTTGAACAATTGAAGTCTTTTTTTTCTAAAATTCTATCTGCGCAATTTCATGTGATATTATCCAGGCAGATCTATATGTTCATATAGAGAAGAGAAAAACAACCGAGAGAGAGAAATATGAATACAATCCAGGGCAAATTTTCTACTTTTTCTCCTTGGATCTAAACATTATTTTTATATTTTCGACTACAACAAGTGTGTATATATACGTAATCGTTCTAGTTTAACTTTTTGGACTTTTACTATTCTTTTATTCTGATTACACAGGCACACACACACACACACACGAAAATCAAGCGATGGGGCCATTAGTACTTATAATACCAAATAAAATTCCATTTCAATCAAGTATGTAATTCAATCTGACTGTCTAAGGTTAAATCATGACTATACTAAGTCTTCATATTCAAACGAAGAATGACATATATATATATACTCTGTTTTCGATTGTCCTTGTGATAACTAAATAGCGTGAAATATTCATTAAGTTTTACCTTGCCTGTAGCATTGTTCGAAAATGAATTTCAAAATAAAATATAAAAAACAGGAAATTGCGAAATTTTCTCTATCGTGTATCTTTGATTCTCTCGTTTTTTTTCATTCATTCATTCATTGTGTCATATGTGTATGTTTTTTTTTGCGTCGTTTGTTTCAGCAACAAAAATAACAACGCGTATGCGCGTGCATTTACGTTCGTCACCCTCATTCCCGGCCAACGTACTCGCTCTCTCATTTTTGTCGTTGTTACTAACTATTTTCTGTTGACAAAAGAGCAAGCAACATAGACATAGTATGCAAAGAAAAAGAAAGAAGAAAAAAAAACAAAAAAAAAACAAGGTGATTATATATATATATATAGATGTATATATACACATGTTTCCATTTATTCATTGTTTAAAAAATCTACATCGTGGTAAGTGATTGAGTCGAAATATCGTTCGATTAGTATATCGAATTGGCGTCATCTTGTCCTTTGTTTGCGTAGGAGAGAAGGAAGAAGAAGAGGAGGAAAAAAAGAAATTGATTATATCATAACTTACACATGATCATCAAGAAAAAAAAAGAACATCATCATCATCATTTTATATCATAAGTCCGCTCCGTACAAACATATAAGTCATATGTCTATTCACAGTTCGTCATTCTTTTACTTTCGTTTTAAAAATACGTAAGCTCGAAGATATCTTGTGCTTTCTTTCTTTTTTTTTACACCTGTTTCTCAAAGTAAAATATTTCAAATGTCAATTGCGCATGTTTGTATCTCATCGTCATTTCTTTTTCTCTTCGTCTTCAATGAAACACTTTCGAGAAAAGACGACACACATACAGACACTTCGATTCTTTTCAAGCTGTTTGCTGTTAGCCGCATGACGAACAACAAAAACAATAACAATGCGCAAGAGTTTGTATTATCCATCAGTCTATCAAACGAGAACTCGAACATTGACACGTAGATATTTTCTTTCTTTCGTTTTTTTTGTTCTTCATTGATATGCAAATGTCGAGACTAATTTCCCTTGAGAAACAAAACTGTATTGTCGGAGATTCTTGTTCGTCATTTTTTTATTTTATTTAACATATTTGACAATGATTTTCGCGTATATCATATGAGTCATTTGCACTCCCCCGATTTTTTTTCATGCTTCCTCTTAGGCAGAATAAATATATGTCACCAGACTGATGATCTTTTTCATCTGTTCGTATAGACTTGTTTTTCTAAGTGATTTATTGACGTCAATTGCACTGGTGTTTTCTTCGATCGTAAATCAAAATAAATTATTCGATTAGAGTCTGTTTCGCGCAATTATTTATCGAACCTTGATTCTATTTGCAAAAAAAAGTACATTGTAGTGCAAACCTACGTTCGTACTTTTTCTGTTGGAACCAAACAAGGTCAGATTTCGCACGATTTGCTTTTGCACTGACATATATATACATTCATTCATCAGTACATCGTAATATGAATCTCATCGATGCACAGTGGGGTATTTCATTTTTTTTCTTCGATGACATATGAAAAAAAAACTCATTTGAATGTATACACACACACACCCGTACATATACACATATTTTTTCGTAACTACGTCTCGAGATACTTCAAACGCGAGAAAGAACGAGCAAGAAAAAAAAACCCACGAAATTCTTCTCATTTTTGTTTTGACTATACATTTAACATAAACATTTTCTTTTTCCTTGCTGCTACTCTACACTTGAATAAATGTCCTTGATCAAGGTCATTATGCACGCTATTTTACGTTTGGTTCATCTCAATTAAAATTTGACGATGAAACGTGCCTATTCGCACCTGTCCGTATCGTTACATTTTCTTTTTTTTCTACTGCGACATTCGTTTAACTGAGATTTTTTCTTTTTCAACAACTAATTGGGGTAAAATCTTAGTCGAAGAGATTCTTTCTTGTCACGATACTATCATGTAGGTTACTCGGTTTATTCATTTCTCTAGTTTTTCCCAACCGGAAGAGGAAGCAAATAAGAATATCGTCATCATAGACGTCAACACATACGCATATTTCTCTCATTCGTATAGTAAATTGTTGTTTTTTCTTCAGCATTATATAATCGTTCTATGTGTCAAATTGGTACAAACGAAGAAAAAATGTCACCAAACGATGATAATCATCAACATGTGGAAGAATTAATTAATCGAAATAATGATATCAAATATTTCGTTGATGTGTATACAAGTGCCCTACATTTACGGTAAGAAACAATGGAATATGTCAAATTGACCCATAACTAAAACTGATTTCATTTCCATTTGAATTATTTAGACAACGAATGAAAGAAGAAAAATTAATTTATCCAAGTTATTCCGCTTATTTTAACGACGAGAACAACAATAATAATAATTTTTATTCAACATTTCACAATTGTTTTCATTCGTATGAGATCATCAATTGGCTTATTAAAAAGCAACTTTGTAAAAGTATCGACGACGGTATCGAAATATTTCAAGTTTTGGAGAAACTAAAAATGGTTCATCATGGTAAATAAAGACTCGAGTTCGCCTAGTTTTTTTTTGGCATTAGGCCAAATAGTTTTGACTAGTAGACGGAACAGGAAAAAAAGGACATCTTTCGATAGAGTGCAATAAGTACAAACATTATGTCTTTTTAGTTTGTGATATAAATGAATTCGAATATCCGGCCTATCCTCCAGCACTTCATAATGTCAAATATTTATATCGTTTTCGACTTGATGATGGTACAGCCGATCAAAATCGATCTTTTCAACAATTTGCTTCGATTTATGAGACCTATACAAGGTAAAAACGAGTTGTTGTTGTTGTTTTCTTCTTTTATGCAATTGTAAATTTTAGTTTATTCACTCTCGATAAAAGTCAATGTCGTGGTATTGATTTACAACAAACGAAAACATCGAATCCTTACGATGAACAATCAGGAATTGCACTCAAAGGCGATAATCTCGCGCGAATGCTTGCTCTACGTAGTAATACAAATATCGAACGTCTTGTTAATAACATGATTGAATATGGTCTCGTTCGATTTGGTAATTATTGAAACAAAAAAAAAACAATTCGAATTTTCGCTTTTTTTTGTTGTGAATTTCAGATGAATGTGATCAATCTCAAGATTGTAATTGCTCACAAAAATTTCGCAATGATGAACATCATCGATATATTCTCAGTAGTTCACATCGATTATTACCTAAACAACGTTTAGATTTAATTGCACTTATGCATCATCCTGTGACAGATATTCGACAATCATATTCACATGAAAATCTACGTATATCATCGAGTAATAGTTCAGTATTAAACGATGAAATCGAACCTGTTGTCCATGAATATCGACGAAATAAATCATCGAGTTTAAACTCACCTGTGAATTCAGGTAAAAACGAACTTTAGAGGACAAATTGTCAGGTGAAATCTATTACGTTTTATGCAGATCATCGACCTACTGCTGACGAACTTGAAAAACGAGAATCCCCGTGGTGTTGTCGAAGTTATTTAGTATGTCAATACTAATTATTTTCGTTTTTTTTTACGCGTTTCTATTTAGGTAAAACGAGATCGACGTGGTTACGGATTAATTCTACAGGGACAAGGTCCTTCCTATGTCGATCGAATCGATCCATACGGTTCAGCCTTTCATTCAGGAATTCGAGTAAATTTTGAAAACACTATACAAAGACAAATTTGTTATTTCGATTTATTTAGTTAAATGAATATATCTACGCAATTGAAGGTATCAACGTTCTACGTCGCTCAGGCAAAGAAATTGAACGTCTACTATCCATATTCGATAAATGTACAATTTATACTATTTATAATCGAGACGATTTCAGTCAAATATCTACACCACCAAACGAATGTCATGGTAAACATGATCTCTGTTCTCTTAAATCGCATTCAACAACATTCAATAATTGTTCGACTACCAATCATTTTCCATCACCAAGCAATTCCTATCACCTATTAAATCCAATTACTGATCATCAACAAACTTACACGTCCTATTCGACATCGCCATCATCGTCTATCGATGGTTGCTCGCCATGTTCAATATCCCCGAAACATATTCAACAGTATACAAATAATCGTAAAGGAGCATTGACAAAACATTTTCAATTTTTTCGTTTAACATCTCGATCGTATTCGAATGCGTTAAAATAAGATTTCCTATACAACCGGTTTCGTTTTTCTATCCCCGTGTGTATCATTTCACTTCTCAGGTTAGCGCGTGTGCACTGTGTATATATGTTTTTTCTTTCTATCTGTTTCCTTTTTTGTGTGCGCCTGTACAAATGCGATGAGCACAGCACATCTGTTAAACTAACAAAAAACGAAATTTTTATTTCTCACTGTACATAATTGGGTTCTATATACTATACATATATATTTTTTTAATCGTTTTCTTTCTTTCTTTTTATCTGGTTGCTGTTGACGAGAGAAATAAAGATTTAAACTAGAACGATATTCTAAATATGAAGAAACAAAAAAAAAGTTTTTAATCGATTTTAAAAACGTTAATAAACAAAGAGAAACGAGAGACAAAAATTCAACTGTATCAACTTCGGAAGAGATTCGATGTTTTCACTTGATTCCATGCTGCAATCGACGCATTTTCTTGTGCACGCATTAGATTTGGACCGTAGCCAGTATATTCAGCCAACAGTTGATTATTTTGTTTAAGACTTAATGACGATTGATAGCGTGAACTCGATGAATTCTCATTGAGAATTTCGTCTTCAAATTCAATATGAATTTGTAATTTTTGACAATAAGTTATCAATTGTTGTTTCAATGAGCCGGGCGATGAACGAACTGATGTTTGTTCGGGTTTATCGATAAGATTTTCATCGAAATGTACATGTTTTTTTGTTTCACTTTTCGTTGTTTGACCATCGCGTTTAAGTAGACCTTTGGCTGGTGGCGGTGGTAGACAAACAACTGTGTCGAGTTTTTCTAAAAGACTCTCAGCTGCTGAACGTTTAGCTAAATATTTATTCTTTCCATAGCCATCAACTGAATGTAAATCGCCGAATTTCATTTGTATATGAACATTATCTCGATCGAATAATTGTAAACATTCGATTTTGACTTGTCGTTGTTGAGCTAACTGGTAGATTTTCGTTAATGGATTGATTTCATTGGGTTTTGAAGGCGTTGTTGGTGATGTTGCTGGTGACTGTACGTTCGAACGAAGGAAATAGAGTGCATTTTGAGCACAATGTAAACGTGCTTGTTGATGTGTAGAACCGTATCCATCGAAAAAGAAATCATCGTCCAAATAGACACGATAATGATAGATCAAACGAAAACGATTCGATGAAATGGGCAAACGTTGTTCTTGAAAGAAACGATAGGATACTAAACGATGATTTCGTTTGGCCCAAATATTTAATAGATTAATTGGAGATGCGATTTTCAAATCATCGAGAGCCATTTGTGCAGCTGTTAATTGAGCTAATTTCATTGTCGATTCGGTAGCTAAATAATTCTTTTCACCAACATGCAATCGGATAGTATACATTTTCGCATGTAAAGGACCTGATTCATTCTCGAAACGATAGTCAAGATAGATCTAAAACAATCGATGTACGTAAATCATCTATAGACTTATAATCATCGAATGTTACTTGATTTCGTCGAGCGTATTCTTGAAGAAATTTGATTGACGAATCTTGTTGTTGCATATTGTTGTTTTTTTCTTGTGAAACTATGGATTATATACAAAGAAGTAACAATTTTGTTTCGTATTCATTGTTCTCGGACGGATGAACATAACATATATATATATAGTATGGTATAGTAGTATATGTATAGTAATGTCGATCGATTTCGTAGACGACGAAGAAGAATTTCAGTAAGAGAAAGAGAAGAAAAAGAAAAGATGGGGTACATTTACAAGCTATAGAAGAATACATTCTTGGTGTGATTGTATGTCAAGGTTTATTTTTATTCATTAGAATCGAAAAAAAAACCGAAAGATGACATCAAATAGTTCGTTTGTCAATGTCAGGTTAATAAGTTAAAATTTTTCGATTAAAAACTCGAAGAAACAATATTATTATCTTTACATTTTTCACATTCGACATTGGTTGATTTATTCTTTGTATGACAAGCGTCACAAATCCAAGTGGACGATTGATTTTCATAGATCGGTGCCGGTGGAGCTTCATCTTCGGCCTCTTCAAATATTGTCTGTGGAGTACTATCATAATATTCTTGTTGTTGCTGCTGTTGTTGTGCTTCAGCTTCTGCTCGTCTCGCTCTTTTTTTCTTTCTCCAAAAGAAAAGTTTCTTAAATTTTTGATCAAGTGCAAGAAAGTCTTGTTGCATCTGTTGCATTGATGGATCATTTGCAATCGTATTACCACCGAAATATTTCATCGGAACTTGTTTAGCTTCATCGATAACTTCTTCGATTTGAACAGCATTTTCTCCTGTTCCATAGGCCCAATCGTCCATCGACCAATTGCCCGTACCGCCACCAACACCGCCAGAAGCAGCCGCTAGTTTTTGTCCCATGAGAATGAAAACGAAATGCGCACATCGCTCTTATTTTTTATTTGTTTCTGTTCCGTGCTAGCCACTCAACCGAAACAAAATCATGATACTTGTTTGTCATAACTATCGAATATTTTAATCATAAGAAGAAAACGTCGTTCACAAAAAAAGGTAAATAAAAGAACGAATAAAAAAAAATATATAAATACATTTAAAAAAAAACATTGTATTGCTTTCGATTACTGTTTTCATTTATGAGCAGCAGCATGTTATTTTCGACGATTTATCTGTTTTCTCGACTGTTAATGCAGCTAGTATTGCCATGTCAAATGTTTCTTTGAGATTAAATTGTGTCAACGATGAACATTCGATATATCCATAAGCACCGTATTGTTTCGCAGCATATTCGCCTTGTTCACGCGTAATCGGTTTTTGTTTCGATTTGGCAAGAAATTCAATTTCATTGACATTCGTACGAAGATCAATTTTCGTGCCAACAAGTATAAATGGTGCTGTCGATGATGATGATTGACGAATTTCTTGTATCCATAGTTTTAACGCATTATGAAACGATGTTGGACACATCACACTGAAACAAATGAGAAATACATCGGTGTTCAAATAGGAATACGTTCGAAGAAGTTCATAGCCGGTTTGACCAGCTGTATCGAATAGAGCCAGTGTACATGATTGATTATTAATAAGAACTGTTACCGAATAATTATCGAATACTGTTGGTACGTAAGATTGAGGAAATGAATTCGTTGTATATGAAATTAATAGAGAAGTTTTTCCGACGCAACCATCGCCGACACAAACACATTTGATTGTTTTATTCGTATAATTAGTACTGATTTGATTATTTAACGATGATGGCGGCATTATCTGAAGAAGAAAAAAAACTTTTAATTGTTTATTAAACTTGAAATGTTACTGCAAATAATTGGTTTGCATTCACTATTTAATGGTTGTCTGTCAATCATTATCGATAGATAAGGAGAGAGAAAAAAGAAAGGAAACTGTCTGTACATGTAATTCGATCGTGAGGGAAAAGTCTAAGCATATTTAACATGTTTTATATCGCAAATTGATTGTTCAGTTGTGTCGGGTTTCGCCAGAGCAATGTGTTTTCTTAATTGATCAAGAGCAAGAAGATTTTGTCGACGTAGATCTTGTTCTTGATCGAGTTTTGTTTGTAGAGTTTTCTGTTCGATTGTTAAACGATCCTTATCGACTTGAGCACGTTTTTCAACGAGATCAATACGTCGATCACATTCACGTTTGAGTGTTTGATCATATTGATCGATTTTATATTCTAAATGTTCGACGCGTGTTTGTTTTTCTAGGAGAGTATTTTGCATTTGTAAATGATGCCGACGAAATGATTCGTTTTGTTCGGTTAATTTTTCGATATGTTCAATGAGTTCTTTATTTTCTTGTCGTTGTTCATCGAGTAATTGTTCCGATGAATTCGTACGTAGAGTCCAGCGTGTGTGAACTTTTTTTAATGATAAATGTTCTTCACGAAGTTTGTCTAATGTTTGATTGGTTTCATCGAGTTTGGTTTGAACAATTGCTAATTGATTTTTGTAATAATCATTTTCGGATTTTAAACGAAGACAATCGTCGTGAACTTTCATGTAAGCTGAACGGATAATCGCGATTTCGTCCGATGTCCATGGATTGTTTGTTGTTAATTCGATGTTTTCTTGTTTTTCTTTATGTTTTTCTAAGTATGCACGAATTAAACGAATGTCAAGAATGGAATCGGGAGGTTCGGTTTGGTTAGCACGTGTTTTAGTTTTGCTTTTCGTCTGTTCATCTTGTTCTTGTTGAGCTAGACGATGAATAAGAGAAAATAAATAGGATTGCTCGTAAATAGCTGCTAATGTCGGAGCGTCGAATGAAGACAATGTGGTAATATAACGACGGACACGTTCATGATCAGGTTGAAATGTAGCACGATAATCACGAATAGTATATTCAGGAGGAAAAAGAGATTCTACCCAATGAGATGATGAAGTCATCTATAACAGATGAAAAGAAAAGAAAAGATAAGGTTATTTTCTAAATTAACCTAGACGAGAAAATAAGACTAATGGTGTCTAATAGTTATTTGTTTGTTCATATAGGCCATGTGCATATGTTCATAATGAAGTATTGATATTCATATGACAACTCATTAACTCTAATTGAAAGGCGAATTTTCAGCGAGAGAGAGAGAGAGAATTGATTTTTTTTATAAATTAAAAAATAGCTCAACGGTAGTCATGATCTTAATTCATCGCATTGTTCATGCGGTTTTACCTTCACTCGTTTTTATTGGTATCCTATTTACCATTGATTGTCATATGGCGCCCTCCATTCAATTCTTTTTCGATCCTATTGGTTGAGTTAACTAGTCTTACAGCTGTACTAGGATGGTATGTTTTTTTTTATCAAGTTCATTCTTATTTTTCTAGTTTTGTTATTCAACATGATATTGTTTGTTATTTGAATTAAACTTTGAATCATCTAATGCCATCATCTGCTATTATTCGTGTTCAACAACAACAACAACAAAAACAAACAGCAATAATCAATCAAACGAATCATTCAAATTTCAATAGTGAAAAACATACCATAAGCATGTTTCGTTTGATTCTTCGTGCATTCGATTATCTTTATTTATTTGTTATAAAAATATGTTCTTATTTTTTATTGTTGCTCAAACGACTGTTAAAAATTCTTGTTGGTACTTGGACATTTCTATTTGTAACCGCACGGGTTTCAAAGAAAAAAGTAAAACACAAAAAAAAAAAAACTCTTTGTATAAATTCGATTTTCATTTTTAGCTAATTCAATTTCAATCAGTAAAATACTATAACTGTCCTTTGCAACCGCTATCTCTTCATCGTTTGCGTATGTTTTACGAAATAAACGATTGGACTTTGTGTTGACTTTTATGTTTAGATTTTCTTCCAAGGAAAGTTTTAATATTAGATCTAGACGAAACATTAATTCATTCACATCATGATGGTCTCTCACGGGTTGTTACAGTGAAACCAACTGGTCCACCTGATTTCATTGTTCGAGTTGAAATCGAACGACATCCAGTTCGATTTTTTGTTTATAAACGACCGCACGTCGATTATTTTCTTGAAACAGTACGAAATGTGTTTTTTTTTCTTGTCAATAAAACAAACAAATTCGTGTTCTCTTTCTTTTCTAGGTGAGTCAATGGTATGAACTTGTGGTTTTTACAGCGTCCATGGAAATCTATGGTGCAGCTGTTACTGATCGATTAGACAACAATCGAAATATTCTCTCTCGACGTTATTTTCGACAACATTGCACACTCGAATTTGGCGCTTATTCAAAAGATTTACTTGTCGTTAATAGTGATCTATCACGAGTATTTATATTGGATAATAGTCCGATTGCCTATCGATCTTATCCATTAAATGCAATACCAAGTAAATTTTCAACTTCAATTGTTGATTGAAAATAAATTTCGATTGTTTGCTTTTTAGTTAAATCTTGGTTTTTCGATCCGACAGATACGTGTCTATTATCTCTACTTCCATTTCTTGATGCACTAAGATTTTGTCGTGATGTTCGATCAGTATTAGGAATGAATTTACATTTGCATCAAAATCTGGTGACGAATACAGCCGGTTTAACTACTCAAGTTGTTCCAACATCGACGCGATAATAATTTTCGATTGTTCCTAAGATTATTATTTTTTCTGTCTATCTCTTTCACTTTTTTCTTCGGTTTCTTCTTCTTTTT
>ERZ778019.2223-NODE-2223-length-19839-cov-13.927012_pt1 | contig 19839 bp, 27 predicted proteins | sample MGYA00375749_ERZ778019 | MGnify/ENA primary metagenome ERZ778019 (study PRJEB29350, sample SAMN05389821) | bioreactor metagenome | isolation source: Ammonium sulfate bioreactor | place: South Africa: University of Cape Town | collected 2014-03-17 ... | reverse complement strand
ATGATTCTTCAACATTCCTGTCGAATCTGTTCAACATTACGTGAAATATGTTTAAAAAAACTTCATCAACAGTGATTAGTTTCTTTTTTTGTGTATCATAATCTCGTGTATTTATACATTCCGCCTTCAAAACGAGTGCCATCTAGTCAAATGAGTTGCTCATTTTTTGCTGTACAGATTTATCAATTTATTTAAAAATAAAAAAAGTGACGTAGAGAAAAAAAACAGACGCTTTGTGCACCTATATGCAAAACAGATCGTGAAGTCGTATAAAATCGAAAGAAAAATGAATTGACAGGTTAGAATGAAATGAAAACATTTGTTTTCCTTTTGCTGTTTGAAATCAAAACAGAAAGTGAATTTCGAATGTCTGTCAAGAGAGGGCTGGGCAAGTTCGGATTTCTTTTATGCATTAAATAATTAAGAAAGCGAAGAAAAAGTATGAGAATACGACTACGCATATTTTTCAAACCCGTTAAAAACAAGCAAAGTAGCGAAAAACATTGAAAATGAATTTACAAAGCTGCAATTGAAGAAGAAGTTGTTTTGCTAATCAACAGAAAGAAAAAGTGTGAGTTTTTTTTTCTTCAAACATCATCGAATATAAGAACAAAAGTAGACTGTTTGCATTGAAAATTGATTTATTATTTTGCTTGGTTTTGTTGCACATCAGTCACAAAAAGACTTATTGACGAATAAATGCGCGGACAAAGCAGCAAGCGAATCGCCGTAACAAAGAAACGTGAACAGGTTTGATGAAATTCTTCGTATTATTAAATACTATCGGATCGTTTCCGATTTTCAGAATCCGAATACAGCTTTACAAGAACATCTCGTGAAAAATCTCGGTGCCAATAATGCACTCGTTCAAGAATACGAAGTCGGTCATAAAGAAAAGCCGATTCAATGTTGGATGCGTGATGTACCGATTCCTCATTGGTTACTAGCACTGTTAGTATCAATAGCAATCGTTGCATTTATGGCATTTGCCATATTTGCATCGGTAGTAACGTTGAAAAAGGAAACTCTCGATGGGCCCTGTAAATCGAGTAGCGATTGTCGACAAGATTTGGGTTTAATGTGTAATAACTACCGTTGTGGTTGTGGATATTCGCATTTCTGGAGTGAATCCTATTCGATTTGTGAACGACGACGTATGGTCAATCGAACATGTGTCAATGATTCGGAATGTGATGCTTTGGCAAATCTACAATGTTTGAATGTAACACTAGCGTAAGAAAACGTGGATTTTTAAGAATGAAAAATGAATAAATTTTTGTCATCTAGTGGTGGTTCAGTGCAAAGTCAATGCCAATGTAAAACTGGTTTGAGTTGGATCATTAACATAGTAAGAGATTTTTTGTTTTCGGTAATGAAAATGAAAGAAAATTATTTGTGCATAGTGTGATACGACACGATTAGAAAGTTTAACGTGTGAATTCGATGGCAACTGCGATAGTTCACGATATCTATATTGTGTTTCAAATTCAGCTTCGCCACAATATCATACTTGTCGATGTAACTCATCAATGTTTTGGAACGGTAATACTGTCTCGGGTACTTGCGAATATAAACGAACAATTAATCAATATTGCAAACCATATTACGATAGTTGGTGTGACTCTTCTGATCCTGTTGGTCAAGGTCTTATTTGTGCTAACTACACGAATCCTTATGGTAGCGAATATGGTAAGTAAATACAAATGATGTTTTAATCTCGATTTTTGTTTTTATTTTCTAATAACAAGGTATTTGCCAATGTCCAATTCTTCAATTTTATAATGGTACACCATCTTTAGCCGATGGTTATTGTGTTGCTATGCGTCAGTTCGGTGGTCTATGTTCAACTGTATCTGAATGTGACTATCGAGTTAATATGGTATGTACGAATAGTCTTTGTACATGTGCATCGGGCAAAAACTTCGATAGTTCATTGAGTGTGGATGGTAGCGCAGGTTATTGTGTTGATGCATCAGGTTACCGTGAAAATTGTACGGCTGTTTTAACATGCAGTACTTCGCAAAGTCTTTATTGTGATTACACATTTTATGGTGTCAGTACAGTTGGCATATGTTTATGTAATGATTCATGGTCATATTGGGATGGTTTAATTTGTTCAAGTAAATTAACTCTTGGTGGCGAATGCAGTAATAATACGCATTGCATATCAGCAAAAGGTTTATTCTGTAGTAATTATACTTTAACACGGAATCAATGTGATTGTGATAAAAATCATTATTGGAATGAAACATGCATACTCAAACAAGAATATAATACAACATGTTCAAGTACATATGTTTGTGATGATAATCGAGGTTTACAATGTCAAGGTTTAGGTGGATCTATGTTTTTAAAATGTGATTGTTATAATACGAGTTATATATGGGATTCATTGTATACCAATCGAAATCATAAATGCATACCGAAATTAAGTATGAATCAAACGACATGCTATGGTGATCTTGAATGTGAAGATTATAATTATTTATCATGTGTTAATGGTACATGTAAATGTGCTTATACAGATTATTGGGATGGAAATCGATGTCAACCGAAAAGAAATTATACTGATCCATGTACAGGAAGTTCAACAACATACGAATGTCGAGATTTTTCACCTGTTAATTTAATTTGTCGATTGGGAGACACCGTTCCACCAGCTTATCAATGTCTTTGCAATACGACTTCATATTGGGAGTTATGTAATCAACGATGTGTTGTTGCGAAGAAAGTAAGATTTTAGTAATGAAAAAGAAATGAACTTGAATGAAACGAATTTTTAGCGTCATGAATTATGTACACTTCCTGGTGGTAATTGTACGAGTACAGAATGTGATGTTTCAGCTAATTTACAATGTATGAACGATACTCATATTTCATCGAATTCATCGGCAGTTGGTTTTGGTTGGTGGTATGTTTTATCTATCTTTGAGATTGTAATTGATCAATATAGAATGTATATTTATTTAGTAATTGTACGAGTTTACAATGGTGGAATGGAACATATTGTCGAGACAAAGGTACGCCTGCATGGGGATTAAATGGAAGTGCTATATGCAATGACACATATCAATGTGCAGACTATAATCTGGTTTCGTGTCCGCTGAGTGGTAGTTATCCATCGCCAAGTTCTACATGTGAATGTGCAACAACGAAGTATTGGGTAGGACTAGATATAGTCGTATTTCTCAGGAAACATTGTTTTTGTTTTCTATAGAACGGCTTGACATGTCTAGATCGCGCGACAGTTGGGCAACCATGCACATCTTGGCCGCATTATCCAGTAAATACAAGTACTTGTCTATCTGCAGCTGGCGTAGGGTTAGTATGTTCAGGTCCTATGACTTGTGATCCTGCCGGGACGAATTGCACGGGTGGTACTTGTACATGCCCATCTGGGACAAATTGGAATACTACTTTTCTCATTTGCGCTCAACCACCCGTCACTGGTTAATAATAATAATCTCTTTCTTTTTATTTAAAATAACATTTTACCAAAAAAAAAACGAATGTGTTTTGTAAATCACAAATTCAAATAAATCTTAACGTTCATTTTGTTTTTTTTATTTCGAGAAAAAACAACGAATTCTATTTATCAAATAAATAAATGAATTGAATTTAGTCCGATATTTTCTACTGCCCTCTACATGCCATCATTAAGATTGGTTTAACTTCTAGATCGTTGAAAGAAAAACCCAACTACGGTACATATTTATCCATCCATGAGTAGAAAACTATGACAAGTCAAGTCAATCCACTATTGAATTGGTTGAAAACATTTCAAACCGAATGGTTACCCGAAAACATTCCGAATAATACAAATTTACTCGAATCAATTCAAACTAAACTTCAAGAATTCGAACAACTTATCATTGAAAATAATAATAATGATGATGATGATGAAGAATATCATCGTGCTCGATTATTAAACGAACTTAGTTCGAGTAACAGTGACGATGAGCAGAACGCTCTTGCGTCAACATCAACGTATGAAACACCGATTGACTCGAACAATCATATGCCAATCGATGATGATGATAACGAAGAACTTCATGCACGTGGAATTTTATTGGAACAAAGTGATGACAGTGAACAAGAACAGGACATGAGTACTCTTTGTCCAACAATTCGATTGAAACGTATATCAGAAATCGATGCTGAACGATACAAACCATTAGCTTATCGAACTGAAAAAGAAAACGAAATGATCGATGACACCTTTCCATCGTCATCATCATCATCACTATCAGCAACATCAGAAGATGAAGATTATTATTTAAAATATCGTACAAGAAAGATTACACCGAAAAATACGACCCATTCTCCGAAAAAATCATCGACACCCATCAAAAAATCATTTAAGAAAACTACTGAAGTAGTTATTAGTTATAATCAACCACTTGAATCAAACCAATCGACGAATTCAGACGAGGATCGTCATCCAATTGATGATGAACAAATTCAAAATGAAGCCAGCAAAAAACCGAATAATAGTAAAAATAATAGTTCAATATTCGAATCATTGAATCTCACATCTGACACACCTATGGATACGGCTCCTGATGATCCTGTTGAAACCGTTTCGAATGAAGAAAATAACGAATCATCCAACGAAATCTCGTCCGAAGAACAGTAGAGAACGAAAATCGATTTGTTTTCTTTTTTATTTTTCTTATTATTTTTAATCTAAGATTGCCATCCGAAGTAATTTCTTATGCTCATTTATTAGAAAAGAACAAGGATGCATCATCATCATCATCTGAATCCGAAGTTATTAAAAGAAAACGTCTATTAGCATCACCGTCTAATTCCGAAGAAATTTTACGAAAGAAAAAATCGAAGAAAATGACACCGAAAAAACGTGCAGCTCCTTTTGTACTTTCATCGTCAAGTGATGAAAATAATTCGACATTAACATCCAGTCGATTACAAGTTCTGGATTTATCATCATCGGACGATGATTTCGAACAACCGAAAAAGTCGAGTAAAGCCAAACGAAGTGTAAAACCAATGATGACTACATCCGATGAAAGCGATAAATCTCAATCGAAAGAGGATGAAAATGAAGAAGATTGTTCGCCAACAAAAGGCCGGAAAAATATTCGAAAAATTCTCGATGATAATCGATTGGATGACGAAACGAAGAAAGCAATCGAAGCTGAACGTGAACGTCGACGACGTTTGGCAGAAAATCAAGAGAAATACAATAATTCACTTCTCGAACAATCGTCTCAATTATCAACAAGTTCGAATACTCAATCGACTCAATCGGAACAACGTTTAATTCTCGAATTAGATAAGAATACGAACGAACCATTGATCGAAGTCGAAACGAAACTAGTCAAAAAACTCAAACCACATCAATGCGAAGGCGTCAAATTTCTTTGGAACAATGTTTTCGAATCCATTGAAACGATTCGAACAAAGAAAAACTCAGGAAATGGATGTATTCTTGCACATTGCATGGGCTTAGGCAAGACTTTACAAGTTATTACATTCGTTCACACAATTTTCAAATATTCGGATCTAACAAAAATCAAAACCTGTCTCGTTCTTTGTCCGTTGAACACCGGTAGAAACAAATTCTTTCGATTATTTTTATTATTTTCATGGTTTTTTTAGTGTTGAATTGGTCGAATGAATTCGATCATTGGCTGAACGGTATCGAACCGTCGATTGATCGTCATCAATTAACAACTGTTCGACCGAATTTACGAATTAATCTTTTGAATTATTGGTTTGAACACGGTGGTGTTGCGATAATGAGCTATGATTTATACAAAAAACTAGCAAATGGAACCGGAATTCAGAATAAAAAGAACAAAGATGATGCATTCAAATGTCTGCTAGATCCCGGTCCAGATCTGATCGGTAACAAAACGAAAAAAGATTCAAAATGAAACGATTTAGTTAATCATTGATTTTAGTTGCTGATGAAGGACATATTCTTAAAAATTCTCAAACAGCCTTAGCTAAATGTTTATCGAAAATCAAAACACGCCGTCGAATTGTTTTAACCGGAACTCCTCTACAGAATAATCTAATCGAATAGTAACTTTCTCCTTTTCTCTCTCGTCTAAATCTTCTGTTGATTTTGTTTATTAGCTATTGTATGGTTTCATTTATCAAACCGAATCTTCTCGGTAGTCAATCGGAATATATCAATCGTTTCGTAAATCCAATTCAGAATGGTCAACATCGTGATTCGAATGAAAGCGATGTTCGTTTAATGAAACGACGCGCTTGTGTTTTGCACGAACTTTTATCGGGTTTTATCGATCGAAAAGATTATTCATTGTTGAAAGAATATCTTCCGCCGAAATATGAATATATTATTAATGTTCGTTTGAGTGATTTACAATCGAGATTGTATTATATCTATTTGGAGAAACTTGTCGATAAACAACAACGTCTATCGAAAACAAAGAATGATTTTAAATCGGCGAAATTATTTGCTGACTATCAGTACTTACAAAAAATTTGGACGTAAGAAAAAGGCAAAGTTTATTGACGATTTTCGAATATTGTTTTTTGTTGTTAAAGACATCCGTTTTTACTCTATGCATATTATATTAATCATTGGAAAAAATGTCAGAATAAAGATGATTTAGATTTAATCGATGAGAATGATTCAGGATTATTTCTTAATGATGATGAATTAGCTAAGAAGAAAACGAATGAAGTAAAACGCAAATCAACGTATTTTCATTTGTCAGAAGAAAACAAAACGAGATTTATTTTTCTTTAGCCAATACCAGCGAGTAATTATGCTGGATTTTTAATTGATAATATCAAAGATGAAATTCTCGAACTCGTAACTTCGGAATCATCGACAACAACCACGACTACAACCGAATCCGATTCGACGTCGAAAACAACCGATGATGACGACGATGACATTGAAATTATCAAAACTTATGAAACACGAAGTCGAGTGACAACCAATGAACCGATTCACGAAGAAACAACGACGAACAATGAACCATGGTTGAATGATATGCGTCGACAGTTCTGGTATCCTTTTCTCGATATGTTACCCGAAGAAAGTCAATTCGACATTGAAATCAGTGGCAAATTTCTTCTTCTTCATGCAATTCTTGAAAAATGCACGGAAATCGGCGATAAGGTCATTGTTTTCTCTCGAAGTATCTATACACTTAATCATATCGAAGCATTTCTTCATTCAATTCATCAATGGACTCGTGATAAAGATTACTTTCGTATGGACGGTCAAACTGATGTTACGTCACGAAAACGTTACGCTAAATGGTTCAATGATCTATCGAATACACGTGCACGATTGTTTCTTATTTCAACATTAGCCGGTGGCATTGGAATCAATCTTGTTGGAGGCAATCGTGTGATTATTTTCGATGCAAGCTGGAATCCAAGTCACGATACACAAGCTATTTTTCGATCGTATCGTTTTGGACAAAAGAAACCGGTGTATATCTACAGATTTTTAGCACATGGAACCATGGAAGAGAAAATCTATCAACGACAAGTTGTTAAACAGTCGCTTTCACAACGTGTTATTGATGATCATCAATTGGATCGACATTTTACACAGAATGATATTAAAGAATTATATAAATTTCAACTTGAACAATTGCCCGATGCACAAACAACATTGACGCCATTGAATTTCGGTTATCCGATACCGAAAGATCATTTACTTTTGGATATTTTATATGAACATAATCGATGGATTCATTCGTATCATTCGCATGATTCATTATTAGAAAATAAAATCGACGAAAGTCTCACAGCCGAAGAACGACAACGAGGTTTGAAATTTCATTTTCTGCATAGTTTTCTGAAAACACACATTTTTCAATTCGAATAGCTCTTCAAGAATACGAAGAACTCAAACGTAAGCCCGATCATCAACTTATGATGATGCAACGTATCCAAGAACAACAACGGCTCAATCAAAATATTGCCCTGCAACATCAACGAGCAGCCATGGCACATTTACAACAAGTTCTTCAAAGTGGCAATGTACAACAAAGTGAATTGCCGCAAATTATACGTAATATAGAAGAATTAGGTCTCATGCCAAGAACAAACAATCCTATCAATCGTCCAACAACTGTACAACAACGACCAACGAACTCAGTGAGAAACGAAGTTATTGTTGTTGAAAGTGACGATGATCCAACTCATCGCAATACTTGAATTCGATGTCAGATGATACATGGACATTATCTATAAAACTTCATTTGTTTTTTTTTTGAAATTGTTTATACAGTTTTCTTTTTTTCTTCTTCTTCTTCCTTTTTTGTTACTGAACATGTATACAAAATAAATGTTATCGCTGAACTTACGCAACATCCTATAGAGATCGCTGAGCTTTCGCTCGATTGGCTGTCAACGACAAAACTTGAGTCATGTTAGATTATAAATTGTGAAAGTAACTTCAGATTATAATTTATTCGAAATGGCTTTTAAAGTTGTTGGAGAAAAAGAAATCAATGACGCACTTGGCGATATACATGAGGTAGTTAGATGGTTAGAAAACTGAATTCGATTTCATTGAAATAAGTTTCTAGTTACCCAAAGCAATGCAATTTGCAATAAAGGGAAAGATCAATGAAAGTTTCCAACCGATGCCTGCGCCTGGTGCAAGTGATTGGTTAAGTACTCAGAAAGAATCAGGTCAAACAATGAAATCATTCGAAGGATTACACACTAAAGCTATACCACATTCAACGTAAGAAATTGATTTCAACATTTACTTGAATGTAAAATCGATAAGAATCTAGATTTCGAACGATTTACATTCAACCATTCGGAAGTTTCGAAAGTCCACGGTAAAATTTTGTCAACAAAAAGAAAAACAATAAAATTTGATTATTCGATATTCAACAGAGCTCCACCACTCGATGTCATCGTAAAATTTGTAGAAGCATTTTTTGCTGGATGTGAAGTTGAAATTTTAAGCAAAGTTGATTTCACGAATGATATGACTAATCGAATGAATTACGGTATTCAATATCGTACTGATGGATTCTATGATTATTTAAATCGAACACGTTCCAAACGGAATACAAGACGTGAAGTATTATGTGTTGCCGTGACTATGACAGATATCTATCCGGATGAAAGTTGGAATTTTGTCTATGGACAAGCGCGATCGACTGATGGTCTCGGCGTTTATTCATTCGCTCGACTTGATCCTGATTTTCCAACTAAACCCGATAAACTTGTCGGCATTCCGTTAACTGAATCACAACGTATTCTCATGCTTCGACGATGCATAAAAATTCTTCTACATGAAATCGGTCATTTATTTGGTTTGAAACATTGCATCTACTATGTTTGTTTAATGAATGGTGCAAATAATCAAAAAGAAATGGATCGACAAAAACTATATCTATGTCCTGTATGTTTACGAAAGTTATATTCAACGTTCAAATTTAATATTGAAGATGTCTATGAGAAATTTATGAATCTTTGTCAAGAATACGAATTAGAAGAAGAACGTGCTTGGTATCAAACACGTCTTGATGGTATTCGAAATGATAAATAGGCCTTTTTCTTTTTAAAATAAAATCAAATTTATATAAATCAAAACGAGAAAATGACAAACAAATTTTGAAATACTATCTCGAGGAAATGGAAGTTTTTTTTCTTTTTCGCAGAGAGTCAGCGACATCCAAAATAAACATTTTCAATTGCTGACGAGAAGAAAAAGGAACATGGGAAAAGCATATGGCGACGACAATGTACCGTATAAAAGGTGAGGTCAATATAGGTTTATTCGAATAAATATGACAATTAAAATACATGTTGTTTACTGTGGTGGGTGAGGTTACGGGGGCAAGTTTCGAAAGTTCCGTGATGAACTGAAGAAATCTTGCTCCGATGCACAACTTGATATTGTAAGTTCATGAGATTTTCAAATTAATAAACAATTCGAATTATTTAGACTAGCGAAGCGACACCTGAAACAACTGGGTTTTTTGAGGTGACTGTCGATGGAAAATTAGTTCATTCGAAAAAAGTATAAAAAAAAACCAATTATTTATAACTAAAAATCAATCTTTGATTTGATGGGTTCTTTAGGATGGCGATGGTTTTCCTGATACAGGAGCTAAGATGGACAAAATCATCAAAGCCATCGAAGATACAAAATAATCGAATGGAACTAAGACTTCACCCCGAGTTCTTTTATTTAGAATATCATCTTGCAATAATTGATTGAAACTTTCGGCTAACAAAAATGACATATTGTGTGATCAAATAAACCAAGTCCTCAATATCGATTCAGCTAATCAATGATTGTCTCATATCAATTATTTAGACGACGTGCTATTCGTGTTATGAACTCGAAAATTTTCTTTATTTTCAAATAAAACCAGGGGTTATAAGCTAAAAAATTCTATTTCTTGTCTTTGTGATGTCAATCTAAAGAAGTTTTTCAACGGCATTTGCAATATGTTGAGCATCAATGCCGTATTTGCTTAATAATTCAGCTGGTTTACCACTACGTGCAACTTCTCGAACAGCTAAATGTGCGATTTTAATGCCGGTTTGATCGGCAAGTGCGGCCATAACAGCTTCGCCAAGACCACCTTCGGGATAATGATCTTCGACGACGAGAAGTCGATTGTGTGTTGCATTGACGGATTTGAGAATTGTCTCTCGGTCAATGGGTTTTATTGTAAAAGCATCAATGACACGAACGGCTTTGCCGAGACCTTTGAGTTTTTCTGATGCTTTAATAGCTTCATGTAGAGTAACACCACCAGCAACGATTGTACAAACATCGTTTGACGATTCAACAACAATCTTTTAGAAAGAAAAATGAAGTTTCTTTTTGTTTTTGGGGGTGTGAAAGCTTTTGTTTTATTTACTTTAGCTTTTCCAATTTGAAAAACTTCATCATTTTTATATAAAATCGAGAAATTCGGTCGACTTGTACGAATATAAACCGCTCCATTGTAATTAGCAGCTAATTCGACAGCTCGTTCAGCTGAAACAGCGTCCGATGGATAGAAACAAACAATATTTGGAATTGTTCGAAAGAAAGCAAAATCTTCTAAAGCCATTTGCGATGGTCCATCTTCACCAATGGAAACACCGGCATGTGAACCAACATATTTCACTTGTGTAAATGAAATAGCTCCCATACGAATTTGATCGGCAGCACGTAAAAGAAAAGCAGCAAATGTATGAACAAATGAAATGTACCGTTGACGTGTTGCGATACCAATTGCAACTTGAACCATATTCTGTTCGGCAATATAACATTCGACGAAACGGTTTGGATAGGCATCACGAAATTTAATTGAATATGTCGAATTTTTCGTGTCACCATCTAAGGCAATGGCGTATTCGCAGGCTTTGCCGAGTTTTTCCAAGGCGGTACCATGTGCAAGACGTGTGGCAATTTCTTTTTTACCATCGTAATTCGTTGGTGCTAATTTAATTTCTTTTTCTTTTTTGTATTCCGGTACTTTAGCTGTAACTTTAGCTGGTGTAGGTCGAACTAATGTTTGTTCGTTGACTAATTTTCGTAGATTAGCAACGAGTTCAGCAGCTTTATCACCCAATGGTTTACCATGCCAATCTAATTCATTTTCGATGCCTTTCAATCCGCTACCTTTGAATGTTTTTGCGATGATACATGTTGGTTTCGTTTTCGTTTCTGATGCTTCTTTAAAAGCAGCAAGTAATTGATTCACATCTTTACCATCGACGACAATTGCATGCCAACTACAAAAATTAACTTTTATTTCAAAAACAGAAGCAACTAGTTTACCCGAAAGCATCAACACGTTTACGATAGATTTCTGTATCGTGTTGTAACGGAGTGGGATCACTTTGTCCAAGTCGATTGACATCGATGATTGCACAAAGATTGTTCAATTCGTAGAACGATGCAAATGCAAATGATTCCCAAACACTACCTTCCGAACATTCACCTGAATGAAGACAAAAAAAAAACTTTTTCCGAGTAGAGAAGAGACTTTTGCTACGAACCATCACCGAGAACACAATAAACTCGATAATCTGATTTATCGAAATATTTGCCAGCATAAGCCATACCACTAGCAAAACCTAAACCTTGACCCAATGAACCGGTAGCAACATCAATGAAATTTAAACGCTAAACAATTCGAGAATTTAATCAGTTTTTGTTTTCTATGATTACAAATTGAAAGAATACGAACGGGTGTTGGATGACCTTCGAGATCGGAATCGATTTTACGTAAATTCAAAAGATCCGATACGGGAAAAGCACCAGCTTCAGCCCAAGCAGCATAGAGAATAGGTGCACAATGTCCTTTCGAAAGAACAAAACGATCACTAGCTGGATCACGTGGATTCTTTGGATCATAACGCATAACATTAAAAAACAAAACCGATATGATCTCTGCCATTGATGCACAGCTTGTTGGATGACTAAAAATAAATAAATGTGATCGAACAGTTGTCAATTGAACACAAACCCTGAATTTGATGCTTGTGTCGATTCAATGCTATGAATACGAAGCAAATTAGCAAGTCGTTCTAATGTTGAAACGGTATCGTTGTTTGACATGATTGTTTTTCTATGCAATTTTAACTACTAATATGAAATTATTCGAATAGATCGATGAGGACAAATGATTCGCAATATCGAGGGGTTATTCAAGTACTGATCTATTTATCTTTTCGGAGGATTTTGAAGAGTGTGCGACAGATATGAAGTATTCGATTGGTTTTCTTCGATTCTTAGAAAACATACGAACGTAGATGGCGTCATGTTTCATTATAGGAAAAGAAAATAGAATAGTAGTGCACATATTTAAATTAATCATCAACAAATATTGATTATCAATTTTTTTTTCGTTCTGTATTAGTAAATGTATTCGATTACATTAAATAATAATAGAAATAGAAAAAAAGAAAAAGAAATTATCTTTTAAAAACGATGAACTTTCGAAAGGTAATTGCAGTCGATGGCAATGACATTTTCTTCGTGAAAAGCAAATCAATTCATTGTAAAACTTTTGCATTCATCGAAAACAATGTATTTTTTCTTCATCTATCTTCTTCTTCTTGTTCCATTAATCGATACGAGTAGCAGTAATGGCGGTGGACACAGTCCAACTACACCCACTCCAGATCCATCAACAAATCCACTGGGTCTCACTTTTGGCCATCGTTTTAGCAAACGTGATAATACAGTTATCATCTATTTCGATCTTTCGAATACAACATTGAAAGAATATCGATATTATTATTACGATTTTCGATCATTTGGTACTTATACAAGTGAAAGTGAATTTCTTCCTCGACAACGTCTTCTTGATACACATAATTCATTACGAATCGTCGGTTTACATGAAGGAGATTATGTTGCTTGTCTTTCATTTATCGATGAATATGAAAACGTCTTCAAGCCTCGATATGCTTGTTACGAATTTACACTCGGTGAAAAAGTTGTTGGCGCACATCACGGAGGTTCATCCGGTTATTTAGCACCATTACTACTTGCATTTGCATTTGTTCTTCATGTATTCATTGCAATTGTTCATCATATCAAAGCGAAAAACTATGCTCATACATTATTACAACGTTTTATCAGTGTAACACCGAAATCTGCTCGTCGACATTCTTTTATCGATAAATCCATGCAAGAAATCAATCGTGAACTCGATCATCCACACGTATCAGCGTCAGTTCAACGTCGTCTTTCACGTGTTACTATCGATGCTAGTCCAGAAACCGATTTTCTACACAATAGTTCAACGAATATTGCCGAACCCAACGATGAATTACCATTGTATACATTGCCACATCACGGACGAACAACGAGCATGAGTGCCATGGAAGCCATACCGGAATACGCGAAATCGAATACATTGGATAGTGTTTCATCGATGAAACATTTGATCGAAACAACACCTTGGACGAAACGACAAGCTCGGTCAGTTACATCGTCAATTCGACGAACAAGTCCGCTGAATGTTTATTAATAAGACGAGATTTCGTTCATTTTTTTAGTTAGAAAATTAGTTTGAATAAAAGATTTCTATTTTATCATAATCATTCATGCGAAACAGACATATTATTTTCTCATGGACATTTTCGTTTTTCATTCTTAGTCATTACACTTCCATAATTACCATTAAAAAGAACGACAAGGCATTTCGACAGGCTCGTTTTTTCCCCTCTCTTCGTTGTTGATATTGACAAAAAATGATGACAAATAGAAATTCTCAGAATGATTCGATCTACGATGATTATACTCATGGACAACGATATCGTTTTACTTCACTCGAACGATCGAAACCAACACTCTACGAACAATCAGTCACAACAACAACGACAACAACAATTAATAAAGAAACAAATACGAAAACAGATGAATTGACAACAACACAATTAGAAAAAAGTCCAATGAGACGTGTCAATTTCGTTACAGGGCCAAAATCAGCATTTGCTCGACTTTTTCCGGATAGATATCAACAACAAGAAGGCAGACGTTCGAAATCAACGACAAGAATCGATGATCAACGATATAATTTCGATCGATGTCCATCGACAGACGATGATTATTATGAAACATCGAGAAAATCTCGTCGTGTCAAATTCGAAAATCAATTAAACGATCCCTATTCATCAAATCCAACAACTTTTACAACTCGTACGAAATCCGAATCATTAAATTCTCGAAATATTACTCAAATTCCGTTGAATTACGATCCCGATCCCGAAATAATCTATCGTGATAATCCGAACAAAGTCGTTTACGTTCAAAAAGTCGGTGTTAGATATCTCAAACCACCGACACCGACTCCACCGGAGCCGATCATCATCCGAGAACGACATGCAACACCTCCTCAAGAGCCTCCACCGTTGATTATCTCAGCTACACCGTACAATTGAATTTATTTTTTAAATAAAAACAAAAGAATCTACTTCTACGAGCACATTTTAGACCGATTCCACCGCGAACTCCATCGCCGATTATCATTCGAGAAGAGCCTCCGGCTCCTCCTGATCATCTGCCAACAAAAATCATCACAAAAACTCTGCCGAGTCCGCCTGCATCAGCACGTCGCGTGATTATCAAACGAATGCCTCCGCTACCGGCCAAACCTCGGCCAGTTATCATCGAAAAATGGTTACCCTACAAAAAGCCACCTGAACGACAAGTTCTTTACGAACGAGCCGAACAAACCGAGCCCAATCGAGCTGCTCAGCACAATGTTATCCTTCAATATGAATCACCACGTGTTCGTATCGAACAAGATATTCAAAATGTCGGTTGTTTTCGTGTCGATCCTGAACTTTATCGAGCTGAATTCGGCACCGAACTTCGTCGTACCGACAGCATTCGACGTGTTCTTCGAGATATTGGTTGCGACCCCGAAATAATCACTTCAGCAGGATACACAACTTGTTATCCATCCGAACAAACCGAAAGATAATTCGTTTTTTTTCATACGTATAAATAAAAAAACACAGTACGATAGATGTCTCGAATAATCGACAGCTCAAGAAAGAGTCTAACCGATGATGATGTTGATAGGCTAGAACATTCGATAGGATGAGAGTTAGTAACGGTTGTCAAGAAAAGTGCTTTTTCACAATCATTCATTCGATATTGTAATCATGGTTAAGTTACACTTAAAACGTGGTGATGAAAGTCAATTCTTATTAGAAACAACAACGACGACGCCCGTTGATAATCTAATCAAACAAGTCGTGCTCATTTACAATGGACGATTGAAAGTTCATCGAATTTGTAGTGGTACTTCAACCGAAATATAAAGGAAAAAGACGATATTCATTTGATTTTTTTGTCTTAGAAATGTCAATGTTAGCTAAACATGGTGTTTCACTACCGGTTAATATGCAAGGTTTAACTGAAGATCAAATCACTGATTTGAAACTTGTCGATGAATATGCAGATAAATGCATACCAATGGATGGTTATGTCGAAGAAGAAGATGGAACTGGAAAACGAAATGGACGAGGTTCGTTGAGAGAATAACTAAATTCATAGATTTGATCATGATGTTGTTTTGTTTTGTGTAGCACCGACGGAAAAAATGCGATCGATCTTAGAACGAACAATAACTGAAGCTAAAGATAAAATTTCGAAAAAACTAGTTCAAGCCGATCAATGTGTCACAATCGATCAAGTTAATGAAGCTTTGCAGCAATTGAAAGGCGCAGTCATGATCGTCTATCCCATGGGTCTACCGCCGTATGATCCAATTGAACTTGAATTCAAAAATCAAGAAGAACTCGAAGGAACACAAGATAGTCTTGATGTAATACCCGAAGATGAAATGACGATTTGGTTTAGTGGCAAAGAAATGCAACGTAATAAACTTCTCGCTGATTATGTTGGTAAAAACGAGAAAACAAAAGTCATTGTCAAAATTCAAAAGAAAGGCAATGCAGCACCAGGTCGTGAACCTGTCGTATCTGATGAACAACAAAAGGAAATGATGGCTTATTACTATCGAAAACAACAAGAAATGAAAGTAAGCGTGTGTCATTTATTTTATTTTCAATATTTACATTTCATTGAAAATAGAAACTCGAAGACAATGAAGATAATTCATATATGGACTCCGATTGGGCTGATCGAAATGCGTTGAAACGTCAATTTCAAGGTTTGAATGATATCAAATGGAAGCCACGATAATCAGTGTGTTTCTATTTGTATCACCGGATATTCATGTAACTGTAATAAATCAATTGTTCTGTTTTAAACATGATAAAGACTTGGATGAGCTCGTCCATCATAATGATAAACAGGCAGATACGAAGGTGAATCATTGTAGATCAGACTCGATCGATCGTTTTTTGTTTTCCAGCGATTTTCAGAATATAAAATAACGATAATTGTGATTAAGATAGTAGCTATACCGATCAAACAACCACAAATACAATAAAGAACAAAATATTCTGAATGTTCTGTAGCAAAAGATAAGACACAATCGATGTTGATTAAAAATCGATTTCTTACCGCGAATAAATTCACATGTTTGAAGCCAATCAATAACCACCATGAAGATAGATTCTATCTGGAAATGCTCGTGTGTCTTTTGCACTCGCGTATATATACAGAGAAAGAGAGAGAGAGGGATTACATAAGACATAATCGAAAAAAACGCTCAACATACGACTCCATCTTCAAATCGATCAAACAGAGAAAATATTCTGGCAGATGACCGAGATCGAAAAGAAAACAATAGACTTCGAAATGAGCACGTCGATGAAATTCTATTAAGAACAACTGACCAACAAACACACGGATGCTTATTCATTTCCTTCAGATTAATACTAAACAAGTGGCATGCTCATTCTTTTCTTTCTCCTCATCAATCAATTGCAATAGTCTCATAGTTAACTTTAACATTTTCTATTATTCGACACCTCCTACAGATCGATATTTTATATACTACACTCGCCAACAACGAATATCAACTCGTTTTCTGCTCATTTTGCTTTGATGTTGTTCTGCTTTTTCTTTGATTATTGTTATTATTTGATCATGCAGCACATATGGAGAAAAACGGAAAAAAAATGAACATAATCAATGTCATATTCTTCTTCTTCCTCTCGTTCCAAATTCATCGAATGGATCCGTATCTTTATAACACCGAGGAAAAACTTCATGGATGATTTCGTCGAGTTTTTGTTTTGGAAGATCAGTACAAATCTGCATTGATTCTCGAGCTCGATCTTGAACACATATTTCATGTTGTTTTTTGACTAGAAATGGTCTTGATGACGAAGAGAAATGATTGAATAATGAACATTGATTTGATAATGTTGCTGCACGAATTTCTGTACAAGCAAGATGATAGGGATTATTGAAATCGATTTTCACTCGACAATAATCATAAGCATGAATGAGTTCATGGAGAAAAATCGTACAGAATTCTTTCGATGTATGAAGATTTTCTGGATATAAAACAATCTGACATGTTGAACGATCAAATCCACCGCGTAGTTGATCACGACTTGATTCACATGCAAGATGACGATCGAAATCAAATGGACAACCACGAATTGACAGAGTATTCAATAGATGTCGAATCGATTCATTCGAAAGAGCACATTCTTGTGCTTGACGATGACAAGGGTGAATGTTATCATCTGACATTTGTTCACTTTGATTGGAGAGTTTGTGTTGTTGTCTTCAAAACGTCTCTTGATTGCAGGACAAAACCAACCTATCATAAAATTGTGCATAATTGTATCAATCATCATTTTCAAAAATAATAAAATAAATGGGTACGACGTCATCGCAAATCGATGGGCAATATCAGCCTAGTTTTGGTACTTTCTATGATCTTAAAGCGATTGATATCGATGGAAATGAGAAACCAATGTCTGAATATCAAGGCAAAGTTCTCTTAGTTGTTAATGTCGCTTCATCATGTGGCAAAACCGATCGTGAATATAAACAATTAGTTGATCTCTATTCTCGTTATCATGAACAAGGTTTCGAAATTCTTGCATTTCCATGCAATCAATTTCTTTTTCAAGAACATGGCGCATGTTCAACTATAAAATCATTCGTTAAAAAATACAATGTTGATTTTCCTATGTTCGACAAAATCGATGTCAATGGAAGTGGCACTCATCCGATCTATGCATGGCTAAAACAGAGCTATCCTGGTCGAGTCACATGGAATTTCTCGGGAAAATTCTTCATCGATCATCATGGCGTACCACGTGCACGTGCCAATGATAATTATGAAGAAATCGAACAGATTATTCAACGTTTATTGAAAGAAAAACAAGAAAATAAATAAATACATCTTCTTTTTAAAAAATGTTTTTCGTTCTTTGACAAATAAATACCCATTTTTATTTTCTCGTATAAAGCGTTCTGAGTTGAATAGCAATACAAACGGTTTTGCAGAGCTTTTTCTTCACGATTCATCCAGATCTAACGATAGATGGCAAAGTAAATGAAATCTTAAATTAAAATTCATCAACGGCAAAATTACGATCGAATATAGACAATCGTATACTTTTTCTCATGATCAAAACTGTAGACCACAAACAAAGAGGAAATTTCTTGTATTTTTTTAATCAAAAACTTCAATAAAACTGTCCAACATGCTACATGTACGATAATGAGAGACAGGTGAAATAGTTACTTAGTCAAACTATATATAAAAATAAAACTTATGTGACGAGCAGGTGAAATGTAGATCTACAGTCTTGTTGGTTAAAAATAAACTGCAAGTGAATATTCTTGCTTATAAGGTTGAATTCATGTCAAAAAATCTCACAAGAAATTGATAAATCAACCGATCAAATCCGTTCGTTGTGCTTGCCGATGATGAATGACAAGCATGTACAAGTATCGAGGTTTTATTTGACATTTCTTATTAAATTACATTATTTTGATGGAAACAGAGAATATTCCCGTTATTCTATAATCAGCATTCGACACGACCCGTATATTTTCAAGGATATACACACATTCAGGTCACACAATATTTATTCAAAACCTGTCTTTATCTTGGATAAATATTCAGGAGAAAATCATAGACGCGCATCTTATAATGACACCCTCAAGCAATTCACAGGAAGATCAACTAACATATATATTATCATCGACGAAAGCATATGTTCATATTCGGAAATAAAGAGAAAGAACAAGAGAAAATTTAGTTAACCAAGTGCTAAAATGCCAGAGGGAGATTGAGTGAAAAAGAAGAAGTGTTGCATGCCGTCTGTTTTCTACTTTTAAATCGAGAGGAAAAAAATATGTACTGAACCATTATGAATTCAATGATGACAAATAAAAGAGCATTTGATGATGACATTGATGATGAGTAAGTTTTTGTTTGTTTTATCTTA
>ERZ778019.2218-NODE-2218-length-19905-cov-13.114358_pt1 | contig 19905 bp, 19 predicted proteins | sample MGYA00375749_ERZ778019 | MGnify/ENA primary metagenome ERZ778019 (study PRJEB29350, sample SAMN05389821) | bioreactor metagenome | isolation source: Ammonium sulfate bioreactor | place: South Africa: University of Cape Town | collected 2014-03-17 ... | reverse complement strand
CGATTAATTGAAATAATTGAATTTTGAATACTTTTGAAATCATCACTCAATGATGAATCTGTTTCTTCGTTACTATCTGCAGTTGCTGATACAGCTGCTATTGTTTGTGCTGATCTATTTTAATGAGTCAAAATAGATATGGTTGATGATGATTTTGTTTTTCAATAATGATAATCTGTAAGACATACTTGCTCTTCATTCGTTGACCAGTATTGTTACTCGCAAATGTTCGTCTTATCGTCTCAAACATCGATCTTGTGTAACAGATCTTCTGCTTATTCTTGTCTGGAAATAAGAGAATAACTTCGAGAATAAACAGTTTACCTTTTGTTGAAGAGAAGGAGAGAAGCAAAGAGAGAGAGAGAGCGAGAGAACAAGTATAAGTAAACGTTCGATATGATGCAATTGCCAATGATCAGTATGCTAGACACCAACAAAAACAGAAACGAAGAGAAAGGAGAAGAGAAGAGAAGCAAAGAGAAAAAGAAGAAATGCGATGATGGACGTGTGAGAATATCTGATTAGGTTATGGTCAAACAACAACAAAAACTGTCTTGTTTGATCTTTTCCAATCTTTCCATTATACAAAAATATCACAAAGCTGATAGTTATCCTTCTTCACCTTTAGTTGATGGTCATACTTGATAATCGATTATGAATCTATCTTCTTTTTTTTTACTGACGACTGACCACTATCAACTACATTGAACTGATTGTGTAATTTGACTCTTAAGAAGGCAATTTTTTTTCTTCTTCTTTTCTCTTCGTTGAATGTCGATAGTGCATGTGTATATACGTGCGTTATGTCAGTAATTGTACTATGTATATTTGGGCTCCAAAGATGAAATAAGATTGACGTACACTATCAACAATCGATGTGTATACATACGAAGTGAAAAGAAGAAGAAGATTATATCTCGTATGACATTCAACTTTATCAAAGACAAATTACAACTTACTTTTGTTTCATCATTGATCTTGACTAACTGAATTTCTTTTGTATTCATCTTTCGTCTATAATTACATCATAAAATACCATCGTGCATAGAGAAATTGAACATTATCTTTCCTTTTTCATGATCTCAAGTATCTCAATTAGTGATTTTTGTTCTCTTTTCTCGATCAGATCGGATCAATGATTAACTAATCGTTTTCTGATTCTTTTCTTTTCAGTCGATGATAATCATAACAAAGACAAAATGTTATTTATTTTGTTTTCTTTTTATTTCTTCTGCAAAAAGGCCATTGACAATAAATGTTTGTCTATGAAAGAGAATAGTTAATTAAAAACTAAAGCAAATCCAAACATGAAAAAATACGATGAAAACGATATTAGTTTAAGTATAATACGAAAATCATGCAACTCTATTTGTCCAAATGAGCCATAATGCATGAATAGATCCGGGAAGTACACCAAGAATAGTTAAAAGACTAGAGAAAATCATCGTAGAACAATATGATACAGAAATATCAAAATAAACTTACATATTCAAGAAGAAATGTAAAGTACATCCAACTTGAATTAAAGCCGCAATTGGCGGAAGAAAAATTGCAATAATCACTAGAAGACTAAAATGAAACGAAAAATAATTTACAAATATTAATTAACTATTGACTACGCGGCACATACATGGTACCAAGTAAGCCCATTTTATTAACAGATAACAACTCTATGAGAATAAGTTATGTGTATACTGATGAGTATTCTCTCTTTTTCTTTCCCGTCTCTTCTACAGTAATAATAGGCAGATAGTGGGTTATATTGATATTTCTATGCATTTTTTCTCATGCAATAAAGCTATATATAGCATCACGACGCTCGTTTTTACACGCATAAGACTTGTTGTTTTTTTTTGTCATGTATGGGGTTCTATTTGTTGGCACCAAAAAGAAAAAAGAAAAAGCCATTTCTTTTTTCTACTCGTAGTCTTTCGTTCTATACAATTAGCACATTTGATATGGCGCCTCAATGACAAATAGAACCGAATGCAAAATAAATGCAAAACAATCTTGCACGTATCTTTCATTAACCACCATGGCTTCATTCTTTTCAATTGCAATTATATATTCTATTTCGCAAATTTTCTTACAATTCTGTTAGATAAAATAGCATATGCAATCTGTCATAACTTCCATATTGTAGTCAAGGTTCAACAAAAAAATTCATATTACATGCATCCTAGAAATGTCCATCCCATGTAGAACATGTCAATCTATCAATATGCGACGAGTATAATACTGATTAGAATTCTCTATTGAGGCATCTGCGTATATATACTCGATTCAATTTATATTCTGCTAAATCATTAACAGCATGGTCAATGGACGTCTGCTTAACTGTGAGACAATACAGAAGTATCACATTTCATATGAAAAATAAATAAAAGCTGTTGTTTGTGTTGTATGTAAGCGAGAGAAAGTTATGCGAACTATGAAGATAAGATATCAAAAATAGTAATGGAAAGATAAAAATCAACAAATTTTATGAACTAAGGTATAAATCATCAAATAACAAAAGCCGTGATATAAAACAGCCAAATTTGTATTGAAATGCATTACTCATCACATCCATTAGTTCAGTGAGATCATCGTTGTCGTCATTATCGAAGTGAAAAGAATAGATGATGGTTACTGAAGTGTAACGAGTTTATAGTGCATTAATTTGCTCTCGTATTAAAAACAAAAAATAAAGAGTGCGATACATACGTATATTTACGTTCGTCATTTCATTTCTCAGAGGTAGCTCTATGTTATTTTTCGCTTAATACATAATTTAAAGAGCTAGACAAGGTATATTAATATACTTTTCGAACATTAATCAAAAATATTTTTTTCAAATCAGTCCTTTACATCGCTTCTAGGCTTATTAAAACTAGATATATTTTTCTCTAAATATCGATATCGAATCAATTCATTTCGCTCTCTCTCTCTCTCTCTCTCCTTGAATGAATGCACATATAAATATACCTTTTCGATATTTCTTTTTCATTACATAGCAAAACGAAGAACTTCACGCTCGTTTTTAGATAGAAAATTTAATCAATCATGGGTGATCTCATCGGCAATTTACTTTTATCAATTCTTGCCATTTTGCTACCACCTGTAGCTGCTATTATCAAGGTAAATAAGTCTTAATACGAAATTATTGATAAAAATAGATGTGTCTGTTTTTGTCCTTAGGTCGGCTGTACAACACACTTTTGGTTGAATTTAATATTGACTCTTCTCGGATGGCTTCCTGGAGTTATCCATGCTCTTTGGCTTATCTGGGCTCGCCCGTAGTATTCGAACATGAATTGATATTTGACACGAACTTTCTTTTTTTTTCTTCTTGCGTTCATTTCTGTTTACTACGTAGAATCTGACAAATTTTTTGAAAGAAAACACTCATCACTTTTTTGTGTATTTATCTGTGTTTCGATCTGATAAAAACAAAATTTCAAAAAGACTTGTTGTCTACAAATATCGATAAGGTGAAGGAGCTGGAAGAGCATATTGTTGCTGTTGTTGAGGTTGATTTTGCCATTGATATGGATGATTATAACCAGTAGGAGGCATAGTTTGCTGTCGAACATCTTGTCGATATTGTCCTGTCGATGAATCTAAATGATGTTCAACGATTTCGCCATGATTATCTGTAAAATAACCAATTTGCATTTTATTAATACCACGATCAGGATCACGTAATGCTTTTCTCGTTTGCAAAACTCCATTTGGTCCTACTCGACGTTCATTAATCGCTTGAATAACATGCGGTCGTCCATCAGGTCCACGTGCTACTTGCATAACATTCATCGAACTCATTCCGATGATGTTCATTTGAGGATTCATTGAATCTAAACCCATAAATGGAGACATGCCACCCATATGAGGACCACCTCGTAATATTTCGCCCATCAATTGGTTTGCAAGTCCTAAGAATGAGCCAAGCAATTCATCAATTCGATTATTTCCATCGAATCCTGGTCTATTTATTGGCTGTTCTATAACAGCTCGATTATTCGGGTTATAAGGTTGTAAAGGATACGACATTCTATACTCTTTCGTAATCGAAATAAAAAGAAAAGACCGATGAATGCGTTTCGTCTGTGTGACTATTGAACGAAATCGATCATGTCTATTAATGTATTTAGCGGTTATACTTCGATGACTTTTCATATACTCAATCAAGCGACATTTTTTTTTCCTCAAGGTTTAAATTCCGTATTACGTGTATTAAATGATATTTCTACCTTGGATCGATATCTTTATTTCTTTTTTATTCGAGAAATAACAAGTTTTTTCGATGAAATTCAGTATCACATTCAAACAAAAAAAAAAGAACATTTTGTTGTTTATTCTGAATTCAATGTTTTCGTTTCATAATCAACAAAACAAGCAAATGGATTCATTAAATTCCGTTCATGTTTCGGTTGAAAAACGGCACGATAAGAACGTGGAAAGAATTCTTTGATATTTTCTTCTTGTACAGCACCTAAACAATTATCATTATCACGTATTTCTCATAGAGAAAAACTCATTTCAAATTCATACCTGTACAAATAATATGTTTACATTGTGGTGCTGGTTTTCCGATGTATTTAACTAGATGCGAGACTTTCTCAAAACATTCTCGAGATAGAAACGGTGGATCAATGATGAGAACATCGAACGAATGTTTCAATGCTGCATAATTCTTTTCAATATTTTCATCATCATTATAATCATATTCGACAAATGAATGATCACCAGTAGCAAATCGAGTGTCATATTCAAATAGAACATTATGAATTTCTGGATGTTCCTATTCGTATCGATAGGCCGTCAATGGAAAGATTAATTACGAGGAAAAATCTTACTTTACGCATGACATTCCAAACAGTTGGACACGCAATGAAGGCACATCTAGAAAAATTCTCGAATAAGATTTATTCAAATCGATGAATTAAATTAGTATTTTTATTTGACCTTCCATTTTCAGGTAGAATAGCTAAAACTTCATTCATCAGACGTGTTGCTGTTTCATAATTGTACCAAAATTGACTCAATTGCTGAAAAGAAAACCGAACAAATTGAATCGTGCGAAAAATGGAATCGAACTAACCCAATCTTCTTCAGGTTTGCCAGCTGCTTGGTTTCGTTCTTGTTCTTCTCGCCATTCTTGAAGAGCTTTCAAAGTTTCAGCTGATAACTGTGGTGGACCATCATCATCGTCGACCATCATCGGAAAAATACAAATCAAACACGCAAAAATCCTTCGTTGTCCTATTTATCTATACAAGCATTCTCTAGATTGACGCGTGAACTTCTTTTCTTTTCTTTTTTTTGTAAAGCAAAACGTGAAATTAAAAAGGTAAAACAAAACAACAAAATTTATTTTTGTAATGGTTCTTCATTGGATTTCTTCTCGTATTTTTCGATTTGTTTTCCATCGACATTGACGACTTCTTTTTGATCTTCCTGACGTTTGTGATGAATTCGTTGTGAATTCCAAACATTTGCATAATGACCATTCGGTTTCGATAGTAATTCTTCATGTGTGCCTTCTTCGATGACTCGACCGTGTTCGAGAATAATAATTTTATCAGCATCGGTAACCGTGCTTAAACGATGAGCAATGACGATTGATGTTCGATTTCGGGTTAATTTTCGAAGAGAATTTAAAATCGCCTGTTCAGTTGTTGTGTCGAGATGCGCTGTTGCTTCATCGTAAACGAGAATAATCGGATCTTTGAGAAGAGCTCGAGCGATGCTGATACGTTGTTTTTCACCACCTGATAATTTGAGTCCACGTTCGCCAACAACTGTGTCATATTTTTTCGGCATTCTTAAAATTGCATTATGAACTTCAGCGAGTTTAGCTGCTTCATAGACAGCTTCTTTCGATGCTTTTAAATTTCCGTAATTGATGTTGTAAAAGATCGAATCATGAAAGAGAATTGAATCCTAAACAAGGGAAATTCTTCGATAGTTTTTGTTTATTTCGTTAAACCAACTTGTGGAACAACGCCAATCGCTTTACGTAGACTTGAAAGAGAGATTGCTTGAATATTTTGATCATTCACACGAATTTCTCCGTTTTGAGGATCATAAAATCGAAATAATAGACGAACAATCGTTGATTTACTAAAACATAGACATCAATTTCTCTTCGCTGAATCCTAACTAAGTTTACCCTGAGCCAGAACCTCCAACAATCGCAACTTTCTTCCCCGATGGAACAACAAACGATAATTTATCGAGAATTTTCTGTCCTTCAGTATATCCAAATGTCACATTATCGAAAACAATCGATGAATGTTCAGGAGTAATATCAAGTTTTTGAGCTTTATCTTTTTCTTTAACACTTGATTCGACCATTGTCAAACGAAACATTGTTTCCATATCAACAATCGATTGTTTAACTTCACGGTAAACCGAACCCAAGAAATTCAATGGCAATGACAATTGAAAAACAAGACCATTCACTGCTACTAAATCACCGACTGTCATTGTACCATCGCTTATTCCTCCTGCAGCTAATAACATGATACCAGTTATACCTAAACTGAATATCGCATTTTGACCAAAACTAAAAATCGAACTTATTTTTTTCAGAAGAAATTCGCAAATGAGAACGAACTTTAACATAGCTAAACTTGTTTGAGTTTTAATCGAAGCTGTTTCATATTCAGATAGGGTTTTATCGTATCGTTCGAGTTCATGTTGTTCATTGTTAAAATACTAAATTATAGAAAAACCATAATTTTTCATTTACAATCTCAAGAACATTGAATCGTACTTTAACAGTTTCGAAGTTAATCAATGAATCAACAGCTCGATTTCCTGCTTCACTATCGGCTTTATTCATTTGCACACGAAATTTTGTTCTAAATACGAAGCAAATTCCATGAAATCAATGTCTAATCAAACTCATTTTAACCTCCATTGAGTAACTGCAAAAGTAAATGCTGTATAACCAGCAATACAACTAAAAGCTAAACAACAAACAAATAAATTCGAATTCAATTACTCGACAATAAAAAAATATCTTTACCAATAGCTCCATAGGAAAATCCAAATTTATACCACTAAAACAAAGTTTTGTCATTCATCAGCTGTCAATAAACAAATGATTTTCTTACTAAAACTCCACTAACAAGACCAACTTCGAATATCGTTGGAACAATATTAAAAACTAATGCTGATAAAACAAAACTAATGCCTCTAGAAACCAAAAACCAAATCATTTGTTGAATTCAAACGTAATATTCATCAACATACTTCGTTCCTCGATCGATAGCCTTCGATAGAGCACCAGTTTGTCGTCCCAAATGAAAACTCAAATCAAGATTATGTATATGAGAAAAAACCTTCTTCGCCAATTCCCGAATACTTCGATGAGCAACATTAGCAAATATCGCATTACGCAATTCACCAAATAGAGCAGCACCAGCTCGTGCAGCACCATCTAAAACGAATTCATTCGATTTTGTCAACAAACCATCTCGATTTCTCTCTCACATCCGATTAACAACGCAGTTATTGTCGATAGAATCGTCGATTGTGTCGTATCAGTGTTAAGTGTTCGACCTGTATTCAACTCATCGACTATGTATTTGAACATAAACGGAACGGTTATGTTTAATAGCTAATTCAGGAGAACAAATAGATGAAAATCAATGCAATTGATTCTACTTTCGAAATTAGTAAAAGTCCGAGTGCGATTAATACACGAGTTTTCACTTGTTTGCCCGTTTTTGGCCAAACAAAATCAAGCATTGCTCGGAGAATATATCGAGATGACATCGATTTCGTTCCTCCATTTACTTCGGCTGTTGAACCACTATGATTTACATGCTCCTGACGCTAAATAAATAACCTTATTGCGTTTTTAATTGAAAATTTAAACAAAAATACCACAAAAGCACGAAGAAACTGTCGAGCTTTGCGAAAGATTGACCCGTTTGCTTGCAAATTACTCTATCAAATCAACAGAATTGTATCATATCAAAACAAAAATCTTGTACGAGTTTACATGATTGTAATTATGAGTTGATTTTGATGATTTAAGAAAAGTTCTCAATGAACTATTCGTCAGCGGCGAGAGCCGATATTGATAATGACATTTGAAAAATGGCGATGAGAAGAGTGTCCGCCGAAACAGCGGATTCATCTCGGAGGAAAGAAATTACCTTCTTTCTTTATTGATAATATCGAAAAATTCAATAGAAATCTTCTCTCTTCTCAAGCCCAATGTCCACGAAATACCTTGGCCATTTCAATTGGCCACTGACTCGTCCAATAGAAATCCGAGGTCACCATTATCACATTCTCTCCTTCTCGTTTTTTTTTCTTATTTATTTCTTTTTCCTTGCTCGTCATAGGTTGGTTCATTTCGACGATGTTTGTTTGTTCGATTTGATTTGAAATATCTTTTCTTCAAGGTTATTGTTCGATTTTCGATTGTAGATCAGTGAATTTCGACAAAGTCATTCGTTCCTCTTCGAAAAACAACTTCAACTATGTCGATAATCCGTCATAAAGACGGTCATCCAAATGTCAAATTCTTCGATTCAATCGAAACATTGAATCAATTCGACGGCATACGTAAAGCTTTGCAAAAGAAAGACTTGAAGAAAACATTCGGTGATGATCAACAACATTTAACGAAAGATAGTATCGCTCAACTCGTCATTCAATTACTTCATTTCCAAGAGAATCATCTCGGCCGACAATCCAATGGTTCAGCACCACTCATACGAATTCCCGTATGTCCTACGTCGAAGCTAAAATCGAACTAAATTCTCATTTTAGATGGAATGTTTTCTCGATTTTCGTGAATCGGGCGCTCTCTGCACGATCATTCTCGGCTGTTACGAGTACAAAAACAAAAATAATTGGTATTATTCGTGTTTTTTTTTCTTAGCATTTAATTTTCTTTCGTTTTCAAAGGAAAAAAATGGATATTTCAACACATTCCTCGAATGAAATAATCAAATTATTTCAGCATCTTCAAAAATTATTAATCGATCGTAATGTTTTAACATTACCGATCTGTTATCTTCGTCCAGATATCGACAAACGTTTACAAACACAATTGAAACAAATCATCGAGAAAAACAAAGGCACAGTCGCCGACAAAGAAGAAGACGCCGATCACATCGTCTATCCTCCAATCACCGAAAATCCCAAGGAAATCGACAACGAACGAGACAGTGAAGTCGTTCGAGTCGTTGAAAAACGCGGCAAAGACGCTCGTTTACACTACTGGTTCTATCCAGATTCGTTCGACATTTGGGTGTCGAATGTCGATGCCGAAGAATCGGAAAAACGAGACGAAACATTCACAGGCATTTGGCATGTCGCTGCCAATTGGATTTTGGACACAGCTGAGTTCAATGAATGGATGAACGAAGAAGATTACGAAATCGATGAAGATTTAGTACGAATTTCCTTCGAATTTCGCTCATTTTTCATTCGATTTTTTTCATTAGGGAAGAGATCAAGGCAAAATTAAACTTAAAAACTGCGTTCCTGGCCGAAAAACACTGTCACTGGTAATCAAATCGAATTCTTTTTCTGACAAACAGACTAAACAGAAGGCAGACATACATATATATATATCTCGTTCTCGTGTCGTTTTTTTTCCTTTCCTATCGCGCATACGCACTAACCGACGGATGAAATCGTCGTCATCATCCCGTCTTTCTTTCCTCTATTTTGTTTCTCGTTCGTCGTTCTTTCTTTGCCATATATAACTCTCAGACAAAAAGAACGTCGAGCAGAGCACCACTATGAGTGAAATTCTTTTGTAAAAATGGTAAAATCAACCGGTAAATTCGAATGGAATGTTGATTTTGCTCGTTTTTTAGCTTGTTCCCGATCGAAAAACTGCGCCGAGTCCGACGACGGTCTCGAGTGGAACGACGAATAACACGAAAAAACGTTCGACCAACGCCGCAACAACAAAACGAAAGTAAGAAAAAATCGATTCGCCGATGAATTCAATTGAAAACAAATCGATTTTAGAACAAAACGAGCTCGTGGCGTTGTCGATGCCGACGAAAACGAATCGTCGAAGGACGGAGAAAACTCGCTCTCACAATCGCTTTTCGACGAACAAACATCTTCACGAACACGTACGATCAAAAAAACGATCTCGAAATTCTCATTTCTCGTCTTTGTTTTTCAGCGTTAACCGGCCAGAAAATCAACGATTCTCAATTGGCACGAGCCGGAGCTTATAACGACGAGGGCGAAGGCGACGACATGGACGACCAGCAAATCCAAGGCGATGCCAATCAAATCAAGAAGTTCAACGATCCCGAAGCGTGCGAACAGACGCATCACATCGTCATTCCGAGTTACTCGGCTTGGTTCGATTACAACGCAATAAATTCCATCGAAAAACGCGCATTGAGCGAATTTTTCAACAGCAAAAACCGTTCGAAAACACCGGAAATCTACATGGCCTATCGAAATTTCATGATCGACACCTATCGATTGAATCCAAACGAATATTTAACCGTCACAGCGTGCCGACGAAATCTTGCCGGTGATGTCTGCGCGATCATGCGAATCCACGCGTTTCTCGAACAATGGGGTCTTATTAACTATCAAGTCGATGCCGATCTACGTCCTACGCCGATGGGACCGCCGTGTACGTCGCATTTTACCGTTATGGGCGATACGCCGTGCGGTTTAGCGCCGGTTGGACATCCGAAGAATATCCAACGGGAAAATTCAGCGACTAAACCCGTCAGTGAGCTGAAACAGGAAGCGAAACGCGAAGAAAAGGAGATGGAAAATAATTTGAATCTTCGAACGGATCAGTATTATAAGAAATTGACATTGAATCCGAAGTCGAAGACAAAAGATTGGTCCGATCAAGAAATTCTTCTTCTTCTCGAAGGCTTAGAAATGTACAAAGACGATTGGAATAAAGTCTGCGAACACGTCGGCACACGGACACAAGACGAATGTATTCTCAAATTTCTCCAACTACCAATCGAAGATCCGTATTTAGAAGGCAATCAATCAGGATTAGGTCCGCTCGCCTATCAACCGATCCCGTTTAGTCAAGCCGGCAATCCTGTCATGTCGACAGTTGCATTTCTTGCATCGGTTGTCGATCCTCGTGTCGCCAATGTCGCAGTTAAAGCCGCGCTCGATGAGTTCAGCAAGATGCGTGATGAGGTTTCACCGTCATTCATCGAATCCAATCGAGAAACCATCGAAAATGCCTTGAAAAACGGCAAACAATTGGATGAAAATTCAAGTTTAGAACTACTCGGTTTGACCAGTAATGCACAGGAATCATCAACGGATAAAACAAAAACCAATTCCGATAATAATGAAGTCAAACAAGAGAAAATGGACGTCAATGATGACGAACAACAAACATCAACCGATAAGCCGGTTAATCATCAAGATGATTCGAAGAAGATGGACGTCGATGAAAATGATAAAGAAGCGAATTCTGATACGCAAATGATTACAGATGAAACAGCATCGACAGTTCCGAAATCCAATGAACAAGATGCGAAAAAATCATCGACGACTGGTGATGCCAATGAACGAGATATTAAGACAGCGGCAGCTAGTGCTTTAGCAGCAGCGGCTGTCAAAGCGAAATATTTGGCAACAATCGAAGAACGTAAAATCAAATCTGCCGTCGCGCAAGTTGTTGAAATGCAAATCAAAAAATTAGAAATCAAACTACGACATTTCGAAGAATTAGAAGGCATTATGGATCGGGAACGTGAAATGTTAGAAATTCAACGACAACAATTATTGCAAGAACGTCAACAATTTCAATTGGAACAAATCAAAGCCATGGAACTCAAACATCGACAAACAACAAATGTAAATATGACAACAAATACCATGGTCAATATCAACGGCAAACAGCAACCAAACGCTACTTCTCCACCACCATCATCATCGAACGCACAAACCATGAATCCAACAAATAATATTCCATCGACACCATCAACTACAACAACAACAACAACAACCACTACGGCTTCAGCGATCAATGGAACAGAAGTACATATGCAAAGCGAAGAATCAACGGATTCTCAACAAAGTGATGGTAATCATTCACGTTTTTCTTAATCGAAAAACAATCGATTTTCTTAGCTTCACCTGCTCCAATGACATCACCGAAAATGCTACCATCTTTAGTCAATGATACTAACACTCCCGAAGGTAAATCATCTACTGCTCTCATCTAGCTGCTTGCTTTTAGTCTAAAAACATGTGTCGATTGATTGACTGCTTGCCATTTACCTCCGTTTTCCCTTTATTGTTTGTTGTAGTTATTCTAGTTAGTTGTTGCATGTTCATAAATATATATATACATATCTATATACATATATACGTAGAAAACAAATTGACAACAACAACAAAAAAACATGCGCTCTCTCGCTGGCCAGTTTAAACATAAAAATAATCTACAATCTCAATTGCTTTAGAATCATATTTCTTTTGTTGTTTTTTTTTCATTCCTATTAAAATTCAACAACTTGTAGTTTCTTCGTTTAGTTAGTCGTTAATTATGTTTTGTTTAAAATTCTCTCTTTTTCAAATTCCATGTAGATTATATCTGCTTAAACAACATCTATTTGAATACTCAACAAACAAATCTAGGAAAGATAACGGGTAGATTTTGCTCTAATGCTTTTATTGACATATTGGTTTGTCTTTCTTACCGATTTCTATTCATTTATATGAAACTGGTTCGAGGCTAACTTTTATTTATTTACATTCAAATTCATTCTTTCTTTTCTTATTCTTCTTTCTTCTCTTGCGTTTCTCTCGTTTGTTCTGTCCATGTGGTGTTGATTTTCTCTATTTCTATGATTGATTCTAGCGAAATAAAAGCACGAACTTGAGAGAGTGAGTGACTGAAACGAGAGAGAGAGAGAGCGCATGAATAAATGTTGTTTTCTATGTTGTCCTCTTTGTTTTGCACGTTCACTTTCTGTTGTCATTGTTTTGTACACTTGAACACTTATATATGTATATGTATATATATTTATTCAACTGAGACTGCATGTATTTATTAAAATGACAATCAATTGATATGATGCATGATAAAAGACAAAAAAAAAGACTACAGACGGACGATTTATTTTTGTTTTATTTGTTTGGATATTCTATATTGTTATATCGTTTTTATTATTCCTTATTTATTGTGTATTGAACTATATGCAATAATTTTGTCTTCTTCGTTTTTCTTTTTGTTGTTACTATTTCTTTGCCATTTCAGGTAGTACCGTAGAAACAACAACAACAACGACAACAACAGCAATGTCAACAACAACAACAGAAACATCATCACCTCTTGGTGTTACAATTAATAATACAACAATTACGACAACTGAAAAAATGCTCATTGTAAACACCGGTGAAAATGGTAGTGAAACGAATGATAGTGTTAATGATGTACCTGTTCCTACCATTACAGAAAATGACAATACGAATAATAATAATTATTGATCAGAATATATATAAATATATATACAAAAAAAAACCAAACCTTTTGTGTGTTTTCTCATCGTTTTCTTTCTTCTTTTCTGTGTATTTTTTCTTCTTCTTTTGTGTTTCTCTTGAATGTATTCTCTTAAAAAGTTGCCAGTCAGGCGTTGAAACTCATTCGAATGATCTTTTGTGTTTCGTCTGTTGTTAGAATTTGATTCTGTCTTCTTTCTTTCTTTCTTTCTTTCTTTCTTTCTCTTATTCTTTTCAAATAACACATATACACTACTTACTGCCACTTACACACACATATACAAAAAAAAACAACCTAGTGTATTCAGAACGTACTTCTATTAGCAAATTTTCAAAATTTATATTTCTTCTTCTCGGAGCTAAATTAGAGAAAAACAAAAAACACTTCGAAAATATAAGAGAAGAGATGTGTATAGTGTTCTAATAACGCCTCTTATATTATTTCTTATTTGTTGTTGATTATTATATAAAATTGAAAACAAACCAAAAACACACATTTTTTGACTACTATTAAAACAATTTGTATAGAAAAAAAAGACGAAAATTGATTTGTTTTTTTTTATGTTATCTGTTGTTTCTAGGAGGTTTATCGGATAATAGTGATGTGTCTGATGAACATGATGAGATGTCAAATTCTTCACCGTCGTTGCAATTTAGACAAAAAAACAAACGAAATTCTACTCAAACACGTCGTTCGTTTTCAGCAGGCAACAGTTATTCTCATATACCAAAACGATACGGTTCTAACGAGCAGTTGAATACTGGTCCAACATCGTCGTATTCAAGTGGACACCTTGTCGACGACGATAAACGACGATATCAATGTTCGACTTGTTCGAAACGATTCAAACATAAACATCATTTGAAAGAACACGAACGTTTACATACAGGAGAAAAACCGTACACTTGTGATAAATGTGGAAAACGTTTTAGCCATTCAGGTAAACCGAATTGATGAATCTATGTATGTATGTAATTGTTGTCATAGGTTCATATTCTCAACATATCAATCAACGCAACAAATACTGTCGACCTGATCAAGTCGAAACTGAATTTGAATAAATTCAAGTTTTCAAGATACGATTAATGAACAAACAAAATTCTTCGTCGTCGTTTTCTTTTGTCTTTCAATGATTGATTTGCTTTTTCTATCTTTTCTTTTTCTGTTTATTTTTCCACCGATCGCACATAACAGTTTTTCTGTAGATACTATCTTCCAAGTGATAATACCGACGAACGAACAGTAGTACAACTTCTTGACAAAAATTTCTTCCGTTGTGTTTTTCGAAACTATCTATTCAATGTGATAATAAGAAAACATTATTGTTGTTGTTTTTTATTCTGTTTCCAATTCGACATTTCGCTCAAAATTTTTTCTGTATATATCAAAAACAAAAAGTTCAATTCAATCGATCGAACAAGGGGCATCGAGATCAAACAAAAAGCTAAAGAACTTTGTGCAAAAGTTTTATTTAATAGAATTCATTCGAAATACTCCAGTACTCGTTTATTTCTTCTTTCTCTCTTCTTTTTATCGTTTTTTTCTAGCGCAATACATCTTTTAGATTTGTTTCTGTGTAAATAAAATAATAATATCGTTTTGCTTTATCGTATTCAAATTTTCATGATATGATTTGCTTTTAGACAAACTAAAAACACGAATTATGGGAAAGAAAAAGAATTTCAATGATGGAGAATCAAAAGAGAAAATGAATAAAAAAAATCAAGATGATCAACAACAAGAATACGCTGAAATGCCACCGGGCTGGAAAGAACCAGCGTTTACAAAAGAAGACAATCCCCATGGTACGATTGTTGATTGAATTGGTAGAAACAACGAATTTTATTTTTGTAGGACTTGCGGCTGAGAGTTCATTTGCAACGTTGTTTCCAAAATATCGAGAAAAATATCTCCAAGAATGTTGGCCGTTAGTCAAAACTGAATTATCCAAATATGTAAATAGATAAAATGTTGAGTTGAATTCGATTGATTTGTTGAATTTTTCAAAAAGGGAATTAAAGCTGAACTTGATCTAGTCGAAGGAAGTATGACAGTGCGAACAACACGTGATGCTTTCGATCCGTACATGATTATTCGTGCACGAGATTTAATTAAATTACTTGCAAGAAGTGTTCCTTACGAACAAGTAAGATACAAATATATTTGTACTTTTAAAATCAATAATCTATTTCCTAATTAAGGCTGCGAGAATTCTACAAGATGATAATGTTTGTGATATCATCAAAATCAGCTCGTTAGTTCGTAATCGTGAACGTTTTGTTAAAAGACGACAACGATTAATCGGTACGAATGGTTCAACTCTCAAAGTAAATCATATTTTGTTTTCATAATTCGTTTTTCTATGGATCAAGTCATTTAGGCTATTGAACTGTTAACAAATTGTTATATTCTCGTTCATGGTAACACAGTAACAGCTATTGGACCACATCAAGGTCTTCGACAAGTGCGTATTCATCATTTGTTGTTTTTCTTTTCGATGAATTCGAATTTGATTTTCAGGTTCGAAAAATTGTCGAAGAAACTATGCAAAATATTCATCCGATTTACAACATCAAAGTAAAGACATGCATATTTTTTCTCAAGATGTTGACTGTTTATTTGTATTATTAGACATTAATGATCAAACAAGAATTAGCTAAAGATCCGAAATTAAAAGGTGAATCTTGGGAACGATTTCTTCCGAAATTCAAATCGAAAAATCTTTCGAAACGTTATCAACCCCACAAAGTTCGTGTTACGAAACCATATACGCCATTTCCTCCACCGCAACCATTATCAAAAGTAATATTCCTATCATTTGATTTCATTTTTTGGTTTTTATTCATGACTTTTGGATTTAGATTGATAAAGAACTTGAAAGTGGCGAATATTTTGCTAAAGAAGCTGAACGTCGTCAAAAACGTTCGGAAAAACTTCAAGAAAAAGTCGATAAAAACACTGAAGTATCGTTACGACGAAAGAAAGAGAAACGTGAACGAGAATATGTACCACCTGTGGAAAAATCATCTCATCTCAAGAAATCATCACAAACAACATCTGCAGCACCCGAAGGTTTGAAGATTGATTTTTGAAATAATCTATTCGATATATTTTGTTTTTATTTAGATACTTCGAAATTAGTGAAAAATGTCAAGAAAAAACTAAAACGATTACAAGCCGATTAAATTTTGTTTTTATTTGAAAGAAAAAAAAATTAAAAACTACTTGGTTAAGCAATTGTTCAGGATGCTGCTGATTTTGTTTTTGTTTTTGTTTTTGTTATCAAATAAATCTAACTAAACTAACATGATTAATAAACCAATCATGGACAGAAATGATATTGTTGTCATTGATGCTGATGAAGCACTTATTAATGTATCATTGAGACATGAGCCCGATATGCAACGCATATTTGTTGTACATATCGCTCCGCCTTGTTTTTGACATTGTAATTCTGCTACATGAGTTTTCGTATTCCATAAGCCTTTGCAACGTTGTTGATTGATATATAAATCGACTTGATTGTTACCTAATGTTCCAACACCAACTTGTGTCGATCCGAATTTAACAGAGAGAGCAGATCGTTTTTGATTGAATACAAATGGTCCACTTGGTTCACATACTTCCATCGATGAATTACATTTACATGAATCAATTAAAAAGATTCCATTTAAATTTTCACTTGCAATTAGTTGAATAAAAATTGAACAGAGAACGAATGCAATACTCGTGTATGCCATGTCTGTGTCAATGCTTGAATTTGTAAAGAATGAGAACAAAAAATTTACAAATGAACTATTTCATGTAAATGATATTTTAAGCTTTGGATTAGAGTAATTGTAATATGAGATGATTCAGTTATTGAACAGCTATGTCTTGCTTAGATCTTCAAAATGAAATTTCTATTTATCCTTTTTTTTTTACAGTTTCAGGAGTAATAAAAGAAAAGACTAATAACTAAATAAATATATAATTTTTTCTTTATTTCAATTCTTTTCTTTTGTATCGATTTTCTTTTAAATCATTTAATATACGTATGTGTACCAATATATCAGTAATCTCATAAACAGATTTACTTACAAAATATACTAATAAAAAAAAGATTCGATATGCTTTATGCATGGAACATCTTGCCACCGTGCCTAGAAAGTATTTCATCTAATTAATAATAATCGGTTTGATGAGGATGTTGAGGGTTATCAAATCGTGATACGCTGCCGAGTGTCGATCTCTCTGCATTACAAATTCGTCACTAAAACAGTATGCAATTGGTTCATCAAAAGAAAAAGTCAAGGATGATGAGCAGCATTTGCTTTACTTAGAGCAATCATACACACAAATATATGTGAAAAAAGCAGTTTATCAGCTGCAATAATCAATGAAGATTGTTGACATTGGCTCTTATATAATTGCGTGTAATTATACGTATATCTCAGGTTCGACCCAGTTTTGTAAACATGAATAAATCACGAATGGGTATCTTTTAAGTCTCTGTGAGATGCGTGACAAAACAGAATGATTCGCTAGTATTGAATGAGAAATTTCGTAATTTTGAAAACGATTTTTCTCAAAATCCAGAACAATTCGAATTCACATTGAAGACACTATAGAATAAAACAACATTTCACTCTCGTACAGGTGTGCAAAATGAAAGAACTAAAGGACATTTTTTTTTCTTTGAGAATATACAAATATTGGTTACATGTCAAAATAATAAGTACTCGGAATATTTATATAAACTTGAGGTTATACTGTCTTTATACAACTGTACTTTTTCGTGGATTCACTAATATTTATTTTATATTTTGCAATTATCAGTTAAAAAAAACTAATTATTTTCTCTTTCATGCATATAAATTGAATACTTTCAGTATGTCTGTATAAATACTCGTTTCGAATCTATCGTCCTTATATTTCAGTTGATAATCATCAGCACGTACACCTTTCTCTACATTATTCTCAGAAAATAAGAAGATGCTCAATAATACAACGGTTGGATCGTCGCACGATACCGGTGATAATGCTTGGATGATGACATCAGCCGCATTAGTCTTAATGATGACGCCCGCACTGGCATTCTTCTACGGTGGTCTTGTCGATCATAAAAATATTCTCAATCAACTTTTTCTCTCATTCATTTGTATGGGTATCGTACTTGTTCAATGGGTACTTTTCGGCTTTTCATTTGCATTTGGTCCACCGGTAAGTGCTGGATTCGGATCATTTGGCTGGGCCGTATTAAGATTTGGTGAATCCTATAATCCAAATTATAGTCCTACTTATCCTCTTTTGACATATTGCATGTATCAAGGTACATTTGCAATAATTACACCAGCATTAATTTCCGGTGCCATCGTCGGTCGAATGAAATTGATTCCATATATGATCTTCATTTTTATTTGGACAACTGTTTGTTATGATCCAGTAGCACATTGGGTTTGGGGTGCAAACGGATGGTTAAAACACTTGGGTACACTTGACTTTGCTGGTGGTACTGTCGTACATATTTTATCAGGTGTTTCTGGTTTGATAGCAGCAATTATTCTTGGAAAACGGCATGATTATGATCCACATCATACTGCTGCTCATAATCTTCCTTTTACAATCTTAGGTACTTGTCTTTTGTGGGTTGGTTGGAGTGGTTTTAATGGTGGTTCGGCTAATTCAGCTAGTGGAGTTGCCTCTCTTGCATTGATTAACACACATGCAGCAGCTGCAATGGGACTCGTCACATGGGTTATAATTGATGCTGCTCGTGGTCATGTATCAATATCAGGCGCTTGTATTGGTCCCATTGTTGGTTTAGTTGCAGTCACTCCTGCTTGTGGTTTTATTCAACCCGGATGGGCTTTATTAATGGCCATTATTGCTTCATGTATTGTTTATTCTCTTCTTCTTCTCAAAAAATATATGCGTTTTGATGATACATTGGATGTAGCTATTGTACATGGTTGTGGTACGGTCAAAGAAATGATGATTTTCTTTTTTTTTCTACTTTCTTGATTGATAGGAGGCATAGCAGGCGCATTTATGACTGGATTATTTTGTCAGAAATCAGTCAATCCTGAGGGTAGTGTTGATGGTGCGTTCTATGGACGACCAATTCAATTATGGTATCAAATTGCTGGAATTTTAACAGCTATTGGTACTTCAGAAAAATCTAGTGTTGAAATAATTGTGTAATCATGTTTTTTTTTTCTTAAAATAATTTTAGCATTTGCAGCTGTATGTACTGCTGGAATACTTTTACCATTAGATTGGACGATTGGTATTCGATTAGCGAAGGAAGATGAGGTTGAAGGTCTTGATGTTACAGGTAAACAAAATCGAATCTTTGATGCAGAAGAAAAAAACTTGAGGGTTGAATTATTTGGACTTATATTTAAATGAGCAATAAAAATACTGAAATGAGCAATAAAAATACTTAA
>ERZ778019.2180-NODE-2180-length-20419-cov-13.641230_pt1 | contig 20419 bp, 22 predicted proteins | sample MGYA00375749_ERZ778019 | MGnify/ENA primary metagenome ERZ778019 (study PRJEB29350, sample SAMN05389821) | bioreactor metagenome | isolation source: Ammonium sulfate bioreactor | place: South Africa: University of Cape Town | collected 2014-03-17 ... | reverse complement strand
GTATTAAATTATCTTATTCAAAGAAAAACCAATTGAATATAAATTTAGTTAGGTGATCGAAAAGCTGAAGATTTAAAAGAATGTTTCCTCTACGGTCAAATTCCACCGATTGAAAAACTCGATCAATCATTATCATCACTCGTTAATTGCGAGTAGGTTTTCACAAACTAAAAAACAAATACAATCAAAAAATATCTATCATCAGACGACTAGCTCTTTCTTCGAATACAATCGACCGTATTGGTTACATGACTGGTCTTCGAAATCTAAAAATTCTCTCTCTTTCACGAAATAATCTTAAGAATTTAACAGGTCTCGAAGTTCTCGGTGACACACTCGAACAACTCTGGATATCCTACAATCACATTGAAAAATTCAAATCAATTCATACATTAAAAAAACTCCGAATTTTCTATTTCGCTTATAATCAAATCAAAGATTGGTCTGAAATCGCGAAATTAAACGAACTAACAGCTCTCGAAGAGATCACAGCTTACGGAAATCCAATTCACGAACGAATTGTTGGCGATAATTTCTCTCCTGAACCAACACAACCAATGACCGAAGCCGACAAACAATATCGTCATGAATTTATTGTTCGTATTTCACATTTGAAAAAGCTAGATGGTCGAGTCTTTCTCGACAAAGACGATGAAGATGATGAGATTTAATTGAAAATTGTAGAATAATTTTTATTTATGTAGAAAAGAAACGAACGAACGAATATTTAATGCTAAAAGTTTCGCTAAAGAAATATCATTCAAAGAGAAAAAAAAACTATACAATGAAATGAATGTCTATGTACGCTTGATTCAATTAGATTTCATCTCTCCATTGATGTTGTGCATGACGAAATGTATTTTGTTCATGTAAAAATCGATCTAAATCTTCTTGCCGTTCGAATATATGCGTATGAAATGGTGAACCATAGACATGTTCATCACTCCATTTAACTGAGATTAAATAATCTCCTGGTTCAGTTGGATTATATCGACAAATAATCGTACGATCTTGTAGATGTTCTCGTTGCATTTCAACACGAAACGCGCCTTTTGGTCCACGAATTTTCACAGTTAATTGTCCCGCACCTGAATACAATCGATCAGAGAATGCAGATTTTGGCTAAATTAAACTTTATTTACCTGCGCCTTTGGTTTCGCAGACAAAATGCGATTGAAACGTTGACAGTACTCCATGTTCAATACCTGGACCAGAAACTTTTACTTTACCTAAAGAAAAGCGAAAATCGAGTTTTTTTCTTTCTCGAAATAAATAGACGACGTACTAGCATCAGGTGCTCCATTGACTTTCAATGTATAAGGACTTCCGGGAACGTCTTCATTGTTATACTTAATTATTAAATTATGTTTTCCACCTTCTTGTGGCTTGACGAACAATGTAAATGTTCCATCACGATGATCGAATAATCGACAGAACGCTGTTTTATTCGTTCCTTGACAGTAGGCAGTCAATTCTCCGGGACCAGCCGCTCGTGCATCGATTAAACATTTGATTTCTTTGCCCAAAATACCCGTTCGTAGACCTTCACCCGAACAAACGACTCGCGATGCTGAATGATCATGATGAACAGTTGGTAGAACATTGATTTTGAATGGTGAACCATTGATTTGTCGTTCAGCCCATGTTACACTCAAAAGATAAGCACCTGGAGCTGTTGGAATATATGAACAAAGGAAAATATTTGCTTCAATTTGACGTATTCGTACTTCAACATCAGCTTGTACGCCTGTTAATCGAACAACGGGCATACCTGCACCATGTGCTGAAGTTTTCGATGTATCAATAGTAAATTCGGCTTCTTCATTGACTTTAGCTTCGTATGAACCTCGACCATGAACTTCAACTTTAAGATGTTCATTCGGTATGACATTCGGCGAAGCTGCAATGCCTCGAATAGGCATATTTGGCAATGGATTACCATCATACGTAATCGTAATATCGTATTTGCCTTCGCGTGTTGCCGTGAAACTTAGAGTCGAAAATGCTCCTTGTTGATCGAGACGAAGTGGAACACGAAGACCATCGGCTGTTCCACGAATATCAGCTTTCAAAGTGCCTGGTCCTGCATGTGACGTATCGAAACGAACTTTCTTTTCTTCATTGATAATCAAATGCATACGATCTTCGGAATCGAGTATCGATTGCCAACCGCCAACGATTCGAACACGTTCTGGATTGGTTACTGCTGCCTTAAACGGACTATTGGCAATGTCTTTTCCGTTCCATTTGATACTTATATTCACGAATCCGACTTCGACTGGAACATAAGTCACTTTGAAACGATCGTCATTCGCACGTTCAAGTGTGTTTTTAATAACTGAATTGGGTCCTTCAATTCGAACTTTCAAATCGCCTTGCATTTCTTGTGTATCGATGTAAAATGTTGCAGGTTTTTCATGCAACGCATGATGAATACCATCGCCACAAGCGGTTACTAGTCGAACATCGTTGACGATCATTTTAATTGGCGTACCAGGAACAGGTTCTGAGCCGAATTTTGCATTGAGATAGTAGACGCCAATGTCATTTGGAGTGAAACGAACTTTTTTACTGGTTGATTTAGGCGACGCATCATCAACTTTTAATGGAACTAGAAAAGAAAAAAAGATTTTTAATTTCGAAAAATAAATATTCAAATCATGTCTCACCATTTGCACCCGTCGGTGAACTGATTTTGATTTCTAACGGTACATTTCCTGCGTTATCCAAATGAATTTCAAATGTATGTTCAGTTCCAACGATAAAATCTTTCGGCAATGGGCCAATTCGAACTTGACTTGGATCGTACACTTCTGTAAAAAACGGACTGCCTTGCACAGGTAAACTAGCAAATGTAATATCGATTCGATGTTGACCTTAAAAAGCCTCTAGTTTTTTGTACGTTTATTGATTAAATTTCATTTTGTTTACCGATTTTCGTTGGAGTAAATTCTCCGGTATAATCTCCGCTAGCTTGAGGAAATAATTTCACACTAACTGGTTCACCTTTTGGACCTATGAGCAAACGAACGATTAGTTTTTTTGTTTTTCTTTCATTTGAATTCGTTAACGTCTCGAGCAGTCGGGGATTAGTAAAGGAACACACTCACCAAATGATGATTATACACAAATTTTCTATCTCTCCTACCGACAATTACGGATCCCGCAAGAGCTTTTAGGACACATCGATTTGGATCGAGAAGATTCAATGTCTGATGATTGATGAGATGTCTTAGATGATGGATAATTTGATCATTTGCTGGTGTTTGATAAGGTGCCTCATGCAATTGAAATGATACGATCGATCGACCTTCGAATACGAAAGCTGAAACCAAACGATTTTAATTGATTTAATACAAACTATGTTCTTTTCCAAGTGTTAAATTTCGAATTCGATCTTGTGCAACTTTCAATTGTGTTGCAAGTAAATAAGTTAAACTATTCGAAAGTAATTGTAGAGGAAAATGAAGTAACTTTTCATGTGAATCATGCAATTGAAAGGATATGATTTGACCGAGATCGGAACGATCACCGATGGAAAGATCTAGGACAAACAAATGAATACACACACAAAACAAAAACAAGGAAAGTCAATTACTGTAGATTTTCGCTTGAACTGAACCTCGTTGTCGATGACAATGAATACGAAATATGCCGAGATCATGTAAACGTAAACGATGAAAACATTCGCCTGAGATTCGAATAGCTTGTGGACGTTCGACACGAATCGAAAATGGTGAACCTTGAAGAAAATCATTCTCGAATTCGTTACGATGATCGAAGTCTGATTACCTTCGATAGGTAAATTAAGACATGAAACATGAACAGCATAGAGTCCGGGTTCTTGTGGAATGAATTGTATTCGAATGAGATTATTGTTGATGATTGCGGTTGTCGAAGGAATTTGTCGGGAACCGAGAAGAACAACGACTCGAATCTGAGCTGTTGACGCATTTTCTGCGTGAACTGAAAGATTATTGATAAAGAAAATAGAAAATATTGATGATTTGTCGAATTGATTACCTTGAATAACACAAGGAGAATTCGTGTATTGAATTTGTTCGAGACCCTCGAGAAGGACTCGTTCGGTGGGACTATCTTTGACTTGAATTTGATACGGTGAGCCTAAGATAATGATACAGATACCGTTGAAACTAATTATGTTTCGTTCTGACTGATTGATTTCAAGGTAAATTGATCAACAAATTAGGGGAAGAGACAGAGATAAAAAACTGATTATATTCATCGGACGTACTTAATAGAGAGATTCCGTTTGATATTAAAGATATTTGATGTAGTCCGGAAGTGTAAGGTCGAAATTTGATAAACCAAATCGAAGGCAAATCTTTCGCTCGTTCGATCCTATACGGAACAGATGTTCCGTTGGATAAAATTTGACTTTGAATCGATGAGAGCGGTGGATTTTCAGCAAAAACTACGAACACAAAACACACGAATGCCAAAACATTTTCTCTATGAAATTTTCATTTGTTTACTTTGCAAACAAATTTCATCGCCAAGTTCAGCCGGATGTTGAGGTTGTACTTGATAAATACGAATACTCGATATATGTGAAAGCGATTGAAAAACATCGGTATCAAATGTTTTCCCTTGAACAAGTTGATTATTGAATAAAATTCGAAGTTGATATCGGCCAGGTTCATTGGGCACATATTGAATACGATATTCTTGACTATTGATTTCTTGGATTTGATATCGACACGGATTTACTACTGTCAATGGTTGTACTACGTCAACTTTTAATTGACCTTGACCTGCTTGATCGGTGTGCACTGAAATAATCGAATTTATGATTTAAAAAAAAAGAAAGAAAATGCACTGAATCGATTGATTTAACTACAAAGTTACCTCGATATGTAATAGGCGCTCTAACAACGGCAGGTTGATTATACTCAGGGATAATCGAAATACGTCGTATGTCATAAACGATCACATCAATTGGCGTACCTGTCAAATAAAAAGTCAGTTATACAATATCGAAAATGAGATTATCATTTTTTTGTTGTCTTCCTTTTTCGATAATTAGAAAAAAATGTGTCTTGTTCGTTATTATTACTCTTTTCTTTTGAATTAAATTACGGTAGAAAAAAAGAATAAGAACCGAAATGGCAACGAGAATTATACACGGAATGTATTAAAATAGAAAAAAAAAAGAACGAGCGAGCGCAGAAATCTAAATTGGATTCGGAATATAGATAAGTGTGTCTAACGATTGAGGTTGTGGTATTAGCGGTTGATTTAGTCGCGAGTAATTGACAAAATTGGGTTGGGATGATGATTGTCGAGGAGGAGGAGGCGGCACGGGTCGATGAATAATAGGGGGCGGAGGTGGTTGATAATGATTAATAGTCGGTTGTTCAACTGTTGATATCATACTGAATCGAATTTGAATATCATTTAAAAGTTGATGATAATCACGATAGAAATCTGACGGTTTGTCTTGATAGATATCATCGAAAACTTTATCAACTAAACAACCTAAATTTGTCGTATCCATTTGTGTTACATGTCCGTAATCATCGGAATACACCGATGGATCAGGTGATTTCATTGGCAATTGATTTGTTGATTGAGATGAAAGAATAGGTTTTTCATTTGTTACTAATCGATTTGGAATATTTGTTGATGTTCGTACTAATTGCGATTTCGGCATTGGCGATTGAGTGACAATACTCGGTCTTGATTGAATATTACGACTACGTAGACTATAAAATTTAATTGGTTCATTGACTTGCTGCTGTGGTATTGATTGCTGTGTTTGTTGACGAAGAAATTGATTACCCTGTGTGCGTGTCAATGATCGTACAGATTGCAATCGATCACATTCGACACTTGACGAACGCAATGGTCGATTTTCGAAAACATTTGTTGGCTCAGTTTGCGCACTTTGATCACGTACAATCAATCGATCTGTACTTTGCGAACGTTGATTGATTGTACAAATCGGACTTTTAACAATACGTATGCGTATAGGTTCGCAAGGTGCAGGCGGTGGTGGAGGAAAATCTTCGTCATTATCGGATGTGGATGATGACGATGACGATGAGGGTGGAAGATTGATAACTAATGTACGAGATTCTTTTTCAATCGTTGGTGATGATTGACGAACTGAATTGATTTTGAGATGAGAAACTGGTGAAGTCGAACGTTTGTTTGTTGAAATTTCGAAACGTCGACGAATCGTCGGACGAAGTAGTTTCTTTTTGCTAGGAACAGATTTTTTTGTTGAATTAACTGGTATAATTGAATTGAAATTTGATGTTGCTGTATTGGTTGCATTTGTTGCTCCACCACCAGTTTCAAGTTCGATTTCACGTAATTTCTCATCGATTTGTTTAAGCATTGACAAATGCCAACCACGAAATGTACGTAATTTCTCATCTTGATCATCATCATTATCATCATCGATTTGTTGATGATTATGATTTGTTAGTGATGACGATGATGTTGATGATGGAATATCTTGATCATCATCAGATGTTGCAAGTTCGATCGGTTGTTTCAATTGTGTATTATTGACTGTTTGTACAGGACGTATAATAGGTGAAGGTGAATGATCTGAAATGGTTTCAGCTGATGAAAGTGACATTGAACATGAAATTTCCAATGGATTATCAATATCATAATGCAATTCATAGTTTCCCATATTCGAACGATTATTTCGATTATGTTCCATTTCTTCTTCTTCTTCTTCTTCACATTGAACTTTCGATGAACGATCATCATCATGATGAATAATAACTTGTCCACGAACGGCACGAAACATTCCACTGCCATTATTTGGACCATTGGGCGGTGGCGATTTTGGTATCGTCGGATTTTTCAACGTATAGAATTGATTGACAAATGTTGGTAATGTACTATCACCATCATCATCATCATCATCATTATCGATATCATCTTCACTATCGTCCGTTGCCTGTTCGATCGTTGGACTCGATGTTAGTTGAAGATGATGAAGATCTCGATAAGTTGTTCGAGATTTACTTAAATGTTCTTCAGTAGTCTCATTCATGATGATATTAACTTTTTTTGTTGTTTTATTAAACAAATTAATTGCACTCGACAAGTATAATAAGTCAGACGGAAAGATACGAATGAAAAACTTGCCGTTTTTTTTAATTACCCACCAGAATACAATTGCAAAGGAAAAAAACGCGAATATGAGGAGAATATGTGTGTGTGTGTGTGTGTGTACAGGTGTTCGTTGTTTCTTTCGTCAGATTACTATAGTTTAGACGCAAACGAGAGAGTAAAAGGAAGAGAAAAGAATACTAAAAACGTATGAGCGAACAAAAGTCTACGCATGAGTGAACAAGACACATTTCAAAATGTATGCAGGTATCGAACGAAGAAGAAAACGCAAAATCATCGTTGTTCGTTTTCTCTCTTTTTATATGTGTATATATATATATACGCGATGGTCAAAATGAGATCAATCATAGTATTCATTGCTTCTTCTCAATCATTTTCTCTTCCCTCCCCTATTTATATACGGGAAAGAAAAACGAAATTCTTTCAATTTTTGATGCATTAGTCAAGGTAGGAAAAGAGAGGAGACGAGAAAAACACAAACACAAACATATAATTACGATGTATTTTTTTTCGTTATATGACTGTAACTTACCATTGACTGGCAGATTTCGATAGGCAAGATAAAGACGATAGATTCCGATTGTTGGAGGTGTGAACGAAATACAGATATGATTGCCTGGACGAGATTGAATTTCGATTGGGATCGATATTGGTTGAAATTCTTTCGATTGATTTTGACAGTATATCATGATGAATATCTTGCCCGGGCCAGCCTTGTCCACGTTACCTTCAATAAACATTTGAAATGAATAAAAAGAAAGAAAGTTAAATCGATTTACAAATAAAATGACAATCGGTGATCGGTTGTAAACGATTGAATGGTTCAACATGAACGGCATTGGGATTGTAGACGGGAAAGAGATATGGACAGCCGGGAAATGTTTGTTCGACGAAATCTTTGAGAATTATCGAATACTGACCGGCAATTGTTGGATGAAATTTAAGAAGAAATGTATCGTCATTTCGACGGGCAGCATGAAGAGGAACTTCGATGCCGTTGATGGAAATTTGAACGTAAGCAACTTGCGGAAGATCGACTAGAAATGAAAGTTAATTGAATGAATGAATGAAAGAAAGAATGAAATTTACTTAATAGATGAACATCTTGATTGACAATAGGATACGGATGTTTCGAGAGAATTTTAAATGGATATCGACGAGGATCTATGAAATATACAAATAGATTCTAGTTGTGGTTGTTTGGTTTGATTTATTACCAATAACAGTATCAATTGGTAAATGTTTGTCAAATTTTTCTTTAATCATTTGATATTTTTGTAATTGTTCTTGACTTAAATTTGTCGACAAGAGATTTCTATCTTCTGATTTCGTTATTCGCTCGACTCTTGGTAAATCGATTGGTTCAATAAGATTTTCATTCGATTTCGATAGACGTGCTTGTGCTATCAATGATTGTGTACGTTCCTGTTCGACATGTATACGAAGTGGCGTTTCAGGAATAGCAATTCGATTGAATAGAACAGAGATTATATGTGGACCGGATTGTTTCGGTTCGAATTCGATGACAACATATCCGTTAGGACGTTTGACAACATTGATTGGTAGTGATCGATTATTTGGATCTAGAAAAAAAGAAGATTAAAAATGATTAAGAAAATGCATTTTCTCACCGCGAATAGAGACTTTCAACGAGCCTTTGCCGGCGTTTGTGGGATCGATAGTAAATCGATGAATAGTTTGAGCTGAAAATGATTCAGGTAGATCGATGAGATGTACAGTTGCTGGATCAAATGCGTGTACAATCAATGGACTTTCATCGATTGGTTCGTTGTTTTTGAAGATATGAATTTCAACAGGTCCAATTACTGTTGGTTCGTAGAATATTCGTTTGCGTCCATCGAGAAGATATTCTGTTTTATAATTAATCATATTCTTTTCCGCATCTAACAAAAAAAAATAGAAAAGTTTTTCAATCTCACTCAAGTTTACCGTAGATTTTTATTTGAAATATATCGTTAAGATCTTTAAAACTAAACTTCGAGACAATTCGTACGCCTGGATCACTAAGATCTGTAATGTCCAGTACGTGTACCTCAGGACTTTGACGTTGATCTATTTGTCTATTGATTTTCTGTGCACTCGGTGATGAGAGTGTCGATGGTTGTGATGTTAAATTTTCGGATATATCACTAAGATTAAGAAAATCCTTTTCGGAATTATTAGTTTCTTTGTCATTATTTGATTTATGATCAATTGACGGACTGAGTACAGGTGACAATGGAACATAATCATCATCGAATGCAAATATAGGTAAAAGAGCAAAATTTTGACTTTCATTATTCGATACACGAATCCAATGTGTACCTAAAATAGCAAATGATATGTCGAACTTTCGAAAAGGATTATTCAGTCAACATACCGACACGAACAGGTGAAAGAGCAATTTTCAATTCTCCATGTTCGTTTGTTAGCCGTTGAAAAGGTAATAATCTTTCAAATGGATCTAATTGTACAAATAAGAAAATTTTCGAAGAAAAAAAAATCGTTTTTGTTTTTCATTTACCAATAATTTCAATTTGTAATTTTTCTTTATCATCAATAATTCCTTCGAATACATGTTCGAGTACTTCTTTCACTTGTATACGAAGTACAGGCTCAAATGAATGATCAGCATCGAATGAATTTATACGTATAGGACAAATGTCAAGTAGATTATTATCCGTACGAATAAATACTTCATGAAAATCTTCACAACAAAAAACAAAAATTCAAAAACTGTGACTATCTTAACAAAGATCGATCTACCTGTTTTTGTTGGTACATATTCAATAACTAAATCTCGATCTGAATTTCGATAGAATGCAGCTGGAATTGTATGAGCAAACGGATCTTTAACAATGACATTCACATCACTGCCTTGAAATTTATTTCGATCAACAATTAATCTTGTTATATCTTCGATGCCTCCATTTCGAAATATGTCAACTTCTTCAGCTAAACAATGAATATCATAGATTTGTTCATCGTTATTTTCGTCAGTTAAACTAAATTGATAATAATCGGTTTGATTGAGAGTAAAATAGATTTTCCATTCGATTGGATCTTCCTTATCGATTTCAATAGGTATTTCATCACCATTTGAACCTTTGAACAAAAACTAGATGAGAAAAAACAACTTTTCGACAATTTTTGTTCATCTTACGACGTAAACGAATTTGATAGTTTTTATTTTTCGAATAAATTACAATCGTATTCGGAATATTCGGATGAATGATTCGTTCGCCCTCGAGTGTTCGTTCGAAATTTTCCGCTAGAATATCCATCGATGCTAAGATCATCGTTGATTGTTCGTTGTTTTCATTGTCATTGGTTTGAATTTGATAGATACCAGCTTTCATCGGTTCGAATTCAATACGCCAACGACCAGCTGAATCTTGTGTACGAGTATGTTTGATAACATTTTGATCAGGATCTAAACGAAAAGAGTTCCATTTTCAAAACAAAAAACTACAAGATCTCCTTCTTCTTCTCACCAGTAATAAACAAATCAAAATCTTCATAGATTTCACTCAATGCTGTATCACATATTAACCAGGCTAGTTCACCAACTTTTGTACCTTCTAATTGTCCGCCAATTAAAAATTCATGATTATCATTCTCATCTTCATCTTCTTCATCATCTTCTTCTTCGTTGTCATCGTCATTATCTTCTTCTCCACTATTCGATAATTCATGAATATCAATTTCAAATGGACTTCCATCAACTGGTACACTATTGAATGCAATTGAAATCGAATATTTGCCGGCTGATTCCGGTAGAAAACCAATATCAAATTTTCGTGCTTGAACATGTTTCAATTCGGCTGGCAACGTTTGTCGGCCATCACTAATCGTTACTTCGAGATGTCCTTCACCAGCTCCATGCGTATCTACAGTAAATACAACTGGCTTGCCGACAACGCCATCGTTTATTGAACTGACACGAATCTTTTTCAAATCGAAAACATCAATATTATAAACTGAAATCGGCTGATTATCATAACATATCAAAATCGTATGTTGCCGTGCGATTGTCGGCGTAAATGACACGAGATAATGATTGGTTTCATTCGAAATTGGATTTAAGACATGTGAAACAATTCGTTCCGTATGAGTTTCAGTTATAACAACCGAAACAGATTTCGAATCGATTGTACTTACAGTAAATTGAACATTTTGTCCGACAATTCCTGTCGGTATTGATGAGACATGTATCGGTTTGATATCATTAATCATTGGTATTGTTAAAGTACCGACTATGAAACAAAAAAAAAATAAAACGAAGCAATGCAATATCATATATTCTTGATCCTTTCGGCTTTTTTTTCTTCTTCTCTTCACAAATATCATGGTCACGGTCGATAGAGCGAAATCATAACCTTCGTTTTTTCGTCTTAACTTACAATTATTTTCTCCGTTGAATATAATTTGTACTGAACATTCGGTTGCTTGTTGAGGTAGAAAAGAAATTTCATAAACCTGCGGAACGATTTCAATCTGTTCGTGAGCTAATCGAACATCGTTCTGTTTGATTTTGACAACTAAACTTCCTTTTCCTGCATCAGTTGTATTAACTTAACAACGACAAAAAAAAAGACCAAAAGATAATTGTTTCATAGTTTTTGTTTTTGCTCTCATCGAGCTTACCCGTAAATCTGTATACTTGCTGACCAACAGCCGGTGGTAAATCGCTAATACGAATCTTTGTTGCGTCATAAATATGAGAAGTAAATTTGGTTAGAACGGATTTCTTATTTTTATCACGATAAAAAATAATCTTATGATCACCGATTTCATCGGGTAAAAATCGTAGAACGTAGATATTCGCTGTTTTCTCTTCGATTTTACTATCGATAGATTTGCCCGATGGCGTACGAACGTCGACATGAAGATTTCGATTGAATAGTTCATTTGATTTTGGTTTTATTAAAAATGATGTTCGTTTATTAATCGATGCATATTCGTAATTTTCAAATGTAAATTCACTTGAATAGACTGTACAAAGATAAGGTGAACCGGAGAGATTCAATCCGTTGAATTTTATACGAACAGAATAGATGCCAATTTGATTCGGAATGAATTTAACACGAAAACGAGCACCACCTTCATTTTGAACATAGTTTGGAATGTTTTTTTCATTGATTGAAATCGATATTTCAAGATTTCCCGAACCGGAATTAGTTGCATCGACTAGAATTTGAAAGTTCAAAACACAAACAACAACAATGTTTTCCTACCGAGAAAACTTGTTGCCGAATCAATAATCGATGTCGATGGAAAATCCGAAATAATCACTTGATTTATATCAAACACTCGACATGCGTATAGATTATCATCGATTGGTATCCCATCTTGTAAAACTTCAATATGATATTCGCCTTGAAAACGATTGATTTTATCAGAAAAAAAAAATTTTTTTTTTCTTCTCTTCTTTTCAATGCGCTTACCAATACGATCTGGAGTATACGTAACTTCATATCGATTTGGATCGATTTTTGTCATAATCAAGGTTAGGAATTGATCATCGGGATCTGTAAAATGATTTCATAGGATTATTATCTGTTACATTCAATATTATTCAAGTGAACTTACAAAAATTTAAATTAGTCGAATTTAATTTTTGTTAGATGCTAAATTAATAAAACAAAAGAAAAACTTCCCCTTTCCCCTCAAGAAATATTATCACTGCTCGAGACCATCACCAAAGAACAAAAAAAAATAGTTTCTCTACTCAACCTTTTATCGAACATTTCAATTCTCCAACGCCTGCATTTTGTGTTAAAATTGTAAATGATGTTGGAATATTAACAGGTACAGTTCCGAGACCTTTGCCAAAGACCACTACACGTTGTGTATCCATTACATTCACAGTAAATGGACTTCCTGAAAGCACACACACACACAAAAAGTAGATGATATTTTTTTGTTTAAAAAAAGTACTACCTAGCGTTGGATGGTCAATACAAGGCATTAGAGATGTGCTTCTCCTTTCTCGAGTGAAATTCAATATTGAGTTGTTTCGGTTAGATACTCATTTGGTTCAGTTATGTTGATGCGCTTGAGAGAGCTGCATATGAACATAGCAATGTCCACTATCGTCTCTTATTCTCTATTCGTTTCACTTCTTCTCCACCTACATTTACTCTTTTCGTCCATCGTTTTCGTTTTTTTTCCTTTCTATCTTGTCTCTCACTCTAATGGCATGTCTATCTTTTTTTCTTTTTCGTTCTCGTTGATGAATATGACAAAAACCATAACTATTAATAAACGATCGAAAAATGAACATATGAAATAAATTTCTTGTTTTCTTTCTCTCTTTTGCGGTTAACATATCGATATAAAGATGTATATGTACTTTTTCTTCTCCTTCTCCTTATTACCTGATACAGGTTCACCATTGAATAGAATATTACAATAATGTACTGTTGCTTCTTGAGGTGTAAATTGCACTTCAAATCGACTGTTACCAATGGAAGTAACTTGATTGGGAATATTTTTGCCCGAATGATTGATACTAATTTCAAGATTACCTTCACCCGCTCGTGAAGCATCAACTTAAAAACGAAAAATGATTAGAAAAGAGAAGACAACAAAAAAATCGTCGAACCAGTAAATCGCGTTGCTTTTCTCACTGCACCATCGCTTGTTGGTGGTGTAACTATAACCTTTTTTGGATCGTAGCATTTCACACGAAATGGACTACCCGGTACAGAATTTCCAGCAAATGAAACGTGAACGGTATACGTTCCGACTTCATCCGGTGTCCAATCGACTCGAAGTCCGTCTTTGGTTAAAAGTGTACTTGGTTTAAGTTGTTCATTGGCCGGCGTAAAAACTGTGACTTGAACATCTGATGAGCCACCCGATGGCGTGTCAATAGTAAACCATGTTTGTGCACCGAGTAAAGCTTGACTAAGACCAGGACCGCGCGTTGTTATATCATCCGGTGAGTAAATTTGACATTCCTTTGGAAAACCTACGACAATTTGTATTCATTTGATTATTAATTATGATAGTAATCGTCAAGGGAAAAGAAGAAAAAAGGAATACGGTTTTTTTTTACCTGGCAATGATTGCCCATTAAATTTGATCGAAACTATATGTGGATCAGTTGTTTTGGGAAGGAATGTAAATAAAAATTTCGAATTGCCAAGAGCTTTAACTTGATTGGCTACGAGACCATCATTAATAGCAACTTCTAATTGACCTTCGCCAGCTGTTGCTGCATCAACAGTAAATTCAACTGGTTGATTGTACGTAATCAGTTTCGGAATTTCTGAGACAGTCAAACGATTCGCATCGTAAGCTTTGAGAGAAAACGGTGAACCGTTTATATCCATCTTGCCCTGATCGAGACCAATATCCACGCGATGTGTACCTGTAGAAATAAACAATTCGAAATGTACTAATCGCCTTTTTCTTTCTTCTCTCTCAAAATAATTTATTTCTATTTACAACTTAATGATACAGAATAAGAAGAATAAATGAAAGAAGAAGAAAAGACGAAATGATAGAACGAGAGGTGGAAGCCATAACGGTGTTTTCTTTCCGTCGATAATGTCGTCGTCGTCCTTTTTTTTTCTCTATTCGATCTATGTGACGTAGTTGAAGGTGTACGAGTATAGTTACATGTATATCAAATGATGACGAGAAAAGAAAAATGAGAGGATATGCCATTCTGTATAGTTTAAACAACAAACACGAGAAGAGAGATACATGTTCGATATCGTCCTTGATTTCATTACTGAACTTTTAAACGTATACATATACGCATAGGAGAAGAAGAAGAAGAAGAAAAAACGAACATCTTTCGTTTCGTCACTTACTGTTGTCATTCGACGTTGGTTTTACTGAACGACGTCGATAGAGTTCAAGACGTTGTTTGATTTTTTCTGTAAAACTCGGTTGACGAGTAAACGTTTCTTTATTATCACTCATGTATTCTAATTCTCGTTATTCAATTAGAATACAAACAAAAGAAGAAGAAGAAGAAGAAGAACAGTCATCATCACATAGTTTTATCGTTTTCGCCGATAGGATAGTAGGCGATTTATTTATTTATTTTTTTGGTATTTACATACATACCGATCTCATTGAGAACATAATCAATACGTGTCGTAGTTTCGTTGAATTGTGTTCGTTTATAAGGAAGAAAACAACCCGATGGAGCTTAATTTAGAAAAAAAAAGGATAAATAAAAAAACGAAAAAAAACAATCATATCTACTAGTTATTAAAACATCAAGTGGGTGACATTCATTATCATAATCATCGAAATCCTCGTGATGAATGTCAAATGATAATGGAAGACCAATATGTGCAGTTGTTAAACTATCGGAGACAGTTATACGAGATAGATCGAGTACATAACATGAAAATGGACTATCTGAATAATGAGAAGGAGAAAAGATTCAATAACAATTCGAATATTTGATTGAAAAAAAAAGTACTTGGAATAGGAATGCCATTGAATTTAATATCGATAAGATATTTTCCGGATTGATTCGGTAGAAAAACAACATTGAAATGAAATCGACCATCGGATATCGCATGTGAAGGTATTCGACCGTCTTGAACAATAATTTCTAATTGTCCGATACCGGCTCGACTTGCATCGATATTAAATTGAACTAATTGTCCGACAATACTTGCATCAATATTGGAAATATGAATTTGATTGATATCGAATATATTTACACGAAATGGACAACCAGGAACAATCTGATTGCCAAAGAAAATATCTATAAATGTGTCTCCAATTTCATATGGAATATAGCTTATTGTCCATAGGCCATTGAAACTATTGACTATTTCGATAGGACATGGACTGTTCGATGGAGCTAATCAAAAGTTTTCGTCTTTTGATTTGATTTTAATTTTTGAAAATTCTTCTTACTTGTAACTATAACTTTAACATTCTCGTTTGTATCTAAAACGCCACGTGCATCGATGGTAAACAATGTTTGAACACCAACTTGAGCTTGTTCAAGTCCCGGACCAAACGCTCGAATTGTTTCGATCAATTCATTCTTATTTGATTTAGCTGCAAAGACAAAGAAAAATGTTTAAAATAAACAAATTCTTTTCTGATGTAATTCTATCAACAACAGCACATACTTGTTTCATCGATATGTCCATAATATTTGATATGTTTTTCATATCTGTACATGTACATTCTTCGTCTTTTTTTAGTTTTAAAATCGAAACTAATGTGATAAAGAAGAGTGAATCTATTCGTTTACATGATAATCTTTTTCGTCTTTTTTTATTTGTATGTGAGACATCTCGTCGTGATGTTCTTTTATTTAATGTATTAAATAAACAACTGTCTTTTTCCTTTCGATCGTCTTCTGGCAGTTAGATCACTAACAATCGGTAATTAAAATCAAGTTGGCTCGTCGTGTTTTTTTTTGTTCGATAATATCATTGCAAAATGAATACAGAATTGTTCAACTCTTAAGAGGATTTATAAAAATTTAATTAAAAGAAAAAGAAAGCCAGCTAGCCATAGGAAGAGGGACAGAGAGAATTGAAAGTTTTGTCGATTTGATATTTATTTGGAGATTAATATACGAGAAGAGAAGAAAAAAAAACGAATGAACATTGCTATTCTTTCACATCTAGTTAACCTTTCTAATGGTCGACAGGTGTAGGAATTAAATTCGTTCATGATTAATAAACAACAAAAAAAAAAGGACGATGATCGTCGATCTACTTACGAATTTTCAGTTGATGAACAAACATTTCAAATGATCGCTACGTATTTCTTTGTTTCGACATTAATCGAAAGATGTACATGATAAAATGTTTTATACACGAATGATTTATTACTCTACATAATGTTAAATTCATTCAAATAAAACAAAACAAAAGTGATCGGTTTATTTTTATAGACTGATTTATATCGTCTTTTTTTTATCACATAAAATAGAAGTCTTCTATCGTATAATTATCAAGAATGAGTCATCTTTTTACTTGTCTCTTGAAATTTGTTGAATTATTATTATTTTTCTTCTGTTTATTTCGAATCAAGATTTATTTGTGGCCTTTTCTTTTTCAATAATCGACGGAATGACTTTCTTGTGTTTAAATAACAGATAGATAACAAACAACAACAACAACAATAAGAAGAATGAAGGAAGTGATACTAGAGGTTAAACATCAGGTGCAAATCACTGTTGAATCTACTAATCTCCACCGAAAAAGAAAATAAATAAATAGATAAATAAATATGTTGCAGGGAAACACGTACAAATACAGAGAAGAAGAAGGAGAAAAAAATCAGATTTGACGTCTATTAAATATTGATTATTGTTTTGTTAAATCACCGGACTGATAAAGAAAAAGAAACAGAAAAAACGCATTTAGGACGGCTTTGATAATAAGGAAGGATTATGACGACGATGAGATCGAATCTCGAAGATGTGCTAATAAATCAGCGTAGATTTTCTCATTACTAGACTCGCTTTCAAATGCTTGTTCGAATTGACGTCGTTGTTCAACATTATTTAACTACGAACAAACATAAAAAATTTACGTCTTTTGTACAAATCAAAATCGTTTACTTGATGATAATATTCTCGACCAGCAAGTAAAAATAATCGATTATCTAATTCTTCAAATCGTGCACTAAATCTTGACAAAGCTAATGGAAATCTAAATGATAAAATTTAATTAATTATAATGAACAAAAAACACGTCACTTACAAACTATCAGCTATTGTATGCGATGAACATGCACTTAACATCAAACATGTTAAACCCCAAATAGCCATTCGTATTGGTTTTCGCTGTGCAACACTTGTCATTGATAATAATGTCCATTCATTAACTTTAGCTGAATAATATGAACTAATTAATATACGAAAAACAGCAAAAACAATATATGCAAGTATTTGAGGATATAATTGTTGTGTTGATGCTGCAAATTCAACAACGATTTTGTTCATTAATCGATCGGACAGACCCATATGCGTAAGAAGTGATGGTAATGGTCGAAGAAGAAGTAATGCTTCATAAGGTAGAATATATGTTTGTTTCGTACGTTCGTATAATTCGCCAACAAGTTCAATAAGTATATTATCTAATGACGATGATGTATTCATTGACAAAGTATCACGCATTTCTTGTTCATCAGTAAGAATTTCTTTATTGGAATTTTGATTTGTTTCATATGTATAAATACGTGCTAGAACAAGAATTAATTGATTTAGATTTAAACCAGTCGATTGTCGAAGTGATGTTATTGAACGTTTATATAATTTCCAAATGTCACCTTTAGGATATTGACCAAGAAGAAGTAAACGTTCGAGACCAATTGAAATCATATCTTGTGTTAAATAATCATTTGTGTCAAAACATTCTTCATCAAAAAATAATGGTAAGAATTCATTTGGATTGACAAGATTATTTTCAATTAAATAAAATAGATTTGCAAGTATTAAACCATTGACACGTATATCTAAATTGAATTTCAGTGGATTGATTTTTGTTTGTATATCAGTTTTTAATTCTTGAATAAGATTAGTAACTAAAATTTTATTAATATCATCTACATGACTTTCAAGTAGAAATAAACATGATGAATAACCCGATGTTTTACTTAAATATTTCCAACTACGTTCAATAAGACGACTATAGATTTCATTTGATTCTTTATTCATAGGTTCAAGTAAAATGCCCGATTTACAAAGACCATAACTAACTAATGACATGAAGAGATCGTCTTCTTCGAACCATGTTCGAAAATGTTCATTACATTGTTTGTATAGATTTGTTAATTGTTCTAACGATGTAAATAAATCTGATAGATAGATAAACGAACGAATTAATTCAAATTTTAATTGTAAACATAGCGGATTACGATTTGTTGTTAACCAATTAACATAGATTTCAATAAGAATTTGAAGAGGTGAATTTATATCTAAATCGTGACGAGATAAACGACCGAATAAACTATTCGCTGGTAATGGCGATGTATTATTGCTTTGAATTGATGTTAATATAATATCATAAGATAATTGACCATAGGAAAGAAAATCATTTGTTACTAAACGTTCGAGATTGGTAAATATACGTTTCGAACGCACGCCAATTGTTGAACATGTTTCGATATATTTTCCACCCTGTTCATTCGAAAGAAATGGTATTGCTCGATTTCGACAGTAATGTTCGAAATGACGATCAGCTGGATTGCCAATTGAATTCAAACGAAGTGCATTCAAAAGAAATGTTGTTACGCCACGTATCCAAATACATTGTGTTGCATTATTTTCAAGAATTTCATCTTGAGATAATTCTCGACTATTATCATCATTTCGTGTTGAATTAATAGCTCCTAGAAATGTAACCCAAATTTCTTGAAATTGTTGTCGTGAAAGCCAACCAACATATGAAATACGTTCGATATAATCGGACATGATATCCGAATGTTGTAATAAATCATTTGGAAATATTGAAAGACAATAATTATTGATATCAAATTGTAGTTTAATATTCGAATGATTTTGTTGCCAGAATTGTGTTGGTATACGTATAAATGAGTTGAATATGGGCAAACGAAATAGAAGTATAGCGATTGTATGAAGATATTTTCGATAGAAATATGAAATAAAACGAATTTTTTTTGTTAAATTATATAAACGATTGAGATCAGTAAATGTTTGAATTAGAATTTGTGTATACGGTCGATTATCAGGTTCAATTAAATTTAAATAGGCTTGTAAAGATTCTTGTGTTTGTTTACTAGGTGCAATTAAACCATGTCGTTGAAAAAGATATTCATAGATTGATAGAATCGATTTAGCTAATATACAACAAGATGTTATTTGATCATTGCCAATTAATAATTGTACAATAATCGATGATGAATTGGAAATTGTTTTTGTAAGACAATGAAAAAAACTTTCAATTAAATTCCAACTAAAATATGATGTTTTCTTATTAATTAAATTGAAATGAATCAATTCAGAAATAAATATAAGAAAACGTAATAAATCTCGAATATCACCCGATGAAAATTGACATGCTAAATCTTTATGAGTTTCAATGGTATCGAAATAGATTGCAATTGAATCGATTAACGCAATAAGATACGTCTGATTGATTGAACATGTTAGTAAATTTTTAATATAGATTGAATCAGGTGTTGGTTCTTCATCGATTAGATTATTAATATCGTTTAAAATTAAACGTTGTGTTGGCAGAGAAAAGCAGAGATCATTTATTTTCTTGATAAGTGCACCGGTTGATGCACGCCAAAGTGAAGGAATGCTTATTGCAAGCAGAAGACAATCAGGCATTGA
>ERZ778019.2172-NODE-2172-length-20508-cov-12.321664_pt1 | contig 20508 bp, 23 predicted proteins | sample MGYA00375749_ERZ778019 | MGnify/ENA primary metagenome ERZ778019 (study PRJEB29350, sample SAMN05389821) | bioreactor metagenome | isolation source: Ammonium sulfate bioreactor | place: South Africa: University of Cape Town | collected 2014-03-17 ... | reverse complement strand
TGCTGATGTCGAGTGATTTGTTGTTCGTGGTGATAAAGGACTGATTAAGATTTCATTTTGTGCATATTCTACAATCATTGGATAACCATTCAATTGTATACCATTACAAGCGAGAAGAGCTCGTTGAGCATCTTCGCCTGATGCAAATCGTACGAAACCATAACGTTCACGTACTTTAACACACTCGATCACTTGTCCATAGGAATGAAATATCGCTTGAAGATGTGCACCTGTTGTATGTGTTGCAAGATTGCCAACAAATAATTTACATGTTGCTATTTGTGAATTCGATGATGTTGATGCATTAATATTTAATTTTTTATTCGGATTAAATAATGTCTGATTTGTTGTGGTTGTTGAAGTAAACATTTTTCGATCGTTTTCTTCGTTTGGTATTTTTTCAAAATTCAAATGAGCAGAATGAAAAAGAAGAAGACGAAACGACGCCGAGAAACGAATGAATAGTCAGCAGCGAAGGTGTTTTCTTCTTCTAAAACATGTGTCATGATGTTATTATGTATATGCACATATTCTATTGTTTGTTATCTCGATCGTCTTTTCGTCTTCTTTGAACATATCAATACTGGCGTCGTCGTCTGTGAATAAAAGTAACATGTTACACACTAATCTAATTTCCACGAAGAATGAAAAGTTAAGAGCATTTGTTTTTTTTTCGGGGGGGAGTTGTTTTATTAGATATATTCATAAAATAAGAAATGATCAGCAAAAGCTTTTTGTTTGTGTTTTCTGTTCATATGGATAGAGTTATACGTATGAGCTACGAGCTAATGATGCAAAAACAAAAAAAAAAGAGGAAGAAGAAGAAGAAAACAAACGAAAACAAAATAAAGTCTCTCAATGAACCAGAAGAAGCAGGAATCACATATCATACAAACACAAGCGAAAAGGAACAAAAAAAAGAAAGGAAAAATAAAATAAAACGTGAAAAAAATCAAAATAAAATTTGTTCGTTTTTTCGTCTAGTTTTAACCTAATATTTTATATATGTATAAATTTCTCTCAAAGAAAATAAACAAGGAAAAGAGAAGAGATAGATAACGGAAAGAAATCGATGGATTCTCGGTGTTTTTTTTTTGTATTATATCAGTCGATGTTGTTGTTGTTTAGCTAAGAATGTAACAGGATCGAATGACATTGATGTTGGTGTTTGATAGAGTTGATTTGTTGGTGGTGTAAAATGATATTGCAAATGATCGATATTGAATTGTTGAAGATTACTAGCGAACATGGATAATTTTTGATCGAATAAAGTTGCAACTAAAAGCGGAATTGATTCCGATGAATTCGAGCCTGTTGACGATTGCGGAAGCGATGGTGACGGTGTTTCGGATTCATCTTTGCCTTGATATGTTGTTTGAGGTAGAAGTGATGGTAATGTTGTTGTTGTTGTTGACGATGATGTCGATGGCGGTGGTGGTGATGAAGATGATGAAGCTGTTGCTGGAGCTGGAACGGATACATTCGATGATTGATTACCTGCTTTACTTCGTTTACGTGGTTGATACTGCAAAAGAAAAAAACAAACTCAATTTTGTTTTGATAGATAGATGGAATTGTACTTTGTAGGTTGGATATTGTCGTGCATGAAGTTGTTTTAATCGTTCGGATTCTTCCATGTAAGGTTGACGTTCACGTAAAGACATTCGTTTCCATTTCGCTCCACAACATCTGAAACAAGAACGAATTGTTTTTCTTTTTCTTCTATTTGGAAGATTTTTTTCTCTCTCTCGTACTTGCTAATATCAGCATTGGGTAAATGCGGTGCAAGTTGAACGATTTTTCGACGTTCGATTTGCGAAAAAACCATGAATGCATTCATAGGCCGTTTGACATGGCCAGGACGTATACGTTTTTTTGGTTGTGTACGTGTTGCATCCGAATATGGCGTCGGTGTCGACGGATCGATTAGAGCTGAACCAAAGAAAACAGGTGGCGAATCAGTGTTCGTATTTGATGAAAGTAATTCAAGTAACATATGATAATCATCGGGTCTCAATGCTCGACAATTGATTTGTGGCCATGTTATATTACTATTCGTATTATTTGTTGATGTTGTCGATGATGTATTCGAATGATTCATTGTTAGATCGGGTGATGATGGTGATGGAAGTAATGATGATGAATTGGTTGATAGACCATAACTATGATCGTGTTGTAATGGTGAGAATGATGTTGGTGTTGATGGTGTCGATGTTGACGATGAAATTGTTTGATGAAAATCAACGAATGAAACCGATGGTGATGATGGCGATGTTGTTATCATTGTTGTTTCATCCAAAAGTGTTTCATCTTTATTGAATACATCAAGATGATGATCAGAAAATAAACTGCTCGTATCGATTATTGATGGTAATACTGTATAAAGAGAATAAATATGTTTTTTTTAAAAATCTCTCTCTCTCTCTCGAATTTGATTCGTTTAAAAATACCTGATTCAGTTGGTTGTTCAGTTCTAACTTTAGTAAAGAGTCGATTTGTCGAAACAATTCTTAATGGTCGTCCATGATTACTATTATTATGAGGATCAATTGATGTCGACATCATCTTCGAATAAATTTTTTTGATTAATTTGTAGAATAATATATTTTTTTGTTCTCCTCGCTCGATTTTAAGTTAAACACACATAAACATACACAGAATTTTCTATCTATATATGCCGTGAATATCGAGTTCGAATGTCGGCAACGAAGAAAACGAAAACCAGAGAAGGAGAAGAAAAGAGAATTAAATGAATGAATGAATGTTATCTTAACATGTCACTTTTATCTTCTTAACTGCTGCCTGGCATTCTTGTTTTTCCTCTTCTTTTTCCGATAGAATGACGCACGTGGCTACATAAATTCGTTTTTGATTATGTGACCAGTGATTTATTTATTTATATTGATTACATCAAATCATACAACAACAACAAAAAAACGCATACAAATAATAATAAAACTACTGAAAACATGACCAATATTGTTGAAAGTTTCTTTTAATTAAATTAATTTTCTCTTCAATATCGAGATTGTTCGATGGATTGTTTTGTTGAACTAGAGATTGATTTAAAACTGATAATTTACCGATTAATATCGATATGATCGTTTCGATATACGAATATTTTGTTGATATCGATGAAAGATTGCCATCGAATGTAACCACAAGTTTACTATTATCAATTAAATTCAATTGTTCAACAATCCATGCATAACATAATGAACTTACGCGTTCATTATGAAAATCAACACAAAGAATAATCAATTCCGGTTGATAACAATGACATATTGGAAGTATTAGTTCATTTAGTAGTTTCATATAATCATCATCGGTTAACTGTTCGATTGATATCAATGGTATATTCATTGTATAGCCTAGACCTTGATTTTTGCCGTAATCTTCAATATTTGTTCGATGTTGATGATTATCATTGTGAATTGACACGTAAAAGACTTGATTTGATTCGTAGTAGATCGATTGTAGGCCACAACCATGTTCTGACGTAAGGTCAATGATCATGATTCGTTCGACTTGAAGTTTTTGATTTATTTCATCATCAATTGTCAATGGACGTTCGAATAATTTCGGTGATGGTGTTAGAACATTGATCATATGGCAAATGGCATCTTCGAATGGTGTTGCACCTTGTAGATGCACACGATTGTTTGTATCATTTAATTGAATTTTTTCATTTAAAATCGAACTAATTGCAAGTGCGATATTATTGTATATCGATGTACCATTGCCATGATCACGAATAGCTCGATGGCCAGGCGATGTTGAAAGAATAAAACCATTGTCATGTTTTTCGAGAACATTTTCAATAGCATCAATAGTTGTACCTGCACTGATACGTGCATTTGTAAATGTTGTTTCATCATATTCTAATTGAAAACGATTATCAACGATTTGTTCATGAGTTTTTTCTAATGATACAATTAAATTTACATAATCACTTGAATGTACACGAACAAGTTCATCAATGGATGCCGAACGAAGTTTAATCGTATAACAATGAGATAGAAGATCGGTTTGTTTTAATTGTTTTAAAAGATTTAAATTTTGTATAGCAAGAATCGTCGATGGATTGACAGTTTGTTTACGCGATAGTGGATATTCAATTTGATTGACTAAATCTTCATTAGAATTTTCTTCACAACCAAATTTTTTCATTTCAATATTTGATATTAAAGTATTTAAACGTGTATTTTTTATATATGATTTACATAGATAACACCAAACAGATAGATCTTGTAAACTAATTGTTAAACAATGTCCAATACCTTCGTCACCATCTGTCAATAATGTAAACAGCCAATGTTCTTCACCATGATTGTTTACATATCGACTACAATGTATTTTTCCACATGATAAACATAACCAATTTTCACTCGTATTTTTACAATCAATACAACGATGTTTAGTAAGAATTGATGAGATTTGCGAAATTAAATCGACATACTGAATATGTTCGCAAGTTTGTTTAGGAATAATTATACCGCCTTGATCAGTTTCAGATGTTAATTCAGCATCATCATCGAATGAATTTGTTAAAATTTCCGTAAAATTCATCTAAAATAAATGAATCGAGACTTTCTTCTTTCGTCATTATGATTGATATACATATATATATATATATATATAGACACTCTAAATTGTATCTTGACTGATGATGCATGATCAACTAGCTTATTCATCGAAGGTTAAACATTGCTTTTTTTTGTCTTATCTGTACATTGACGTGCGTAGTTATTACATACGTAATAAACCGTGAAAAAAGAAACGAGAAGAAAAAGAAAAAAATATATATGCAACTAATGGATGCTGTTTGAAGACTTAAATGCATTCTTTTAGAATACGTATATACATAGACATGCACGCATTATAATAATATTTCTTCGTCTTTGAAGAATACTCGAAAAACATATAGAAATATGAAATTCATTAATAGTTTAAACATTCTTGTGAAAATAAGAAGAAAGGACAAAAAGGTTAAATAGTTCTAAAAAGGCGAGACGAAAATCCGATTGGTATGCTAATCATTCGTAGATAAACTAGTGGGTTGTTTGAGTTTATAGTTGATTATGTTTTGAATTTCAATAGATGAGAGAAAGAAAGAGCGTCCTCTTTTTCTTCAGAAGATGCTTGAAGAAAAAAATCATTGGATGGTATATGACGCCTATATTTTGAGGTTTTGTTGTTACTCAATCGACTAGAAATGACTTGACTATACTTACTTGTTTAAACTCTATAGAAAATTGTACGAATTTCAATTGATTTATTGACTGAAATGCCAACTATTGAATTAATTCCTGTTAATAAAGGTAATCCAATGTTAATTAATGATACAACTATAACAATTCTTGGTCGTACACCAAGTACTGGTTGTTCAGATATTCGAATCTCTCGAAAACATGCAGAAATTTATATGAAATCCGATGGGACATTTTGGATAAAACCTATTCATCATAATCCAATATTTTATAAAACAAAATCGAATCAAATTGTTAGTTTAACCAAAGATAAAGAATATCAATTATGTTCAAACGATGAATTTGGTCTTTTGCCAGATGAATATTTCTATCGAATTTCGATTAAAGAAATCACTGAAAACGAAAACGAAATTTTACCTACTGATGTATCTCAAATAAATCAATCTGTTGACAGTTCGTCTCCATCAACATTAACGACTGATACAGAACCGAATCAGAGCAATCTAACAAGCAATTCATCTGTGAGAAAAAGAATACGTAAACATTACAAGAAAAATGATATATCTTTGTTAATATCTAATCGTTTATTATTATCTAGACCCTGGAGATTATAAACCGAACGAAGATCCGCCTACAACTATATCGTCAACAGGTTAGAATCGATGGTCTATTATTATTATTTGAATATTCTGTATAATTTTCGTTTGTTAGAACAATCGAATGTAACTAATGATAGCAATTTAAAATCATCAACAACTGTAAAAACGAGAAAAAGAGAACGATGTGCATATGGTAACTCATGTTATAGAACAAATCCAATTCATCGACAACACGCAAGTCATCCTGGTGATTCAGATTATGATAATGACGATGAAGAAGAAGAAGAAGAAGAGCAAACGAAACCAAAATGTCCATTTGGACATAAATGCTATCGAACAAATCCTAATCATTTCGAAAACTATTCTCATTCAAAGAAACGTAAAGATGATAAATCACGATTTGTTTTTTTTTACAATAATAAAAATATTCTTGATTTAGTTAATAATGATGAAACAGATGATGATACATTGACTACGAATGATGAATCGAGTAATCAAGAAGGTAAATTCAACTGAATTATCTATTTGATTTCAGTTTGTTTTTTATTTGTTCAATAGAAAATGAGGATGATTCCGAATGGGAGCCAGAGGATAATTCTCAAAAATCAAATAGAAACTATGATGATACAACTGACGAAAGCGATAGAGAATTAACAAAACGTGAAGCAGAAGAATTTATTCAATATAATTCAAAAGCCAAAAAAGCTCGTTTCGATGACGATTAATTCTTCAACAATTGTATATGTTTTTTTTTCATATTTATTTATAGTTTTGTATAAATTTACAAATGTCGAATTCAATAAAATCATACATGTGCCCGGAAAGTTCTTTTTCTTTGTTAGTTTTTCTTCTTGAATCTTGACACGAAGGAAAAAAAAGCTTTTCTTATTCAAATATTTTTCAAGAACGGTAATTCTTGTTGCTCACAGCGTTGATCATTACATGGAAACCTTTGTTATTTTAAACTAATTGAATACATTCGAGAGTATATTTTCGTTAGACTTTAATGTGCTGTTATTTATTCATGCATTCATTCATTCCTTTTCCATTTTTCGAACCTCTATGGCTAGTCGAATCTTAACATTTGTTTCGTGTACATTATATTTGTCTTTTCTTATTATTATAACTGTAGTTGGTTTTACATCGATTATAATTGGATTTGTTGGTCTAGGTCTTTACATTTCAAGTTCACTTAATTTTAATTCATATAACAGTACTCTTTGTTTCGTTATCGATTATGATTATGATACATGTCATCAGCAAAATGAGGATTTATGTTTTTTAATTATGTGGTCAGTTGAATATACTGTACCGAATAGTGATGTATCCGATCGATATATATTTTCGACCATCACGAAAACTTACGATACACCACAAAAGGCATTGAATGATTTGGATAGTTATAAAGATAATGGAACTTATACATGTTATTATCATCGTACACATTTCGAAGATGTCAAATGGGAACAACCATCATCACCAACACCGTATCTTATTATGATGATTGTTGGTTTTGCTTTAACACTGATTTATTTTGTTGTTATTACTTCTTTGACTATCTATCATCGTTTTCGATGATAAAAATTTCGATTTCGTCTCTCGTTTTCTCTTTTAAAATAGTGCTAATACTTGTAAATATAAAAGCTCTTGATAGAATGAGACCTCTATTGATGTCGAACTTTTATTGGTACATGACATAGTGAATGATTCACTAGTAATACTTGCTCTTCTTTGTCTATCCATCTGTACATACACATTTCTACTTTGGAGATTTACAGTATTAGTAAATTAATAAGAAAACAGTCATGTCATTATTCGGTGGCGTGTCATCTCAAGCCCGTAGTCGAAATTTAGTGGAATTCAAAGCTGGAAAAATGAATCTACGTGGAAATATGGTTAATACCAATCTGTTTTTCTTTTCGTTTCTAAATCAATAAGATCTTTTTAGGTTCATCCAGATAAACGTAAAGGTCTTGTGTATTTATATCAAGGTAATGATATGTTGATGCACTTCTGCTGGAAAGAACGAACGAATAATACACCGGAGGATGATCTCGTTATTTTTCCTGATGAAATTGAATTTAAAAAAGTGACACAAAATACAACAGGTAGAAATTCGATGATTTTATTGAGTAAAAATGGGAAGAATTTTTTTTTTGTTTTCTTAAAGGACGTGTTTATATTTTAAAATGGAGAAGTAATGCACGTAAATTATTCTTCTGGATGCAAGAACCCAAAGAAGATAAAGACGAAGAATGGTGTAAAAAAATCAATGATTTTGTAGACGAAAATTTATTCGAAAAAACAAAATTTGACATTCAATTTTCTTTTTTGTCTTCTTGACTAGTTAAATCATCCGCCAACACCAGGATTTGGCGGTGATGATAACAGTGGAAGTAGTGGACATTCATTGCAATCACTTATGGATCGAATGGCTGCCGGTAGTGGAGGAGGTAGAATCGACCCAAATGATATTTCAAGTGTTCTTCGTGGTAAAAAAAAAACAACAGATAAAATGCAATGTTTTTTTTTCTTATTTTCCTCATCAATTAATTAGAAATGAATCCAAACGAATTAGCATCATTATTATCATCGGTTAATGGAGCTCCTGGATTAATCCCAGGTAGTCAACGTGGTAGAGTATTGCCTGGTACATCATCACAATCTGGTACGTCTCTTCTAGATGCGTTCTCTCAACAAACACCGGATTCTCGACCGAATACAGCACCAGCTGGAACTCGTGCAGCTGCACCAGCTACTGGAGGAACAACATCGGCTTCAAGTGCACGTCCAACAGGATCATCATCCTCATCATCGTCGAAACCTCGCACTGGTGGTACCAGTTCAGCTGCTGCTGGTACGACAGCAACAGCTCCAGCAAGTGGAACTAGTTCGGCAGCATCTGCTAGTTCACGACCTGCCATACAAATGAGTGCACTTTCGAATGTTTTGGCTAGTTTAAGTGGTGGTAATGCTGCTCAAGGTGGTGGTGGTGCTGCTGGAGGAGCTGCTCAACCAGCTATTGATCTTTATGATATTATGAATAGCGAGGTGAGAATTAGAATTTCAATAGAATAATTTTTATTTTTTGTTGCTTTGTTTTAGAATTTAATACCGATTTTAAGTAATAAAGAAGTTCAAGAGAAGCTAAAAGCTCATTTACCTGAAGGAAGTGCAGTGTCAAGTTCAGAGCGAGAATTACGAGACTCAATTCAATCGCCACAATTTCGTCAAGCCGTTAGTACATTTGGTGTTGCCTTACAAACAGGCCAATTAGGTCCAGTTTTGGCACAATTCGGTCTCCCAGATGATGCCATAGCAGCTGCTAATCAAGGTGACATACAAGCATTTGCACAAGCCATGGAAAAACATTATAAAAAATCGAATGAACAAGGTGAAGACAAGAAATCATCGGATAATACTATGGATACAAGTTAATCGATGAGCTTGAAAATCAAAGCAATCATCAATTAGACACTCTTTTTTTTATCTCCTATTTCAGTTTCAAAAACTAAATCAAGAAAGACAAAAATACATATATAAACATACATTAATATGTCTGTGATTTTCTATGCGAACGATAAAAACTATTCTTCATCAAACATAATAGGATGAATTCTGTTCTGCTATCAATTGATAATAATTCCATTAGATCCATGAGCTGTCATCAGATGATTTATGCCAAGTGAAATACATGCCGTGTTTTTTTTCGTATCAATCAAGTTTTCTATCGAGTAATATGTTAAGTATGGCAACTAATTCTTTTTCATAAACATGAAAGGTCACGAGATATTCGAAAGAAAAGAAAAGAACAGAAAAACAAAGGTCTTATGCGTATTCTTTTTTTTATATTCCCTGCCATATTGTATTGCTTAACGAGATTTACAAGTTATGTGAAAGTACATTGTTTTAAAAGCCGGAAACAACAGAGAAGAAAAATCTAAATACACCATTAGTTTCAATCCGACATGAAGTACAGACAACACCGTAAGTCAATGCCGATAAATAATTATTATCAAAACTTCTGTTACATGAATAAGGTTTTTTCTCTTCTTCTTTTTTTTTTATCAACTAAAGAAGAAAAAAAGAACACATTTCAATCTCATACCTTTTCATTTTTTTTCGTTCTATCATCTTTATATTATTACCTCTTCTTTATTCTCATTCTGAATTAGAAAAAAAAAGAATACTCTCAATCCTTCTTAATAAAAAACAAATTATTTCTTTTTTTTTGCCCATTTTAGTCTATTAATTCAAACTAAAGTGCAATGTATATTCATTTTTAAAACGATAATTTTGTTCTCTTTATATTCCTATGATTGTCGATCTACGTAAATTACATCTGACACGATCCGTACAACAACATGGACATTTTTTTCTTCGTTTATGTCGTCGTTTTCTAGCCTATCCGGGTTACACATTATTTATGTTTCTACTAATTTATTTATTAATCATGGATATTCGACTTTACAATCGAATACGTTCAAGAAATTCAATAACTTTCAATTCAAACAATAATGCTGTGGATATATTCGAACCATTACCAATCAAAAAAGCAATGGTCGAACCTATGGCAAGAATCTCTTTTAAAAAACTAAACAATCAAATTCATCGAACTTTCTGTTGTAGATTCATTATGTTCGTTCGCCAATTGCTGAACATATTGAAAGTACATTACATTTTACATATTATTTTCCATTTATATCTGCGAATATGATATCATATTTTCATTGTTTTCTTTCCGTTATATCGATTAAATTTCTTTCACATGAACAATTATTTCAACGGCAGATAGGTGTTCTTATTTTTCAAATACGTATCTTTCTTGATAGTTTGGATGGTGTTGTTTTTCGTGCACATACACGAAATCAACGATATAAATCTTATTATGGCGATTTTGGTTATTATGTTGATGCTGTTAGTGATGTTTTAGGTGGAGTATGTTTAATTCTAAGTTGTTTGTTATATTTTTCTAAACAACAACAACGGAAAAATTCAACTGTTACTCTACGTTCGAATAATTCATCGTCAAATGATGAAACAGAATTTATGATGTTGAATCAAGATGATCAACCACTCTCATCGACAACAACAACAACAACAAGTCAAATCGAATCGAAAAACAAAATATTTCTAAGTGTATTTTCTTTTTCATTACGTTATTCAATGGCGGCTTTCTTTTGGGATCGAAATGTTCATGCATACGAAGATCTACTCGATGCACCATCGAACAATCAATTACACAATGTTTGCTTTGTTCTTTTTCTAATCTTTCACAAAAGAAATATCATGCATTGTTTTTCTAGCTTTTACAATTGAATATTCTACATTCCCCGTTGACAATCGTAATATTTTATTTATGGAGATATTTATGTGCTTTGAGCATTCAAGATTATCTTTTATGTGCTATTTTTATTGACCGTACATTGGTATGTTGAGTATTGTTCATCATAGATCGATATTTTTGTCTTTTTTGAAGGAATTTCTACAGAAAACTAGTCGTCTTAGCTGGTGTATTTTATTGATAACAATATTTCTAACTGAATTACATACAAATCACATTCGATCTCTATTTATTTCACTTAAGAAATAATAATAATAATAAAAGAAACAAAAGTTCGAAGATCAAATAAAATCAAAATATATGTGTTCATGTTTGTTTGTTTTTGAAATGTTGTTCAATAGCTTCCATACCTTTTCGACAAGTATCTATTGGAGGATTTTCCAACGGATTACCTTCGAAATTCGATGATAATTCACAATAATGATGCCAATCTAAATGTTTGAGTTGATGAAAATTCTTCGGCAATTCCTTTAAAAGATTATCACCTAACCAAAGTGTTTCTAATTTCGATAGTTGACAAATCGAATCGGGCAATGTTTTTATTCGATTGCCAAGTAATAATAAAGTTCGTAATTGTTTTAAATGTTGAATACTCGATGGTAATTGTTTGATATAATTATATGATAAATCAAGAAATAGTAAACTTTTCGTTAGATAACATAAACCAACGGGCATTTCATCGAATTTATTATTCGATAAATGACATGATTGTAAACATTGTAATTGCCGAATTTGTTCAGGTAATGTTGTTAAATGATTATTACTAACGGTTAATGTTTCAAGATGTTTCAATTGACCGATTTCATTTGGAAATGAAACAATATCATTATTATCTAAATGTAAACATTTGAGATTTGTTAATAGATGAATTTCAGCTGGAACACGTGATAATGTATAATTCATTCCAGATTTGGATTCAGGTGTAAAATCTAATACATCTAAATCGGTTATTTCGTATAATTCCGTTGGAACAGAGATTGTATCAATGCCTAGATAAATTTAAAGAGTAAAAAGAAGAAGAAAATATATGTTGCTACCTTTTAAATGTAAACGTTTCCGTCCATTAGGCAATTGTTCGACTAGCATACGTAGTCGACCTTTAGCTTTCTCAGGACGAACTTGTTTGTTAAAATCGATAATCGAACCTACATAGATCAATGAACAATATAGAAAAAAGTTTCGTTCATCGAAATAGAAAAATTCACTTGTTCCACCATTGTATCCGTTCACATTTGAAAAACTTGGATATCGTTTTTGTATTATTGACATGAGAAAATCGTTTGCATTAATGTTACAAAAAAGAAAATTCTAGTGCTTTTCAAGTGTTCTTTATTTTTTTTAAAATTAATGTGTCTTGGCGATTGTGATTTTGTTTGAACAACAATTTTTTTTCCTTCTCTCACGGTAATCATTTCAATTTTTGTCTTTCAAATGAAATCTTAACAAAAAAAACTATCATAAGTCTTCATCGATTTGGAACTTAGTTCGTTTTCTTTATTTGCATTTTTATTCTCTCTGCACTATCTCGAAATCGTGATTAAAGTCAGATGATAAGACATGTTTAGTTCTCTTCGGCTTTTTTTTTCTTCTCGCTCTCGTTTTACATGTTTGTGTTGATTATCGATGCGCTTACTCATCTTTTCGTTTCTTTTTTCTTTTTCGACATACGAATAAATAATAAAAAGAAAACGAACGTAACATCATTTCGGCAGATTTTGTTTCTAGATTGGATTGAAATTGTCGGCAATAAAAAAAAAGATACGAATAATCATGAGTAAAGAAGAATTTGATGTTGCAACACCGAGTACAAGTCGTTCGAATAGTTCGAGTGATGAAAGTGAAGAACGACCGATTTCACCTGTTCTACATCGAACTCAAGAAAATGAATCATCAAATCCAAGTAAATCGAAATCAATTTCGATAATAAAAAAACAAAATTTGAATTATTCGATTCTAGCTGAAACTGTTACATCTGCGAAACGAACAACATTTATATCCAGTTCATCGTCATCATCGGACAATGAAGAGGAATCCGTCGAAGCTGTTTTAGATGCTAATGTTGTAAGTTTGCTAATTGGCTGATTTTGCTCGATTGATTGCTCTCGAACAACTGCAATTCATGGCAACACAATTATCGATTTGCTAGATGGCCGCTTGTCTATGCACATAGATCGTATTTTATCGATTCGATTATTGTATAAAGACAACAACAATACAAAAAAAAACGCACTCGTTGCCATTGATTATTAGTTTTGGTTAAGAGAAAATTGAATCGATAAATTGTTGAAATATTCGTCTATCGTATTTCATCGTATGATTGCCAATGACCTTTCGTATCGACAAAAACCACACACCACATATGCATACGTACGAGATAGTGCAGACAAACTTAGAATAAATTACTTCCTTCACATAACTTGATTACCCATCGTTCATCATTAGTCAATGTCACATTCTTTTTTCTCACCTATGACATCAGATTCTTTTTTTTGATCATGTAGGAAGTTGTATCTACCTACGTATATATGTATATGTATGCTATTCGTTGAGATAAATGAACCGAAATCATTATCAATTATTAATGAGTAAAAAAAAACTTGTGAAATCAACTGGAGAAAATTTTTTTCTATGTTGACTCATTTGATTATTCATAACTATGTATACATACATACATATACGTATATGTATTGTGAAGGATAAATAAGCAAGTGATTACTAATCAAGGCAACACTTGTTTCATCGATACTCAATGAGAAAGATCAGTTACGTTTGACATATACATATTTAGAAAGGGGAAAAAAATCTCGATCTCGTCGTTAAATAATATTGATTTAGCTGATTAAATTAGTCTTTTGGCAAGTTTTATTGACATCATTTTGCAATCTTGAGTGTTCGAAAAAATATTTATATACATTCTTAGATGACATTCGATATTTTTTTCGTCAATTAAATAAATATATACGTGTTGTATGTAGTGGTAATTGTATTGCATGTAATACATGCAAATATATTTTGACATAAGAAACAAAGAAGAAAAGAAAATTCTGTTTCAGTACCATAGACGAAGGACAATTTGAGTCATATATATATATGTGCGGGTAAAGCAAACGAGAAAAAAAAACGTTGTTAATATAAAAAAGAGAGAGAAAAAAAAAAGAAAAGGGAGAAAGACAGAAGAAAAAAGTGTCTGCAACGCGTTTTATTGCTGTATGTTTTTTGTTGTTGTTCTTCCTTTTAGTTTGCTTGCTCGCTTTTTTTTCCGTATTTTAGACGTATCATCATCTCTCGTTTTTTCGCTTGGCTCTCTTCTTCTTCTCCTACGACTACTACTACTGTCAATTCTTTTCTCGTTTTTTTTCTTTTCTTCTTTTTCTTCTCCTCGTTCTTTTCTCACCGTCGGTTTTCTTCAACGTATTTTTTCTTCTTCTTCTTCTTCTTCACACGAATGCAATAAATGTTCATCTGATCAATATGGCGTCGGATGTACAAAATTTAACGACATTCTACGCTAATCTTCCATCGATATTCGAAGATGATGATTCAATTAAATCGTTGACTGATCAAACGATGACAGTGATTGACAAGAAAAATACTTATCAGCCTATGTTTGGCTCATTCTTATTTGCTGAATCCGAACCATTTGCAAATGCTGCATTTGTCGATTCAACAACTTCGTCAATAGATGACAAACAACCAATTGATCAAACAAATGCAATTATCAATGCAAATAGTAATCAAACAATTGAATCATCACCACTGGAATCCACTGATGATATGAGTGATATCGATGAAGATGATTTCGATGGTATACCTATTCGACATGGTTCATCAATGACAAAAGATTTGCCTCGTAATGATAATCATTTACTTGAACGAATTGCTCAACATATTGAACATGATAATGATGATAATCAAAATCTGATTGATGTCGATGATTTATTTTTAAATGGTTTTCAAGATGAAAATCATCAACAACAACAACGACAAGCAAATGAAATTATAACTATGCCATCATTGTTCAATAATATACCGGATATTGATGATTTAAATGAACACATAGATGACGATGATGATAATGATAAAGATCAAATACCATTTGATCATATGGACATGTTCGATCAATCAGATTCAATTCGTTCGTCATCACCAGATTCAGTTCTATCATCATCACATTTACGTGATGATGATGATGATGATGAGAATTATGATGAAGATCTAAATCGAGAAGTCAATCGTATTAATGTTATTGCTGATATCGATGATGATGATGATGATGTTACACAATGGAATGATGACGATCTACTGACTAAAGCAACTTTACAAAATGATCGACCCAATGCTCCTCTACCACCTCGTTTATTTTTAAATGTTCAAACAAATGATCAAGTAGATTTTATTGATTCATCACGCAGCAATTCTCGATGTTCAAATGCTTCATCACATTTAAGCAATGGTTATACAGATCAAGCGAGAATATTTATCAATGATGATGATGGACTTGTGACATCATCATCATCGTCATCGTCAGCCAATTCAGAATTTGATGAACAGGATAGACAGGATATTCATGACGATGATGAGATATTTATACGTGATAGTGATGAAGAAGAACTACCTTTACAAATCAATCTTGATTATGATCGATCAAGATCAGTATCAACAAGTTCTTCAAGTGATAGTTCGCAATCAATATTATCTTCAATTGCCGATCAATCGCCAATCATTGCAATGGATGAAGATATAGTCGAGACAAAAAAAGTACTTCCATCTGCGCCCATGGCTGTTGTTGACGACGAAGAAGATATTGATGATCAACAGCAAGAAGAAGAAGAAGAGCAACAACAACAATATAATAATAATCAACCCCTAATATCGTTAAATCCATTAAAAACTCTTCTGGATTTAAGAAATGAACAACACAAAAATCATATTGCTCATGATATAGTAAATATTCAACATGTATTCAATGAACACAATAACGATGATGAATTTCTTGCTATTATGCATAATCCAACAATATTCGAAGAAGTCTTACGTGATCATGATGATCAACAGGTAAATTTCTTTTCTTTCTTCTAATTAACAAAAGAAAAGAAAATCCTTGAAGAGAAAGTCAAGGGTAAAATATCTTGTATGCTTTTGGTTTTCTTTCTCCTTTCTGCACTAAATCTTAGCTATCTTTCAAGCAGCTGATATATCCTCGAAACTAATACTCTTACGTAACAACTATCGATTGATAGTTTACTGTCATCAGTAATCATCAATGGATTAAAGAATAAAAAGAAAAAGAAAAAGAAAAAGTCGATATATTCAACTTGTTAAATATTTTATTTTGAATTCTAGAAAGCTGATGAATTCAAGCAAATATTCTCACAACAATCTTCCAGTAATCAGAAAGAATATGATTCATTCGTGCCTAACCAAAATATGCAAAAGGCATCATTATTATCCGTATCAGACAATGAGATGCCTGGTCCTTCAACAACAACACAAATAACAACAACAACAACAGTGCCAGTAACAAAAACTCATAGTTCGTCGACTGCTGTCAATCACCTTCTAAAGGAAAAGAACGAAGAAAAAGAAATAGGAGAAGAAGATGCTGATGTCGTCGATCGCACTTCTCCAAACCTAAAGATAAGACAGCAGTCATACGATAGGAATCTTCCAAACATCAATCGAACAACAATTGTTAATTGTGAAAAGAAAGACGAACAAGATCATTATCAAATGATGGATTCCGATGATGAATCAGATAATGATTCCGAATTATTACAAACACTTGCACAACTACATGGTCTAGTGCATACTCATCGTTTATCAAATGATTGCAATCCAATCGATGTATTAATCAATCATGAAACATCAGATTTAAACAAACAAGATATGATAAATATCGATGATGAAAAACTTCTTCCAAGAACTTCCAAAGAAAAATCAACAGCACACACTTCATTGTCATCGTTATCATCAACTAATGATGAATCACAATTACAAGATGTTATTATTGATTCAGACAGTTCATCGAATGATGATATTCCATATGTTGTTGAAAAATTAGTTTCAAATACGTTACAATTAGCTATTGAACAAATGAATAATTCTCATGAACCAATTGAACATTTTGTCGAACAAATTCTTTCCGAAGCTGTCTATGATATTTATCAGGAAAATCAAAATGACGCCGAATCAAAAATCGATAATCTTCTTTCAATTGTTCAATGGCATCATCGACCAGTGAAACCAATTTTCGATCCATTCGATCAAAATTTCGATCAAATATGGCTTCATGATTTTCAAACACCTGAAAATACGAAATCGGATTCGTTCGATCCAATGAATATCTTCTCTTCAATATCTAATCAAGCACAAGAAAATCTTTCTCAGTCATTAGTTATCGATCCGTTTAATTCATCAGACTTGACAGCATCTGTCGAAAATATTAATCTAGATAATAATTCTCGTTTTCAAGATGATTTCATTTTCTTTATGGTAATTGATTCACATTTTTTTCTTTCTTCATCGTTGAGTTCTTTAACTTCTAGCGGTAAAATAGTTGTTTTGTAAGACGAATGAAAATCCGGCTTTCAGCTCATATGCACTTGATTTTGATGATTCATTTTTCGGAATTCTTTGAATCAATTTCATTCTTCTACTATTTAGAATGATACACCACCAACAACAACCGAAACCAATGAAGAACAAGAAGAACCTGTAGCATTGAGAGAAAATCTCGATGAAAATCCAGCAAATAAACATGAAAGTTTCTTTCAAGATCAAGCACGTCTTTCACAATTCGAAGATTTTCCAAGTGAACAACCGTTGAATACTCCGACATTTGAGGTAATTCAGTCGGAAACAAGAAATCCATTTGATGAACCAGCAGACATTCGTCAATCAACGAACGATGATGATGAACCATGGGAACTTGAAGAACAAGACGAAGATATTATTAAACCAATACCAACAGTTGTTTCACAAAATCAAAGTTTAACTGTAAATGAAGAAACAGACGATAGTACGAGTGATAGTAGTAGTAATAATGATAATGATGATGATGAAAATGAGAAAGAAAATATTGATGATTATTTTCCAAAAGAAGAAATCAAAGAAAATAATAATAATGATGATAATAATGAATCAAGTGAAATACCAGCATTAAAATCCGTTCGATTCGATGATAATCTACAAGATGTTAAAATATTTACACCAAAAGATAGTTTAATTCAATCGGAAGTATCATCACAAGCAACAACAAGTGATACAGATGAATATGATGATGATGAACAAATTACACAAAGATCACCAAATGATGATGGTAGAGACGAAACAGCGGATAATTCAACCGAAAATATCGTTCCGCGACCGGATAGTATTATTTCCTTATCAAGTGATATCATCTCATATCCACCACCTCTACCACCTTTACCACCGCTTAAACAAATATCAAGTAATTAAAGACTAATTCTTTTTTTTTTTGTTTTGCTATTAATGAATTGAAAATATTGTTTGAATTATTTCTAGCTAATGTGAATAATAATATTCAATCGAAACAATCATCAATTAGCGATTCGAAGGACAAGAAAAATTCATTTGTACATCTTGAAAATACAACAGTCAATCCACCAGCAACAACTGATATTCATGTATACAAAAGTATCGAATCTGAATTCCTACCATCTCATGGATCAGGTATTGTCCTTGATCACTCTACTAATCATATGTTAATTATTTTGACATAAGTAAAGATAAACTTGTTGATAGATTGATGTCATCGAATTGATTATTAATATACGTAGACAGTCTAGGTTTTATTTTTCTTCTTTTCCATGAATAGTTAGCCATTTAGTATAGAATTTATTTCTGAATTAGGTTCATTTTCATTTTCTACAACAGTATTAAGTGCAGTTAATTCACATGGTAATGAACTAACTGAATGATATTCAAGAAATTCTTCGACAACAACAGTTGTTGTCAAGGTTTTTGTTGTTGTTGTTGTTGCTGTTTTCGGCGGTTCACATTCATTATCATCAGTTGTATTCGTATTTTGAATAATAGTAACAGTTTGAGGTGTTAATGTCGTTGTTTCGATAGATTCATGTTGGACTGTAATAAGACTAGGCCGACGTTTATTTTGTTCATTAACAATACTAAACGTTGGCTGAAGAGGTATATCGTCAATTGGCGTCATCATATCAGCCATAGCATGCGCATCGATAGCATCGCGACGAATGACAAGATTAGCGAGAATATTCGTCGAACGCATAGCTGGTTCACGTCGTGGTAGAATCGATTTAATAAATCTTGGTGTTCGACGTGTATCACTGGTTGGCCGTGTTTGATATTCGCCTTGAATAACTCGTTGTAGTTCAGCTTTCGAAACGGGTGTATACGAAAGTATTAGACGACCACTTTTATACGAAGATGAGGATATTCGACGATCAGTTGGTTTTAGTCGACGATAATAAGCTATTTCAAGACGATATAAAATACAACGAGCTAGACCGATAAATATAAGACAAAAAACAATTGGCGAAACACCGATTATAACAGCATAGAATGTTCGACGAAGACATTGATATGAACAGTGTTCCATTGTACTAAAGAAGAAATTCTTTCGAAGATTGTTATTGTCTGTATCAATCATTCGAGAACGAGCCAAAAAAAAACAAGTTTCTAGGACGTTTTTACTTTTCCTCTTGCATCTGATAAATGTATGTGTACGAGAGACATTTTCTAGATTTTACTAAACAAAACATAGTGTTAACGAACTGTTGATACAAAAAATTACTAATAAGAATAAGAATAACAACAACAACAACAACAACAACAACAACAACAGCAACCAGAAAAGGAGAGAGAGAAGACAGTAAAGTAGCTTGTCTGATTATCTTTCTGTGAATAGAAATCTATATTTACACGTCCAGCGGGAGGAATGACATAAAAAGCAACCTATCCTATATTTTCTCATCATCTTTCCGCCTACAAAAAAATGACAATCTGTTTTGATATAGATATACGTATGTATATAGATCTCGTCAATGAAGAAATCAAACAGCTTGGGGATATAATTCATATTCATTTTCCTCTAATAATGGATTTAATACGATAAGACATCGTTCTGAACAACGTACGATATTTAATTGTTTGCTTAAATGCCAATCAGCGTACCATCGTGAAATGTATATACATAAACTGAGAACAATATAAAGTAACGCAGCTATCATCAATGGAATTAAGCCAAAACATAAGATTCGTTTTAATGATGTATCATTTTCATTCATGTTTGTGTACCTCAATAGGATAAAAGAAAAAGGAAAGACTGAGAAATTACTCCCGAAGAGTATATATATAT
>ERZ778019.2150-NODE-2150-length-20730-cov-13.499589_pt1 | contig 20730 bp, 22 predicted proteins | sample MGYA00375749_ERZ778019 | MGnify/ENA primary metagenome ERZ778019 (study PRJEB29350, sample SAMN05389821) | bioreactor metagenome | isolation source: Ammonium sulfate bioreactor | place: South Africa: University of Cape Town | collected 2014-03-17 ... | reverse complement strand
ATTGTTTTTTTCGGTCTCTTTTTTTCGTATGTGAACGGATCGACTTCTTTGGAGAATTTGAAATCCTTTTCCTGCATAATTATTTATATTGATATATTTTTTTTTTCTAGAAATGATTCTATTCTTACTTTCTCAATGAAATTTAATGACGGTGAGATGACAAGATTAGTCGATTTCGTACAGTTATTGTCATCAATCGTATCGCTGGATTTTACTCTACTATTATTACTTGAGCAATGTAGATTTAAATGAATATTGTGCTGAATTTTATGCTTTTCATTTATGTTATCTGTTGTGTAATGTTGTGAAATATTTGACTAAACAGAGTTTATGAATAACGTCATTAAGTATAAAAAGAGAAATACATTGCCCAATGTTTCAGTCACATCAGTCGTGGTTGATTGACTGAAAGATTTTGTCTTTTTTGTCTTTCGTTTCGATTTGTTGTTCTTCTAAATAAATGATGATCGTATAGTAACGATCATTTAGAATTAACTTACTCGAATCTTATATACTTTCGTAGGCATTTTGATCTCTACTGTTGGACGGCAAAGTTACTGTTTACTATATAATCAATACTTTAACGAAACAATTGATTGAAAACTATTCGGGTTTCGTTTTTTTTCTTCATTTGAATAGACTGTGGTGGAAATCGTAATATAACTTTGGAATGTGATTGATGAAGCAATACATACAAATGCAAAGTCCATAGTTCTTTTTCAACATTTTCATTGGAATAATCATTTCATAGTTACACAAGATTTATTTGAAACAAAAAAGAAATATATGCATAAATCTACGTAAAATAATAAAGCGTACATATATCATTTGGTGTTAGTTCACGAGTATAGATGCGCCAATCATCGATTGCACCTGTATATGGACTTGCACGTCCAATCGATCCACTAGTACAAGATGTACATCCATTCAAGCAATTGGCTGCAGTAAAATAATTAGGTGTTGTTCCACTTCCTACGAATGTGGATGCAGCAACGGAACTAACGAGAGTGCCGTTCATATATAAGTTCAGTCCATTAGCTGTGCTCCATGTTTGAGTAATAAAGATCCATGATGATGAAGTAGATAGGATAGGACCCGTTGCTGAAATGATTGTTCCCGCACTTGTTAAAACTTGAGCAATGATGGCACCATTCGATGCAAAACCTAATAATGGAAAACAAGTTGATCCTGTACCAGTTGACGTTGGTGAAAAATGAATTAATGTTCCAGATAGAGTTGCAGGTTTGATCCAAAGTGAAATTGAAAATGCTTGATTATTGTTTGCAAATGAAGTGAAACCTGATGTTTGAAAATAGGATGTCGATGAACCTGTGAATGAAATTGCCTGATTTGTATGACCGGCGACAAGTGATGTAGTCGATTGACTAGTCGATACAGTATTTGGTCCTGAATCAGTATAAGGTGAAGACGAATCGAATTCGAAACGAGCAGCAAGCGTTGCTTTTTCGAGTACTTCACAACTTGATTTTACTCGTCCACTAACTGACAATTCATCAATGTAACCCTAACAAATAATAGTCAAATTACGATGATTCTTGCAATAAAAAGTAAAAGATTCAATTTTACTTGAAAAAAACTTGTCGTACTTTCCATTACTTCATTAGTGCCAATAGTAAAATTGCCTGTAGTAGTTAATAAAGCACTTGAAACACTCGCTTCACCATCGAGAACACCATTTAAATAGATTCGTTGCATATTCGTTACCGAATCATAAACAAAAGCAACATGTGCCCATTGATCAGTTGCAATAGTTGTGCTTCCTTGAACATCATTATAATAAAATCCGAAGTATAGCTTTCCATATCGAACTGTTATATGAAGACAATAATTGGTAGCTTCTTCTGGACATAAACCAACAATTGAATGATCTTTTACATTTGGATATCCAGTTGGTTTGATCCATGCTTCAATAGTAAAACTTCGATTGTACAAAGGTATAAATGGTGTAAAAATCGATTGTTGAGCTGATGTAACGAAAAGAGCTGATTGACGAATATATCCAGTTGATAATGTTGGACGATTCAATGATGAAATTGGATTGTAACGGTTGCCATTATCATTTAATGAGGTATCAAATGGCCAAAAACCGATAACATTCGAGGAGTCAATCCATGATTGAATCAAACACGAATCACCACAGTAAATTGTTGTTGTCGAAGTTGGCATCGTAGTTGTTGTATTAGTTGCATCTATTGAAAGGATTAGTTTGCCAAATAGAATTTAATGAAATGAATCATACCTGGTACAATTACAAGCGGTACTCCTCGATCTTTAAGTAGACAGTGAAGAAAAAGTGCGAATAGTATTATAAGTAAAATAAGAAGAAGCAGTAATAAAAGAAGAAGCAACCATGCTGGACAACGACAACAGAACAAATCAACATACCTATACATTTAATTATGAAATCAAATGATTTTTTTTTTAAATATCGAAAACGATGTTTTACTCTCGAGGTTTTTTCTCTGTATTTTTTGGTTCACTTGGTAAAATCGCGTGTGCATTACCAGTTGACATCGAACGAATGTTGACTGGCCATGCTACATCCTCCTATAGATTAAAACTAAACAATCGTACTACCGAATACGACGGTAACAAATGCACTCACTACTATTGACTCATTGTCAGTCATTGTTACGATTTGTATAGATACGAACAAAAAAAAACAAAGATTTTGAATATAGTCTGATGCTTTTGCATCGAAATAAATAGTCAAAGACTAACAATAACAAAAAGAACGTTCGTGGAGTATACTAATAATTTGATGTATGCAAAACATATCAACAAAAGCACTCGTATGCATCAGCTTGATCATTGTTTTATCTTATTAAATAAGAAAATGACAACATCTGTTCTGTCGTCGTGAATGTATTATCAAATCAAAACAAATTTTAATTTACAAGAAAATGTCCTCAATCTGATGAATCGTAGGAGTATGAACTCATATTTGTTCTCGAAAGATACATCATTTAACATTATAAATGTCGGGGAAAGAAAAAAAGACGATCGTAGACTGAAAATTTTATGACGCATTTTGTCAACAACATGTTCTGTCTCTCGCTCGTTCTTTTATGGGATTAACCAGTCGTACAGTTTAACTATGAAACGAATAACATCAACGCAATTCTTCATACATAAAACAACAAGTCCACCCTTCATCCAGCAGATATTCATTCCTTTTTCTTCGTCGTTTGTTTTACCCACAAGATTATACCCAATAGTTTATTGCCGATGAAAAACAATACATTGACTTTTGCTTTGCCTCTTTTATGATGGAATTAATACAAGAACAAATTACACTCATAACGTCATTTTATTTTATATCCAAGTGACTTCAACAAAACAAAACAAATGTAGACACACACACACACACACAATCAAAACGACCAACAGGTAAGAATGTCAGAAGTGTTCGTTTACAATACAATATTTTATTTTTTAGTATTTTAAAATCTCGTTTGAAATCATTATGAACCACGCAGATTTTGAATATATCGATAAAAGTGGCATTGATAAAGATCTTTATTGTGATTTTTGTGCCAATCCATTAGTAGATCCCGTTTCAACACCATGTCGACATACATTTTGTCGTCGATGTATCGAAACAAAAATTAATAAAACCGGTGGTGCTTGTGCAAAATCGAAATGTAAAAATAAATCTATCGCTCTCGAAGATCTAACGCCTGTCACCGAACGTATCGTTTTAAATATGCTCGATCGTATTCTTGTTAAATGTTTAAATTGTGGTGCAAGTAATATTCAACGTGGTGCATTTGATAAACATGCAACTAAATTTTGTCCGAAAGCAACTGTTTCTTGTTCAGCTGTTGATCTCAAATGTTCATGGACAGGTACAAGTGATCAATTGAAACAACATCGACACGTTTGTTCCTACGAACACTTACGTCCGATTCTCAGTGAAATCATTCATGAAAATCAACAATTCAAAGATGAATTACATCATCGATCAGAACAATGTTCAACAAATCATTGTTTACAAATGAAACAATTACAAGAAGTCAATCAATGTTTGAATATGAATGTCAATCAAATCAATGAAATTCTCGCTGAACAAGTCAATCAATTGACATCTCTACAAAATGAAATTCAACAATTAAAAGAATTAACTATGCATAATCGAACACAAATTCAAGAATTACAACATGAAAAATCCAAAATTCGACGTATCGAAGAACGTTGTAGTAAAAATGATATTCAAATACATCATTTAATTGATAAACTCAATCAACGACGAGGTTTGTTCGATGTTTTGACTCGATATTTATTTATCTATTTAAGTTTTTTTCTTTTAGAAACTCATGCTTATGAAAACACACAACTCGAATTAAACATATCGAAATATCAATTTCATACAGCTGTTGATCTATCTAAACAACAATTACTCGATCGTGACATGGAAACAATTATAAAACAAGCTGTCATCGGAAAAGAATGTACACGTCTTGATCTTGGTTATAATATGATTACATCACAAGGTGTATCGATATTAGTCGATGCATTGAAACAGAATACGACATTAGAAGAATTAGATTTTCATAATAATCGTATATCCGATCTTGGTGTTCATTCGATAGCCGAAGTTCTATCGACAAATAAATCAATTATCAAAGCATTAGGTTTAGGTTCGAATGGAATTACTGATAAAGGTGCTGAACATCTAGCTGAAATGTTAAAAACGAATCGAACAGTAACTTGGTTAGCTCTAGCTGGCAATCAAATTGGTGATCATGGTGTTAAATTGTTAGCTAAAACATTAGCACATGAAAATTCAAGTTTAACTGTTCTATCACTTCATGTCAATAAATTGATTAGTGATGCAAGTGTCGATGCAATTATTTATATGTTACAACATAATAAATCATTGAGAAAACTATGGATGCAAGATTGCAATCTATCCGAAGAGGGTAAATCGAAATTAAGAGATGCAGCAAAACTAAAACAGAATTTTCTTCTATATATGTAATTTTTTGTTTTCTTTTGTTTCTTTTTTTCTAATAAAATATGTTGTATTTACCGCTTAAATCTAGTTTATTTTATTACTATGCTCTGCACAATTCGTACATCGAAATCAATCTGGCAAATATTCAAATCTCATATACCTCGATTTTGTTTGACTATTTTCTGCGATATTCTATCTCCATTGATACTCTTCTTCGTATTAGAAAAATATTTGAAACTGATCTATGTTTTTCTAATAGCTGGTCTTCCACCATTGATGATGATCATTGTTAAAGCAATCATTTGCTGTTCATTTGATGTTCTTGGTTTTCTTATTTGTCTTTCATTTCTTCTCTCAGCTCTCATTGCAATTCTTACGCATAATGAATTCATTTTTCTATTTGAAAAATCTCTCATTACATTAATCATATCGATTACTTTCGGTTTAACATTGATTCCATGTTCCTATTGTCATTGGTGGAAACCATTAGCATTCTATATCTATCAAGAATTGATTCCAATCGAACGAAACGATCTCGATTTATCTGAACAAATCATATTCGATAGAATTTTACTTGATAAAAACAATGAAATTAAATCGATCTACGATTGGATGTATAAATATTGTTCATCGTTTCGTTTCGCTTGTTTTTTAATAACAAACATTTGGTTTATTGGTTTTCTATTTGAATTTTTCATTCGATTGATATTGATCATTGTTTTTCATTTATCTATTAAGAAAATAATTATCTATGGACATATTCTATTGACTTCAATAACGATTTTTTGTATTATTCTAACCGTAGTTTGTATAACAAAAGAACGAAAACAAACATTAGAATCAATTGAATTATGGAAAAATGAATATGTTCATGAGATTAAATCAACAAATCTACCTGCATAAAAATAAATGAGAAAAAACATATACGCGTCTATTTGATTTAAATAAAATATTCTATTAACTGACAAAACATCTGATCAATTCAAGTGACAAATGTTCGTACTTTGTTTTTCTTTTAAACACGAATTCAATTATAGACAAAGAAAGAAAAGGCGATCAAATTTCTTATTTTTACTCGAGATTTAAATTCTAGGTGTGAACAAGATTTAGAATTGCAAATGAATTCTACTAGTTTACCATCGGTTGACGACATTTTTGCTTTTATTTTCTCAGTACAAATTGGTCAAAAGAATTTCTTTCGTTTTGCTGGTCCAATATTTATTTTCATTGGTACTCTAAGTGGCATTTTAAGTCTATTTGTTTTCACACAAAAAGGTCTACGAAAAAGTCCATGTTCAATTTATTTCATTGCTTATAATATATCAACTTTAGTTCTTATTTACATCTCATTTCTTCCGATAATCTTAGAAATTGGCTATGAATTAACACCAACAACATACAATCTATTTCTTTGTCGTTTACGACTTTATACAACATTTCTTATGAATTGTTTATGCCCGTTTTATCTTCTACTAGCATCTGTTGATCGTACATTAGTCACATCGCCTAATGCACGAACACGTCAACGAAGTACGCATCGTCTTGCTTATCAATCGATTGTAATCGGAACGATAATTTGGATCATAGGTCTTAGTCATGTTTTAGTTTTCTCGGATTTAATTCGAATAGAAACTGGAAATACGATTTGTTACGTTCAATTAGGTTGGTATTCAGCTGCAATTACGTATGGTTCATTAATCAAAGAAATTCTTATTCCTTCACTCATGATTATTTTCGGTTTAACATCAATAAGAAATATTCGACATGTTCGAATTAATATTTTAACAACAACAACAGCATCAATATCATATTATCCAAATCATACGGGCAATAATAATACTAATCTTAATTCAGCACGTGCAAAAGATCGACAATTAATTTTAATGTTACTTGTTGATATAACGATATATGTATTTTTTAGTTTGATTATGGCTGTTACATTAATGTACGAGCAAATTACACGAGATAAACGGAAAACTTTAGAAAAATTACATATTGAATTATTAATTAAAAGTATTGCGATGTTTGCTGCACATATACCATTTTGTATAAATTCATATGCAAATTTACTTGTTTCGAAAACATTTCGAAAAGAAGTCAAAGAATTATTTGTTTGTAAAAAAATCGTTTATACATCTCAAGTAAGCTCGAATTATAATCGATGAATTCTTTCTTCTTTTTTTTTTGTGTTCGTCATCTATACTGTAAATATGCCAAGAATGTGTATATTCGTGTCTCTTATTCTCTCTATCAATTTATCATGCTGACGACAAGTATATGATAAAAGTTAACTTGAGAGTGATAAGAAAAGAGTAAATGTAATTTATGTCGTATTCTTTGTACATTAAAAATGTAATTATATTATAACAATAAAAAAAAATACTAATTAAAAATAATAAGTCTCATAAGGTTCACTGTTGTTACTCGAATTGTCTAAAGAATTCAATGGAATATCACTATGTGTACTATTTGACCGGGCTTTAGCGATACGTCGTTTCATTTTGCAATGAAAAACAATGAAACCAACGAGAAGTCCAAGTAAAGACACGCCGAGACCAAGTGTAAGACTAATAATCAAACCCCAATTAGGTGGAACTAGAAAAAATAAAGAAAATAAATGTTGTTAACAATTCAATTATGATCGATAGTCATTCACATGTTGAACGAGGAATTAATTGATCACCTTTTATCATAGTTGTCGTGACGATTATAGTTGATGTTGATAGTGGATCTATGATTGTCGTTGTTGTTGATGATGAATTTAAATCTGAAAAAAGAATTTTTAAATATTTTCGTTTGCTTCTTCGAAACTCACAAGAACAATTATAATCATAAAGTTCTAAATTATCCAATGCAAAGTAAACTGTCTCATTCAATGCTTGATCAATATTTCGTTCGAATACGAATTCAAACTAAATAGAAAAATGATCTCATACAGCTTTTTGTTTGGTCTCTTCATCGAAATATTACAGTATAATTATTTGAAAGAACATTAAATGTTACTTCATTGTATTCCCATTTATTTTCTGTCATATTTCGTATGGTTAAATTCGTTAGTAAAATACGATTTTCTGTTCGATTTTCAGGTCGTAACCATACGTATATTTGTTGACCCCAATCCGTTCGTTGTTCGTCAATAGTAAAATAATAAAAAAATCGTAGACATTTCTCAATAGAATTGTCATCAGTGGAACTATTAAGCGAATCAATAATCGTTTTCGATCTCTCATGAGAATCAATTGATATAAGACCATAAAAACCTGATGAACATGTTGCATATTCATGATTAATTGTCAAACATTGCCGATCATAACAAAACCACATGTTTCTATTATTGATTCGATATGGTAATTGACAATATTGATTATCATTTGTTGGTTGATCTGTAGAAGATTAAAAGATGATGAAAATCGACGTATATGAGATAAGAAATGAAGCATACGAATAGATGTAATATCAGAAGTCGGTGCTTTCAATAGATGAATGAAATCATCACCATCGGTTCGACGAACATGATTTGAAGTAAAACAAAATGTCGTAAAATCACATTGATATCGTGGAAATATTTCTGGCCTACATAGAAAAGAGAAAATATCAAATCGATTTTCCTTCTATAAACAAAAAAAACAATGAACAAAATAAGACATTTTCACATGGGACAATATGATACAATGAAATTACTACCTGATGTTTTAGTATTTACAAAGAGAAAACTAGAATGTACAACAATAGACAAAGGATAGAGTGATTCAAAAAAAGACAATATCGAATTTCTTAATTATTCTTACATTATTGTTTCAATAGCATCGTTATTCGTAATCATAATTTCATCCAACGCAATATAAAACTCTCCGGTATATTCAACATTATTTCTTTGTAAATCAAAGTATATCTAAATCGAAAAATAATTTCGAGTTTGTTTTTTATTATAAAAGAATTTTTTACATAATATTCAGTTGTTTTCGGTTGAAAATTGAATTTAGCTTGATGCCAACCATTATATAACATTTGCGAAACACGACCAATCTGATGATGATCACTATCACGAATGTTAATTGCACCAATATTAGTTCGTGTCAAATAGTAATAAAAGCTCAAACATAATCGATTTGTTCTTGAGTTGAGTTTTATATAATACGTGTAAGTAACTTGTGACTCTAGTTTAACATACGCATATTGACCTATTCGTTTTTTTTAAATAAATAGAATAAATTATTAATTAGAAAACAAAATATATTCAAGAGAGTAATCGAACCAAGAACACATGTTTCCGTTGTATTATCTTTTGTAAGACACTTCAATTGATTGAATGGACGAGTTAAATGAGTACAAAAGAATATTTCTTTGGAATTCTCATGAATACGATATGGAATTTGACAGTAGTGATGATTATGTTTAGAATTCGTCATTTTACTAATTGATGTCACATCGGATAGAGGCAGAATAGGATCATCAAATAGATTGATTAGAGAATGAAATGTTTGAATGTGTAAATTTGGATAAGTTCCATTTGAAATTAATTTATACGGTGAATTATTCTCATCGAAATTGCAATGAAAATACACTTGACTATCAACAATCGATAGAATTAAAGTATAAACACTGACTAAAAATAGAAATATGTCAATTAAAATAAGAACTTGTTCGATCGTTTTATTTTGTTTTTCGTGTACCTAGTTTAAACATAATTCGACTATGAGATCGTGAATGAATAAAGTATAAGTTAGAAAGTAAAATGATCCACATAGACGAAGAAAAAAAAGCACAGAAAAGAACGATCTTTGAGAACAAAAGATAAGAACAAAGATTCATGTCTGTAATAATAAATGACATAACACGAGGAGAAGAAGAAGAAAAGGAACTTTTCTTTTTGTTTTTGATCTTTTCTGCAAATTTGTCAAACAAAATTCAAATAAATTAGGTTTTCCACTGATTATTTTCTACATAGCAATTAGAAGTTAGACAAACAACACAAGCAGTCAGATTGAATTTTCTCAATAGTAATAATCATCTTATCACTGCGTCAAGTTTTGTTCGTTCTTCAAAAAAGATTCATTGAGGAAGAAAGAAGAAGAAAAAAACGTGCACATTCTCAATTCTCTTTATACATCCGACTGTTCTTATAATGGAAAGAAAAAAAAAAGAAAAGAAAGAAATATATATATTCATTCATTCTAGGCTTCACTCGACTCGTAATAGGCACATTCTGTCATGTCAAAGAATTCTTTTTCTTCTTCTTTTTCTTCGTAGTACTACTACTGACATTCTTTCTCAACGAGATACTTTGAATACAATTATTATACGAAAAAGTTTACATAGGTCAATCTTATACAATCAAATTCATGTTTGAAAAGTTGATCGGATTTGTTTGTTATTCTTCGTCTTGACTATGCACGCACATGTTTACATGCATACACACACGTATACATATATGTATATATGTGGATCAGCCGAAACAAAGAAAGACAACAAAAAAAAAAGAAATAACTAAATCAGTTTTATTTCGAACATTTTTAGATTGATTATACTATCTATGTCGTCAACTATCATCGATTCAATTACTCTCACACCTAAAGAAAATATTCAAACATCACGAAAAATTCAATTCTCGATTTGGGATACATTTAAACATCATATACCACGTTTTATTTTAACTATACTCGTTGATGTTATTCTTCCTGTTGTTATTTATTTTTCTCTACAAAAACGTATCAAACCAGTCTATGCTCTCTTAGTTGCTGGTACACCACCGCTTGCCATGGTTATAATCAAAGGTTTCATATCTCGAACATTCGATGCACTTGGTTTTCTCGTATTCATTGCATTTCTCATATCGGCTATTGTTGCTGTTATAACACATAATCCTATTGTTCTTTTATTAGAAAAATCGATTGTAACCGGTATTCTATCGATTATATTTGCACTCACTTTATTGCCATTATCGATATGTCGAAAGTGGCTTCATACAAAACCGTTAGCTTATTATTTCTATCAAGATTTAGTTCCGACAAAACGACATGAAGTTGGATTGCCTGAGAATATATTTGATAATGAATTAGAAAATCTCGATGAACATGACGATGAAATACCAACGATTCGAAATCTTTCGACCAAAGAAGAAGTTGCTAAAGTTTACGAATGGATCTATTTTCATTGTTCATCATTTCGTACAGCTTGTTATTTAATAACAAGTATTTGGTCGACAGGTTTTCTTTTCGAATTTCTCGGTCGTTTACTTTTAATTATTTTCCGATTGAAAATTGACAAAATTATTATCTATGGACATGTTATTCTAACGTCAGTTACAATTATTATGATTCTATTGACAATTATTTGTATAACAAAAGAACGCAAATTAACGTTAAATTTTATTGACAAATGGAAAAATGATCATTTCAATGTATATCAATCTCAAACATAAAAAAACAAAAAATTCCGTTGTGTATATGATTTTTTTTTCGTTGTATGAATAAAGAAAAATTTATTGATAAGAAAAGAACTGAGATTTCTTTTATTTGCGTCATAATATATAACTGTCAACAGATGATTAAGCCGTTCATTTTATTTCTACTCAAGCATGAATAGCATTGATCGAGTCATTTATAATTCTAGAACACGCACGTGTCTTTAAATATATATATATATGTATGCATAAGTTATTTATACTAGCAAATGAATATGAGTAAAAATGTTTGACGACTCTTTTTTTTTCTTTCGTTCTTTCCTCGTACGCCTCAGTGATTATCTTTAAAAATAAACATACAAGCTTATAATTACAGTTGTTTTTTTCTTTAGAATATAAGTTTTCCGTGTCTAGCACGTCGGATTAGTTTTTTGTTTTGTTTTTAGAAAATAAAATGCGTAGAACGAGCGTTTATTTCTCTTTCGTTTTTTGAAGATAATGATTCAAGAAGAGATCGATTCGGATTGTCAACCAATTCTTTCAATCGAATCCGATGATATTTGTTTATCAATCGAAGAAAATGAATTTTCTCTATGGAAAACATTTAAACATCATATTCCACGTTTATTATTAACAATACTTATTGATGTTATTCTTCCATTTGTAATCTATCTCATTCTACGTAAACATTTCAAAGCTGTTCACGCACTTCTATCAGCTGGCATACCGCCATTTCTTATGGTCGTTGTTAAAGGTTTTATTTCTCGAACATTTGATGCACTTGGTTTCCTTGTTTTCATTGCATTTGCAGCATCGGCTATAGCAGCTGTTCTTACACATAATGCCATTATATTATTACTCGAAAAATCGCTTGTTAATGGCATCACATCTTTAGTTTTCGGTATTACATTAATACCATTTTCTTGTTGTCAAATACGACCATTAGCTTATTATTTCTATCAGGATTTAGTTCCAACTAAACGTAAAGATATTGGTTTACCTGATCAAATATTTGCCGACGATAATGATGATGGTGATGGCAATGATTACCTATTGCATTTATCACATAAACAAGAAGTAGCACAAGTTTACGAATGGTTATATGCACATTGTGCATCATTTCGTCGAACATGTTATTTGATAACCATTATTTGGACAATTGGTTTACTATGTGAATTTCTTCTTCGTTTACTGCTTATTCTCATGCATTTATCTGTCGATCAAATATTTATCTATGGTCATATTATGTTAATTTCAATAACGATTATTTTAATTTTCTTAACTATTCTTTGTATAGTTCATGAACGAAAACAAACGATTAAAACAATTCGTCTTTGGAAAGATGAACATTTGAATTTTTGAAAGTTAACATCATAATTGTAAACATATGTTGCGCATATTTGAAGAAAAATAAAAAAAAATCGATCGCTGAAAGAAAAGAAAGAAACCATTTATTTGAATCGCAACTGAAAATTTCTTTTTTTTTCTCTTCTTTTTTCAATAGTCTTCGTTGTCATCAACAACATCATATGTATGCACCATTTGCATTGACATTTTATAAAAAAAAACAAAGAAGAAAGGAATCAAAGTTATTCAAAGAATTCAATATAAAAAAAAACATAAGTATTAAAATGCATTCGATGGCCGAAGATAGATCATTACCGATTAAATTTTCAATTTGGCACACATTTAAACATCATATACCACGTTTTCTTTTAACAATTCTTCTCGATGTTCTACTTCCACTTGTGATCTATATTAAATTACAACAAGTTGTTCGACCGGTTTATGCTCTTTTAGCAGCCAGTAGTCCGCCATTATGTATGATACTTATTAAAGCAATATGGTTTCGCACATTTGATGCACTTGGTTTTCTTGTTTTCTTTAGTTTTATTGTTACAGCCTTAATTGCTGTTATATCACGTAATCCATTGATAATTCTATTAGAAAAATCATTGATTACAGGCATTCTTTCGATTATGTTCGGTGTAACATTAATACCAATAGAAATTTGTCAAAAACGTTTTCGTTGGCGACCATTAGCATTTTATTTCTATCAAGATTTAGTGCCAACAAGACGAAAAGATCTTGGCCTATCGGATGAAATTCAACAAGTACAAGTACAATTTCATTACAATCAATTGAAAGATGAGCTTGAAGTCGAACAACTTCGACATAAACAAGAAGTTAGTCAAGTCTACGAATGGTTGTATACACATTGTTCATCATTTCGTTATTCATGTTACACAATCACAAGTATTTGGTCAATTGGATATTTTCTTGAATTTCTTACACGAATAACGCTTATTCTAGCCAAATACTCGATTAATCAAATTGTTATCTACGGACACATTATTCTTAGTACAATAACTGTGATTATGATTTGTTTCACAGTTTTATGTATAACGATTGAACGAAGATATACTTTGAAATTTATCGAACGATGTCGTGGATTAACTCAGGTGACATTGCCCAGTGAGAATATTTGAAGTAGATATCGAGAACTAATGACATCTACATGATATTTGTTATTAAATCGAATAATAATATTTTTAAAAAGATTAATTTATACCGAAGTTTTTTTGTTTTTGGTATATTTTTTCAATAAATAGCTTCAATTAAGCAAGATTAAAAAAAAGCATATATTCATTCGTGAATATCAATTTTACGAAAAATGATGATATGATTTCTATCTATTTTCATTTGATTTGCTAGAAACCTCTCATCATGCCTCGATCATCGAAAAAAGCTCGTTCTCAACAAAACCAATCCGCTGAACAGGAAACATCATCATCATCATCGTCTGATAATGATAGTGATCAAGAAGAATCAATGAATACCAATGAAAACATTCAAATCGATCTCGAAGCTCGTACACCCATCGATAGTGATCATTCAGGTATTCGATTCTTTCTCGAACAATCATTTGGTAATACGAACCGAAAGACTCAACTCGATCTAAGTCAATTAACAAGTCAATTGATTCGACAACAAACATGCGGCAGTGTTTTCTATCAACCAGCGGATCCGACAGTTGACGAAATCGATGAAGACGACGACGATTATCCTGTCTTAGGTATTTGTTCGATGCTTCGAATTGATCAACAAAATAATAAACAATTACAAACATGGTTATTAGAAAAATGTTCCGACAATCAACAAGCAAAAACAATTCTTCAATGTAAATTTTGAGAGAGAAAAATTCAAAGATTTCGATGATTTTTTTTTTTATGTTCTATAGCATCGAAATGTGGTTTGTTTGTTAATGAACGTTACATGAATATTCCAGCTGATATCAGTTTACCAGCTATTCGAACACTTCGACAAGAAATTCTCTTTCCAATTGATTATTGGATAATTCATGTTAAATTACGTTTGAATAAAGATGATCTTAGTACAATCTATTATCTTAACGGTGAAGAAGAAATCTTTCAACAATATTCAACTGTTTCCGTTGATTATCAACCAACACAATCGAATGATAGTGAATGGATACAACGACGACGAATTCTTTTTGTTTCAACTGATAAACTCGATGATATTTGTTCGACAATTGAACAAAAACTTAAACAGTGATTTTTGTTTAAATTGTTTCTAATCAACAACAATAAAAAAAAAAGAAAGAATCTATGTTATTGTCTCGCGTTGATTTAATTAATTTCTTTTTTCGTCTCTCTTTGATTGGTCCCTCTTCATTAGCCAAGCTGTTCGAGATAGAAATCAAATTGAATTTAGTTCCGTTTGTCTTTCCAATTATCTGATTGAACAATAATAGAGATATACATTCGCATATTTCTCACACCTTAGTGTCGATAATACGTACTGTATCTGCGCACGTGTAGTTTATCCGTATATGTACCTGACTAATCCTCATCGAGATCTATCTTGTTCAATCAATTCAGACAGAAGACGAATAAATCTATATACAACGATCAAATTTCGAACTAATTTTCAATTTGAAAAAAAAAGAAGAACGATGAACAACAACAACAACAACAGTAGTTAGAATAAGAGACTTTTTTTTTATTATTATTTTCGATATTCATTCAATCGATGATCTTTAATCAAACATTAGATTTATATGGCGTTATGATCAAACGAAATCTTATGTTCTCTTTGGTGTTAGATGATGATGATGATACATTGAGATTAGAAAGTCACGTTTCATCACTTAGATTTACGAGTCGATTGCACGAAAGAAGAAAAAAGACGTTTTTTTTCCAAGAGATCAAGGTAGCGACAAAACAAATATCGAACCGAAGTTTATTATTCAAGGTTAATCATTGTGTCTACTGACCAACGATAAGTGTTGAGCACATGTTGATTTTATTCTTTAAATAGATCAAAGATCGAAGTCAAGACAAAATTTAAATTGAATTGTTTCCTCCCTTTGCCTGCCTTCTTAAACATCAAGCAAATCAATCAATCGAACATGATGTGCAATTGAGATAACGATAAACAAGAAAATGAATTCGACTAGAAAAAAAAAAAAGAACTCAAATATGTAAGTGACAATGATACAGAAGCTCTCGGTAAATATACACAAGCAATCATCGACAAAAGGGGACAAAAAATTGATATTTAGAAAGATATATCAAAAATAATAATCCTCTCGAAATAAAGATTTATGATTATTATAAACTTTAATACATATACACATATATCGAAGAAGAAGAAGAGGGGGAAGAAAAACGAAAGGATTAATTTGATTTGAATCTTTCTTTTTCTTGCAATTATCGTTCATCCCCTCAAGTTCATCATCGATCGACAACGACACATCATCAATTGTCGTCGATGTTGTTGTTGTTATTATTGTTGATCATCATTGCCCATAGGCAATCGATGCATGTGTCGAGAGATTTGAAAATGATGTTTCAAGAATAACACCTCATTCAATTCGTCGTTTGTGTTATGACATAATTAAAATTAATCAAATCAATGTATATATTCTTCCATCTGAATGATACCCTGAGAAATCAGTTTTTTTTTTCTTCATATATTCTCATTTGCATAGATCTCTAATTCGTTCACATCATCATACAGCTGTTGACTTTATTGGTCAAGTTAAGACAAAAAAAGAGAGAGAGACACGAGAAAGCCGAGCACCACCTTCAAAGGGCAACACATGTTGTTTGAAAATAAATACAACTCAATGATGATGATGATGATCACGATGATAAGTGTATGAAAATTATTTTTTCATTTGCTTTCTAAACAGCATGACGCACGAAATCTATAGACATGTATATGTATATTATCGAAAAAAAAAGGCAAATATGCTAATGAAAAAGATCATTAATTTGAAAACTGACGCCAATCGATTGTAAAGGCAAGACGAAGACGAAGAAGAAAGGGAGAATGAGAACTTTAGTTTTTTTATTAACTTAACAAAAACTCGAGAAAAGATATTGTGTGTGTATGTTTTTATTAGCAAGCATGATTATTGGTTAGAATTGTAGGGCAACTATCCAATTGATGATGGATCATGTTTCGTTTTTCTTTTATTTGACCATAATCATAATCATTCAGTACGAAACAAGAGAAAGAGAGAGAAAAATAATTGCCTTTAAATCGTTTCTATATGTCTCTTTTAAAGGATATATCCAATCAATATACAGCACGATACATTGTCTATTGCCTCAGGTGTCATTTGATAGGACGACGACGACGACGAAGAAAAGGAAGAAGTAGGTAATTCAGCACAAATTAATTCACATTCTCTCTCTCTGTCTCTTTCAATGCATGCGCCAGGGAGAGAGAGAAATAGAGAGAGGAGAGAAGAGAAGAGAGAAAAATATATTTCTATTGCTTTTGCTGTTGTTATTCTACTAAATCAACGAGTCAATATTAGACGAGCAAAAGAAAAAGAAAATTGATAAAACAATCGACGATAGAAACATCGATTATAATTGAATTAAATTCCTTTCGTATACGTGTACCTGTGTACATACAGTTCGGTATGCCTGTTCATCGACCAACACGACCAGTAGCATCGACATCGAATTCTCGAAAATCAATGGGCTTCTCAATCAATGATATTATTCAAAATGAAGATACGAACAAATCTCTACCGCGACCAACTCCGCCGATACTTCCCTCGTATCTTCCGCCAACATCCTGGATACCACCGCCGGCCAGTCTCGATCCAATTGTTCAATATCAATTGCAATATCTTCGACATGGCGGTCGTTTATTTGACGGTCGATTTGCAAGTAAAAACTTCGAGTTCTTTTTGTTTGAAAGTGAATAAACATGTTGATTTGATTAGGTCCTGAAGCTGCTGCGGCTCTTATACTTCATTCATTTCGTAAACCGAAACGTGTTCGAACAGCATTTACACCAGCTCAATTACTTAAACTCGAAAATGCGTTCGAAAAAAATCACTACGTCGTCGGACAAGAACGTAAAGAGTTAGCCCGACATTTAAATTTAACTGAAACTCAAGTAAGTAACGGAAATGTTAATGAAAAAGAAATGTTCCGCTATTTGCATAAGGAAGTTCACTTAATTGATTGACGGTTTCCTTTTGAAATGAACGAGAGGGGAAAAGGAAAAACTTACGATAGATTAGTAAAAATAACACGAAAACTAACATAACTTTTCTCTTAGGTTAAAGTTTGGTATCAAAATCGTCGAACAAAACATAAACGTTTGAAATCCGAAGATGGAAATACGAGTTCAAATGATATCAACGACGACGATGAAGATGACGATGATGATGATGATGATGAACAAGGCGATGGATCGATTGAACAAGATTCCAATCAACAAAATCAATCGGATACATCGGATGTTAATCAGAAAAACGAAGATGAACATTCGTGGGATACAAATAATAATAATCCATCGTATCCATTTCTTTCTCAATCGTCAACACCACGTTCATCGATATCCGATCGATATTTTCTACATCTTGCTGCAGCTGCAGCAGCCGCAGTATCAACAACAACGAATACATCAACACATTCGTCAGATGAACATCGATAGAATAAAGACAACGAACGAAAAAGCCCGGTCTCAATATCGATCTGTTCGACATTCCAATTGTTGTGTACACATTATTCTTATTCATGTTTTTCGCTCTCTCGTTTTTTTTTTCGTGTAATATTGCAATTTTGATTTCTTTTTCTTCTGTTTGTTTGTTTTTCTTTCTTTTTCTTCTTGACAATAAAGAAATGATTATTGATTTTAAACGTAACAAAAAAGACAAGACAAGAATTTTCATCCATCCATTGAACGAACAATCGTATGTTGATAAGTAACGCCACCATCTTGTCTAGTTTCGCCTGCCGAACGTTTGGCTACTTCTTCACGAACCATTCGTGTATCAATAATCCAGTCTAATTTCGATGTTTCGCGAAGTGAAAATTCTTTTGTACACAAAAGTGCAAGAGAAAATGAACAGACAAGAAAAACAATCATTGCCATAAGAAAGAAAACAGTATAGAAACGCATTTTTGTCCGAGACGGTAGTATTAAACCACCACGTTGAATATTATCATATTGAGATTCACTGCGAATTAAATCTGTTGATTGTAAATAATAGAAACAAATTGTTTGATTGAATTGAAATGATTGTCGACAGATTAAATTCGATGAAAATACGAGATAAAAATTTGATTTTGAAGTGAAATTTGTCGGTGAAATAAAGGAATTATTCGAGAGTTTAGTTAAGAATCGAGGCGAGGATTTTAACGATGGTTTCGAATAGATAACTATTTGATTTGTTCTTTGATCGAAAGCTAAAGAAATTATAAATATTAGAGAGAAATAAAAAGGAAAACAAAATATTTTTGTTCGTATACAAATATTCATATGAATCAATTGAATATGTTGTTTATCAATTGAAACATGTGGACAAATCGAGACTTGATCAGGATCAAACGATGAGTAAATATCAATCGTTGGTCCACAAGAAATAACCGATTTGACATTGACAAATGCTGTTGGAATATTTAGTAATAATTCCGATTGAATTATACGTATAAAAAACGATAGAAAGACGATGAACAACATTTTTAAAATGTATATACTCTTTACATTGACCTCTGTCTGTCTGGTTGGAGAAAAGTAAAGAATACATAAAAAAGAGTTTGATTATTATTAAAATCTAGCGTCATCTGTTGATTGTCGAAAACGAGATGTCGAATAGTCTCGATTGATCGATCAGATACTTTTGATACCTGACAAAAGCGAGAGAGAAAACAAAAGTTGGAGATGATCTTTTTTATCTGATGAAAAACGACTTCTGTTGCTAAGCAACAAACGCTAGAAATGGCTATGATTGATTGAAAAGAAAATTTTCCGATAGTATTCCAAATGGCAAATATGAATGTATCGAAAAGTTTAGATATTGATCAATGGGGTCAAGCAATATTGCGTGCGAAAACAACATTAATCAAACCATATTCGAAAGTAGATAACTATAGAATAAAAGATTTATGAAAACAGTTTTCCTTTTATTATAATTATGCGTATATAGTATACAGAAGAAGGTCTACGAGCACGAACACCGAATGAACCCTATACGATTCTTACGGATGAACAAATCCGAAGTATCGATCGTTCAGCAAGTCCTTTGTTTTTCGATCAATCGAAATTGCAAGCTGCTGCTGCATCATCATCAACAACAACAGGTCGTCGTTTCCGTCAACGATGTACTGATGCAGTACCTATGAGCCATCTACGTGTTGGTGGTTCAGTTGGTAGTGGCACGCATTTTACGTTTGTTGGAGCTGAACCTTATTCATCAATTTTACCGGAAAAATATCCGGGCAGTTCGAATCAATCGTTTCCTAAATGGTATCCGAATCAAGCTGGTGAACGAACTTCAGCACAAATGAAAGACACAACGCCTGTTGAACGATATGTTTCAATTGATATGTTTCGTCGAGCACCAACAGCACGTTCGGGTCAAATTATATTTGATCATGGACGAGCAAATGATGGATATTATTTGCCAAGAAATGGATGTAAATTTCATCGATTTTACATATTCGAAAACAAAAAGTTTTCGTTTGCCTTCTAGATGAAACAACATGGTTTGGTTCGAATATCAAATTGAATCGTCGTTCGATACTTGACTCAATTCAACCGAAAACTATCGCCGAATATGAACAACAACGAGCTAAACAACAAGAAAAATATCGACAGGCAAATGAAAAATGGCCATTTTTATCTGAATATAGCGAACAATTTGTTATTGGAAAAGTAGCTGAACGTCGACAACCGACTGAGTATGTTTAATGATGAGAATGAACGAAAAAAGAGTCGATCACACCAGGATTCGAACCTGGAATCCCCCGCTCCGTAGGCGGGTGCCTTAACCATTGGGCCATGCGACCGTTGT